>Ga0302320_10020138_pt1 | contig 13338 bp, 11 predicted proteins | sample Bog_T0_3_FD_202130 | JGI IMG/M metagenome (GOLD analysis project Ga0302320, IMG submission 202130) | Peat permafrost microbial communities from Stordalen Mire near Abisko, Sweden - Bog_T0_3 | ecosystem: Environmental > Terrestrial > Soil > Wetlands > Peat | place: Sweden: Abisko, Stordalen Mire...
GCCGACACCGCCGTCACGCCGCCCGCGAACCGCGCATTGCGGAATGCGCCCACCCCGACGCCACTCGCGATATTGATGTTAGCGCCGATCAGACCTCGGCCGCCGAACCAGCCCGGCCCGTACCACGGACGGAATATCTCAAACGGAGCGAGCGGAATCCAGCCGATGTTGCCGAAGCCGAAACCCACTCCGAAGCCGCCGCCGAATCCGACGAATCCGACCAGCGCCGGACGGTAAAAGTAGTGTCCGAACCGCGGGCCGGGAAACCAGCTCCAGCCAAAACCGGTGCGGAAATACCACGATCCGTAATGGAACGGAGCCCATCCCCAGGGATCGTAGGGAATCCAGGTCCAGCCATAATAATCCTCCCAGACCCACTGGCCGTTCTGATACGGCGCCCAGGTGGGAGGGACGTTCGGCGTCCAGACGTTGCCGTACGCGGGGTCATAACCCCAGCGGCCGTAGGGATCGAGGTCTTCCGTGCCTACCACATCCGGGCTGGCGAAACGCGGCGACTGGGCGCGCGACAGATAACCGTCCCGCTGATCGTTCCATGTGTCCCACTGGTCGGGCGCGAGGGCGGAAACCACCTGAAATTCGGGGTCGTCCGCCGTGCCGCGAACCATCATCGTGCTGCCTTCGCGGACGCGCTCGGTGCCTTTGGGCGTATAAACGTCGACTTCGCCGTGGCGGGTGGTAACGCGGGTCGAGCCGTCCGGGGCAACTTCCAAGCGCACGGCCGCCAGTCCCACCGGACGCACCGCCACCAGAGGCGTATCGATTTCCGCCTGTGCGTTCGTCTGCCGCAGAACCCGGTACGTCACCAGGCCCTTTGCCAGCTGAATCTGATATTTTCCGTTGTCGAGGCTCGAAAGGCGGATCTGCGAATCCCCTGCAATTCGGGCGAAACTGCCCGCGTCCATCTGAAGTTCGGCGGTTGCGCCGGGCGCAACGGACAGCGAATCACCTGCCATCAGCGGCGCATTGACGGCGGCTGCCACCGGAGTGCTGGCATCGCCCCGCGTCACGGAAGCATCGCCGCTCAGAACGCTGATGCGCGCGACAGCCCTGCCAGGCATATCGGGAGGACCCTGGGCGTCGGCAGGAGGTGGTGCACCCTGGGGTTGACCCTGAGGCGCCGGTCCGCCCTGGCCGTCCTGCGGAGGAGGATACTGCTGCGCCGTCAACGCCGCCGCAATTACGAGGAATCCGAGAAGAAGTCTGGTGGCCCGCATACGATATCGCCGCATTAATGGCAATTCATCCGCCAAATGGTAACTCTTTGATATTGCGCCGCTTCCCGCTATGATGGCCTATTCCGCCCATGGTTGAAAACCACCAGCATGCGCGCCTTGGACCAGTCGCGGGCCCGCTCGTCATGCTCCTGATCGTATGCTGTTCGTTCTGGAGAATCACCTTGGCGCACGGCGATTATACGTGGCTCGACAGTCCGGACCTCGCCGAGCAAGTCTTGCCTTGGCTTCAGTACGAAGCGGACACGCTTCACGGCGGGCGCGTGCCGCTGTGGGATCCGCACGAGGGCGGCGGGCAGTCGCTGATCGGACAGATGCAGCCGGGGGTGGTAAACCCCGTCAACTGGCTGCTGTTTGCGATGCCGCTCGACGGCGGATTTCTGAGCCGGCGGTGGGTGGATGCTTATTTCATCCTGATCCACTACCTGGCGGGTTTGTTTTGTTATCTGCTGTGCCGGGATCTGGGACGGAGTACGCTAGGGTCGGTTTTTGGGGGCAGCGCGTTTGCGCTGGGGGGATGGATCGGATATACTGACTGGCCGCAGATGCTTTCGGGCGGCATCTGGGCGCCGTTGGTGTTTCTGTTTTTGTTCCGGGCGTACCGGGGGATCAGGTTTTCGGTCTGCATCCGGAACGCCGCGCTTTCCGGTGGGTTTCTCGGGCTGGCGTTTCTCAGCGGCCATCACCAGATTCCGATTTTCACTGGCTTGGCCGCGGCCGGGTGCTGGGTCTGGTATCTTTTTCAGGGTCAGGACCGGCGCGCACCGGAAAGGTGGTACGCCGTGGCGGCGTTTTGCGTCATGACCGGCCTTGTCGGCGCCGCTCAGATCCTGCCGGCCAGCGATTATGGGCGGCACGCGGTCCGCTGGGTGGGCGCGAACAATCCGGTGGGCTGGAAGGAAGTTGTGCCGTACCGGGTGCTCGAGCGGTACAGCCTTCCTCCCGCCGGAATCCTCAGCCTGGTGGTGCGCGACCTCAGCGACAACTCGACCGCCTACGTGGGATGGGGCGTCCTGCTGATGGCGGTCGCGGGCGCGATTGCGGCGTGGCGTGAGGTCCCGGCGCGGCTGCTGGCGATTGTTGCGGCCGGCGGTATGCTGCTCGCGATGGGTTCGGAAACAGTGTTTCACGGCATCCTCTACGCCCTGATTCCTGAGTTCAATAAAGCCCGGACTATCGCGTTTGCGGTTTTCCTGTCCGGCTTCGGCGCGGCGGTGCTAGCCGCCTACGGGCTGGACCGGTTTCTCGAAGTCGGCCTGCGCGTGCGGCGCGTTCTGGCGCTGATGGCGGCGACCGGCGGCGTCCTATGCATTGCCTCGCCTTGGATTCTGTTCCAGACGAAACTGCCGAAGACGCAGGACTATAACATGACGAGTTTCTTTGGCCTCGTGGCGCTGGGCGTGGCGCTGGTGCTCGCCGCGTGGAGCGCGGGGAAACTGCGCAGACCGGCGGTGGCTCTGGCGGCGCTGTCGCTGGTGGAACTGGGTTCCGGGATTGGTTACGGTTATCAGCGTTCCGGCCGGCCGGATTCGCTCCTCACGAAACTGACCGAACACGCAGAGATCGCCTGCTGGCTGAAGCATCGCGCCGAACCGGTCCGCGCCGAGATCGATTCCGGTGAAATCCCGTATAATTTCTGCGACTGGTACGGCATCGACACCATCGACGTGCTGATTCCGTCCCTGACGACCAACATTGAAAGCGTGCGCTTCTATTACTGGGCGCGGATGCTGCTGGGAGTGAATTATTACATCGGCAGAAAACCGCTGCGGCCGGGGCAGACGGACGAGTTCACCGATTCGCGCGGGGTGAAGATCTTTGGCAATCCCGACGCGTTTCCCAGAGTCTGGGTGGTCCATAAGACGGCGCTTTCCGGTAACGACGGAATTGGATATATTCTCGACCACATGGGGCCGGCCCTGCGCGATACCGCGGTTTTTCCGGCAAACGCTCCGGCGCTCGAAAAATGTGCGGGAGATTCGGTGAATATGTTCCGGCGCGATGCCGATTCGCTGGAATTCGAGGTAAATATGGCGTGCCGCGGTCTGGCGATCGCAGGCGAAAATTACGACCCGGGCTGGCGCGTTCAGGTCGATGGCAGGTCCGCGCCGCTGATCGAGGTGGACGGCGTGGCGCGCGGCGTTGTGCTGCCGGCGGGAAAGCACAGAGTAGCGATGCGGTACCGGCCGGGTTCAGTCACCACCGGCGCCGTTCTGACGGGCGTCGGGGTTTTAGCGATGCTGGGAGTGGCATTCCTGTGAGCAACATCGTCCGCTATACCGTGCGCTTTCCCGAACCGCGCACGCACTATGCCGAGATCGAAGCCGTCTACCCCACTGCGGGGCGCCCCGCGGTCGAGTTGTTCCTGCCCGTCTGGACGCCGGGTTCTTACCTGATCCGCGAGTATGCTCGGCACGTGGAGAACGTGCGGTCGAACGGCGTCTCCCTGCCGAAATGCCGCAAGAACCGCTGGCGCGCGGAAACGGGCGGCGCGGCGGAAATCCGCGTCACGTACCGCGTCTATTGCCACGAGATGTCGGTGCGTACGAACTGGGTCGAAGACGGGTTCGCGCTGCTGTGCGGGGCCGCCACGTTTATCACGGTGGCCGATGCGCCCGGTCTTGCTTATGATGTGCAGCTCGAACTGCCTGCCGGATGGAAGGCGAGCGCAACCGGGCTGGACGAAACGGGGCCGCACCGCTACACCGCGCCCGATTACGATACGCTCGTCGATTCACCGATCTACGCGGGCAGCCCGGAGGTCTACCCGTTCGAAGTGGACGGCATTCCGCACTGCCTGGTCAACGAAGGCGAAGAAGGCGTGTGGGACGGGCAACGCTCCGCGCTCGACGTCGAGAGAATCGTGCGCCGGCACCGCGAACTGTGGGGATCGCTGCCCTATCGAAATAAATACGTGTTCCTGAATATGATTACGGAGGCGGGCGGCGGCCTCGAACACCGGAATTCCGTCTGCATGATGACCAGCCGCTGGGCGATGCGCAGCCGCCGGACTTATCTGAACTGGCTGTCACTGGTGTCCCACGAATTTTTTCACGCGTGGAATGTCAAGCGCCTGCGGCCCGCGGAACTGGGCCCGTTCAACTACGAAACGGAGAATCCGACCACCAGTTTGTGGTTCGTCGAAGGAATTACCGAGTATTACGGCCAGCTTCTGGTGCATCGCGCGGGCCTCTCGACGCGCGAGGAATATCTGGAGGGCTGCGGTTCTGGCGCCCACGATGGCCTCTCCGGCGCGATCCGGACCCTGCAGACCACGCCCGGCCGGTTGGTTATGCCGATCGAACAGGCGTCGTACGATGCGTGGATCAAGCTCTACCGGCCGGACGAAAATACTCAGAACACGTCGATCAGCTATTACGTGAAAGGCGCGGTGATCGGCTGGCTGCTGGACGCGCGCATCCGGCACGCGACCGGCGACGCGAAGTCGCTGGACGACCTGATGCGACTGGCTTATTCGCGCTTCGGGGGCGAACGGGGATTCACGCCCGGCGAGATCCGGGCCGCGGCGGAGCAAGTGGCGGGCGTTCCGCTGACGGAATTCTTCCGGCACACGCTGGAATCGACCGGAGAACTCGATTACTCCGAAGCGCTGGAGTGGTTTGGTCTGCGCTTCCGGCCGGAACCGGGCAGCGGGAAAGCCTGGCTGGGCGCTCACACGAAGAACGAGGCCGGCAGGCTGATGGTGACGCGGGTGCCCCGCGGCACGCCCGCCTACGAAGGGGGCCTGAGTGCGGACGATGAGATCGTCGCAATCGGCGGCTTTCGCGTCCGGGCGGACGAACTGGCCAAACGCCTCGAGAATTACCGTCCGGGGGAACGCGTTTCGGTTCTGGTGGCGCGGCGCGAGAAGCTGATGGAAATTGCGGTCACGCCGGGCGCGGAGCCGGGGAATGCGTGGCGCCTCGAAGCCGATCCGCGCGCCACGGCGCAGCAGAGAATGCATCTCGACCAATGGCTACAATAGAGGCAGAATGATCAGAAGTATTGCGTTAACTCTGTCACTGATTTTCGCGCTCGCCACGTTCGCGTTGGGACAAAACAAGAAGGCGCCCCCGGAAAGGGCCGTGAAGGGAGTGGTAACGGACGCGAGCGGATCGCCCGTGCCCGGCGCGGTGGTGCAGCTTGAGAACATGAAGACTCTGCAGGTCCGGTCTTTCATTGCAAGCGACAAGGGCGAATACTACTTCCACGGGCTTACCACGGACGCCGACTACAAAATCACCGCCAAGTCCAAAGGTCAGGAGAGTCCGACCCACACCCTGAGTTCATTCGACAGCCACCCCGAAGCCACGGTCAATCTGCAGCTGAAGTGATTTGAACGGGCAAAACAGGAAGACTGCGTCCTGATCGCCGCCGTACCATCGGATTATGCGATGGAATGACGACGCGCTCTACGCGCAGTTCCTTTTGCGCGACCCGGCGGACAACGGCAAGTTCCTGACCGGGGTTCTGACCACGGGCATTTACTGCCTGCCGTCGTGTCCGGCGCGGCGTCCGAAACGCGAAAACGTGCGGTTTTTCCACACGCCCGATGAGGCGCGCGGCAGCGGGCTGCGGCCGTGCCACCGCTGCCGTCCGGACTTCTTTTACCGCGGCGAGGAATGGCATGAGAATCTCTTCGAGCAGACGGCAGCGAGGGTGCGGCGCGATCCGGCGGCGTTCGGCGACGTGCCGGATCTGGCGGCTGCGGCGGGGCTGAGCCGGAGCGCGCTGGGCGACCTGTTTCGCGAACATGCCCACGAATCGCCCGGCGCCTTTCTGCGGCGGGTCCGGGTGGAGTACGTCTGCCGGCTGCTGGGGCAGGGAAGCAGGCCGGCGGACGCGGCGGTGGCGGCGGGTTTCGAGAGTTCCTCGGCTTTTCACGAGCAGTTTGTCGCCCGGACGGGGCTGACGCCCGGTGTCTACGCAAGCCTCGGGAGTGAGTTCACGCTGCGTCTCCCGGCGGGATACCGGTACCGCGAGGTGCTCGCGTTCTACGGGCGCGACGCGCTCAGCGTGAGCGAAAGCGTATCGGGCGCGGGGCTCCGCAAATGCACGCGTGTCGAGGGGAAGCCGGCTCTGATCGAGATCGGATTTGCTGGCGATACGGCGCGCTGCCGGGTGGACTGCGCCCCGCGGGAAGGCCATCGCGCGGTGGTGCGGATGCTGGGGATCGACTCGGACGCGGCCGGTTTCGAGCGCCAGTTCAGCTCCGATCCGATGCTGGGCCCGACAATCGCGCGACAGAAGGGCCTGCGCATTCCGCTGACTCCGGAGCCGTGGGAGGCGCTGGCCTGGGCGATTATCGGGCAGCAGATCAGCGTGAAGGTCGCAGTCGCGCTGCGGCGGGAACTGATCGTGGCGGCCGGCGAGGCTCATCCTTCGGGGCTGCGGGCGCATCCCGGCGCGGCAGCGGTGGCAGAACTGGATGGCGAGACGCTTCGGAAGCTGAAGTTCTCGGGCTCCAAGGCGGAGTATCTGCTGACGGCGGCGCGCGCGGTTGCGGGCGGTGAACTGCCGCTGCCGTCGCTGCGGGAAAAGTCCGCGCGTCACGCCGCACGGCTGATGAACGGGATCCGTGGCATCGGGCCGTGGACGGTTCAGTATGCGTTCCTGCGCGGGCTCGGGTTCGCGGACTGCCTTCCGGCGGGCGATGCCGGGCTGGCGCAGGGCCTGGCGCGCCTGCTGGAAACGCGGCCCGCCGAAGCTCAGGTCCGGGAGACGATGGCACGGTTTTCGCCGTGGCGCAGCCTTGCGACTTATCACGTTTGGGCCAGTCTGAAAGCGCAAGGGCCGCCGGACGCGGCGCTACAGAATGGAGGAACCCACCCGTCCAGCCGCGATCCGGCGGCCAGGACTTGCGCGTGTTCGTCAGAAGGAGACTGCGAATGAAAATCGATACACCGCTCGGACCGGCATGGGCGACCGTTGAGAACGGCGTGGTCACGGGATTCGGCTTCGGGGCGTGCGAACAAAACGAACCCGTTCCACCAGAACTCGCCCGGCAGATCCGGGAATATTTCGACGGTACGCGGCGGGCGTTCGATTTGCCGCTGGCGCCGCGCGGCAGCGCCTTCCAGAAGAAGGTCTGGGCGGAACTGGTGCGGATCCCGTTCGGTGAAACGATCAGCTACGCGGAACTGGCGCGGCGCGCCGGGCAGCCGGGGGCAGCGCGGGCGGTGGGCCGGGCGAACGCCACCAACCGGATCGCGCTGATTGTGCCGTGTCACCGGGTGATCGGGTCGAACGGGAGCCTGACGGGCTATGCGTTCGGGGTCGATATTAAGGAGAAGCTGCTGGCGTGGGAACGGAGCTGTTTCAGAACTGCGGACCGGGAGTGACTTCCGAAAGACTGCGGATCATCTGCTGCTCGGTAACCGAGTAGCGGTTGCGGAACTCTTCGGAGTTCATGCGCTCGCCCCGCTGTTCGTCGGGCAGCGGAGCCAGTTGCTGTAACTCGCGCCGGATCAAGGCCTTCCGTTCATCCGGCAACTCCTGGAGCTGCTTCATGGAGCGCCGCACCTGCTGCTGTTTCTGAGGCGGCAGGCTGTTGAGCATTTCCAGCTGAGTGAGCACCCGCGTACGGCGGGCCGGAGACATCTTGTCGAGCTCGTTCAGACGCTTCTGAATGTTCTCGCGGCGTTCGGGAGGCAGATCCTTAAGAAATTTTTCCCGATCCTCCGGCTTCATCCCGAGGAGTTTCTGGAGTTGCTCGCTCGGCTGATTGCCGGACTTAGCCTGAGCCGCTTTGGGCGCCGAAGCCTTTGGCGCGGAGGCGCCGGGATGCCCGCCACCATGCGGAGCCTTCTGATCCGCCGCGAACACACCCCCCCCGAGCAACCCCAGGTATAAAGGCAAAGCGGCGTGGCAACGCATTGGTCTGTTTTCGGCAGGTGATTCGAATTACATCCTGGTCGATCCGCCGGCTTCGGTGACGATCGAATCGAACTGCTTCAGCAGCTGAACGTCGTCCAGTGTCTGTTCGACCTGATCTACTTCCATGACTGAAACGCCGTTGCCTCCCGCGGCACTGGTTGTGAAGGGAACAGTTCCCTGATGGTCCATAATAAACCCGGCGGCAACAATGAGGACAGCCGCGGTCAGCGGTATAGCGGGTTTCCATGCGCCGACCCGCAGTGCGTCCGCCAGGCGCCGGTACCAGGGCGCTCCGGCAATCCGATCGATGCCCTGCCAGAGACGCCGGTTGAAATCCATCGAGACCGGCTCGGGTTCCCATTCATCCAGTGCGGACCACAGAGCGGTCTGCTCGGTAAGAAAAGCCGCGCAGGCGCCGCAGGTTTCCATGTGGCGCAGCAGACGCACGGACCGCGTTTTATCCAGCCGGCCCGCCGAGTAATCCAGCAGGACATCGGCGGTATCTTCGGCCAACAGGGGACAATTCATTTCCCGTTGAGTCATCTTGTGCCTCTTCAACATTACGCGGGCATCCGGCGCCCGGCCATATGCGCGAGCCGCGCCCGCAGCGTTTCGTACGCCCGGAACAGCAGGCTTTTCACAGCCGACTCCGAACACTCGAGCGCCACGGCAATCTGCGCGTATTCCATCTCCTGATATTTATGCATCAAAACGGCCGCGCGCTGTTTCTCGGGCAGCACGGCGATCGCGTCCCTTATTTCCTGCAGCCTGGCCTGATACACCATGCGCTGCTCCACGGAAGGTTTCCGGTCGGGCAGTTCGCGGGCCGGCAAGTCACTGCCGCGGTCTTCATCCAGCCGTTCCTGCGCCCTCTCATTCTTCTCGTCCCGCAGCCAGTTCAGCGCCAGATGAGTGGCAATGCGGAACATCCACGTCGTAAACCTGGCCGTCGGCTCATAACTGGTCCGCGACCGATAAATGCGCAGAAAAACTTCCTGCGCCAACTCCTCCGAAACGGGCTGATTCTGAACCATACGATACAGGAAATGAATCAGCGGATTCCGATGTTTGTCAAGCAAAACACGAAAACTGTCCTCATCGCCATCCCGTACCCGGAGCATGAGCTGCGCATCCAGATCCGGGGCTGGAGAGGCCCCCATACCCGAGTTAACCCCTTGCCACATGTTTAGTTGCGGAGATTCAGACGCGGAAGCCCCGTCTTTACCGTTCGTTACGAAGAGAACGCGTCATCAGGGCGCGGATCGCCTCGGCGGGCGATCGCCCCAAGTTTAACACCGCGTGCATTTGATCCGCGATGGGCATTTCAATTCCGTGCCGTTCGGCCAGTTGTATTGCTACAGACGTCGTTTTTATCCCCTCCGCCACCATCGGGGTGGATGCAACTATCTGGCCAAGCTGCAGGCCTGCGGCCAGTTTCAGGCCAACCTGGCGGTTACGGCTGAGGTCGCCCGTGCAGGTCAGCACGAGATCCCCCAGCCCCGCGAGGCCGGCCAAGGTGTCCTGTTTCGCTCCCAGTGCCACGGCGAGGCGGGTCAGCTCAGCCAACCCGCGGGTGATCAGAGCGGCGACGGCGTTATGGCCCAGGCTGAGGCCGTCGCAGATTCCCGCGCCGATCGCGATCACGTTCTTCAGGGCGCCGCCGATTTCCACGCCAGCGGGGTCGTCGCTGCCGTAAACACGAAAAGTGGGGCCCGAGAATTTCCTCTGGATTTCCAAGACGACATTGGAATCATCCGAAGCGGCTACCAATGCAGTAGGGCTACCCTGAGCCACTTCCCGGGCAAAGGTTGGTCCGGAAAGGACGGCTACTGCAAACCTTCCGCCCGTCACCTCGCGGATCACTTCCGAAACGCGCAGCAGCGATCCGGCTTCGAGGCCCTTGGTCGCGCTCACCAGCGGGACACCTGCCTTCAGGAAACGCAGCATACCCGAATATACTGCCCGTACCACATGCGAGGGCATAACACCAAGCACGATTTCCGCACCGGAAACCACCGGTTCCAGCGCGTCGAAGGCGTGAACATTGTCCGGTATCCGGATTCCGGGAAGAAAAACGTCGTTGGTGCGGTTGGATTCGATGCGTTCGGCGAGGTCGGACTCGAGGACCCACAGGCGAACCACGGAAAACCGGGGGGAAAGAACGCAGGCAAGCGCCGTCCCCCAGCTTCCGCCTCCGACGATGGCAAGCGAACCGGCGGCCGGCATCAGTGCCGGAATCATGGAACTGTGCGCCCAAACCGGAAAACGTTCTCGGTGCCGGCGCGAATGCGTTCGATATTCGATTTGTGCCGCCAGACGACGAGCGCCGCCGCACCCACCGCCGCGGCAATGACTGGCCAGTCGGGGTGCAGAATCATCCAGCAGCCTACCGGAAACAAGCCGGCCGCGACAATGCTGCCGAGCGAGAGATAGCGCGTCCATGCGACGAGCAGAACGAAAATCAGCAGCACGGCGAGGAGTGGCACGGGCGTGAGGTAGGCAAACGCTCCGACGAAGGTTGCAACCGCCTTCCCGCCCTGAAACTTCAGCCAGACCGGGAATGCGTGGCCGACCAGAACGGCTAGCGCCGCGACGCTCATCCATAAGGTACTGCCGCCGGAAAGGCGGTCGGCCAGCCAGACGGCGAGGAAGCCTTTCGCCATATCGAGGATCAGGGTAAGCACACCCGCCAGCCGGCCCGTGGTCCGCAGGACGTTCGTTGCACCGATATTACCGGAACCGGCGGCGCGTACATCTCTGCCGCTCATCAGGCGGACGACGATCAGTCCGAACGGAACGCTGCCGATGAGATAGGCAACAAGGACCGAAAGCGGCCCCGTCACGCCGCGGCTCCCGCGGCCAGCGGAAAGCTCGAGAGAATCGTATAGGCCGATCCCCTGCTGCCCGGCCTGCTCAGATAGAGATGAAAATCGGTGGCTTCAAACGTTCCGAAGTGGAGGTTGATCATGGACGCGATGTGTTCCCGAAGACTGCGAATATCTTCACCCTTTATTCTCGCCAGCGTCAAATGCGGGGTGTAGGGGCGCGGTTCCCGAGGGCAGCCCAGAGTGGCAAGGGCTTCATCGATTGAGTGCGCCAAAGCTCCGAGTTCCGTGCCCGCATGCACTCCGGCGAAGAAATGATTCGGAAGATTGGGGTTCGGGAAAAAGCCGAATCGTGAGATCTCTACGGCGAAACTTCCGGGTTTTGGTATAGCCGACAGCGTTTCCCGCAGTTCCGGCAATCGCTCATCGGCCCAGCTTCCGATAAATTTCAGCGTGACATGCAGATTCTTCGGTGGCGACCAGTTCAGACGCGCGACGGGGCGCAGCCCATCCAGTACCTGGGTCAGCGTTTCCAGCACGGGCTGCGGAATCGAGAGTCCGGTAAACAGCCGCATTGTCGTGAAAACATTTTACTTGAGAGCTTACTTGAGAGCCCAGGTCTGCAAGAGGTCAGGCGCTGCTGAGGGCGGCAAGATCGGAGGCAATGTCTGTGCTCTCCCCGCCGGCAGAAAGCCCGCCGCACCACGCACCGGTCCGGACGGCGTTCCACCAGTCGAGCGCGGCCGCGGGCGGCATCGCTTTTCCAAAGAGATATCCCTGCACTTCGTCGCAACCCGCCAGGGAAACGATTCTCAGCTGCTCCGCCGTCTCCACGCACTCGACGACGACGCGCAGGTTCAGGCCGTGCGCCAGGGACACGATGCCCCGCAGGAGCTTTTCCGAGTTCGGCCGGGCGCCGATGTCGCGTATGAAGCTGCCGTCGATTTTCAGCGCACTGAGCGGCAGGGACTGAAGATACGCAAGAGAAGAATATCCGGTCCCGAAATCGTCAATCTGTGTGGTGATCCCGCGGTCCCGCAGGGCGGCGATCTTGCGTGCGCCGCATTCCAGATCGACCATCAAAATGCTTTCCGTCAGTTCGAGGCACAGAAACTCGGGAGGAACGTCATGGCGCCGCAGCGCGTCCTCGACCGTTGCGACGAAGTCCGGACGCGCGAACTGGAGACCGCAGATATTCACGTTGATTCTGAAGTCGCGATAGCCCCGGCCGAGCCAGTCCTCGATCCGCCGGCAGGCTTCGTCGAGCACCCAGGACCCGATACGCAGGATAAGCCCGGTTTCCTCGGCGACCGGGATGAACCGGGACGGGGGCACATCGCCGAGTCCGGGATGACGCCAGCGCAGCAACGCCTCGAACGCCACAACGATGGCGGAAGCGGTAGTCTTGTCGATCGCCAGGACCGGCTGATAGTGCAGATGCAGTTCTTCACGGTTCACCGCGTGCCGCAACTGGCTGTCGAGACCAAGCCGCTGCCGGACCGGCTCCATCATCTCCGTCGAAAAACGCCGGACCCCGTTCTTACCTCGCGCTTTTGCCGAGTACAAGGCGAGGTCGGCGCGCTGCTGCAGCTCACCGGCGTCGTCCCCGTCGAGCGGATGCAACGCAAAGCCAATGCTGGCAGTGACATACAGTTCCTGTCCTTCGATGAAAAACGCCTCCTGCATCACGTTGAGCAGTCGCACCGAGATCTCTTCGGCGCCCGCCGGGTCGATTGTACCGGTTAGGATGACGTTGAATTCATCGCCTCCGATACGGGCGGGAATGTCCCCGGGCGTTTCGACCACGCGTGTCAGCCGGGCGGCAGTCTGGCGCAGTAGTTCGTCGCCGAAGTGGTGACCCCACGAATCGTTGATGAATTTGAAGCCGTCGAGATCGATATGCAGCAGCGCGACCATACCACTTGCGGCACGGGCCTCCGCGATTGCGCGCATCAGCGCCTGCTCGAAAAAGCGCCGGTTGGGCAGCCCCGTCAGCATGTCGTGCGTGGCTTCGTAGGCGAGGCGATCGGCGGACCGCCGGCTTTCGATCTCCAGCTCCTTGAGTCTCGTGATGTCGTAATTTACGCCGATGAGGCGAACCGGATTATCGCCGTTACTGCGGAAGGCGCGGCCTTTGCCGGCGAGCCACCGCACGGACCCGTCGGGCCAGACGACCCGGAATTCCGTCTCGTAATCCGCACAACCCGTGAGCGCCCGCTCGATGTCATGAACGACGCGTGCCCGGTCTTCGCAGTGAATCAGCCCCAGCCAGTCCTGATAGGGCGGCATGACGGTACCGGGAGGCAATCCGTAAAGAGCCGTATTCGACGGCGTGCAGTTCGCGGCGGGAGACTCGATCCGCCAGTCCCAGACTCCGACGCCGG
>Ga0302320_10020139_pt1 | contig 13338 bp, 9 predicted proteins | sample Bog_T0_3_FD_202130 | JGI IMG/M metagenome (GOLD analysis project Ga0302320, IMG submission 202130) | Peat permafrost microbial communities from Stordalen Mire near Abisko, Sweden - Bog_T0_3 | ecosystem: Environmental > Terrestrial > Soil > Wetlands > Peat | place: Sweden: Abisko, Stordalen Mire...
AAGATCCATCAGGAGCGTGGCCATCAGGGGCCCCTGCACGACCAAGCCAGGATAGCCCTCGACCTGGCGAGCGTAATCACGATCGTAATGAATGCGGTGGGAGTTGAAGGTCAACGCCGAAAACCGAAAAAGCTGAACGGCATCCGGGAGGAAGGCGCGGGTCGTTTCGGCGATTCTCGACGGGCGTCTGCCGGCAGGTTGAGGCGCGTGGGTGCGCGTTGCGGCCGCGGAACGATATACCAACTGCTGGTCCTCGATCAGAGCCGTCCTGCCTCCGTGGCCGATCTCATGGCGTATGTGCACGAACACCAAAGGTCCGCGGCGCCCGCTTTTCTGCGTCACGCCCGCGATGGTGGAGCGGCGCTCCATTGAGGCGCCGATTTCTATCGGATGCGAGAACTCGAGGCGGCTTCCCACCCACATGCGCCGCGGCAAAGGCACCGGCGGCAGGAACCCGCCGCGCCGTGCATGACCATCGGGATCCAATTCGGACTGAAGATGTACGGGCGCGAAGTAGATCCAGTGAGCCAGCGGCGGCAGTTCGCCCGGGCGCCACGGAGGATGCGAATGATCCAGGAGCGCCGCAAGCCTCATGAGCGGCTTCGGTGACGCAACGTCGTCGTCAGACTCGGATCGGCCAACCCACTCCTGTAGCGCCGCGACATTCAGCAATGCTGCCACCCCTCCGCTGCTGCGGGCTCTCGGCCCGCTTGCCCCCTAGCGTACTTGGAAAGCCCCTGCTCGCCTCATGAGGTATTTGATCAAGTTATCGATCTATGATCATATATCGCATTATTGATCGTTAGATAATAAGTTGATATAAATCGATCCTCACCGGGATCGCTTGGAAAAGGAAGGGAAACTATGAGTGCCGATGCACCCGTGCGGCGAATTCAAAACGAACGCGACAAGGGCTTCAGCGCCGCGGTCGTCGTACCTCTGGGCAATAGCTCCATGATATTCGTGTCCGGAGAAATCGGACGCGACGCGTCCGGCAAGCTGGTCCCCGGCGGGATGGAGGCCGAAGCGCGTCAATGCTTCGCCAACATCCGGCACGCTTTGCAGCGCGCCGGAGCGGACTTCAAAAATGTCGTGCGCATCACCGCTTATGTGAAGGATCTTGCCGACTACCCGCTGTACGCCAAAGTGCGCAGCGAGACTTTCGGTGCCGATTGGCCTGCCAGCGCGAGCGTGGGCGTGTCCGACCTGTTGTTCGGCGCCCGGCTCGAAGTCGATGCGGTCGCCGTTATCAGCGGATGAACACACCCACTGTCTCGGCCGGCGATCGGATTCGCAGCATGACTGCGCAAAGCTTCATCGAAGAACTCTATCGCAGCCGCACGCCCGGCTCAGCCGCACTCATGGATCGGGCCGCCGCCGTCATGCCCGGCGGGAATACGCGAACCACGAGCTTTCATCCCCCCTATCCCGTCGTGCTCGAGCGCGGGCAGGGCCCATGGGCGTGGGATGTGGACAAGCGCCGCTATCTCGATCTGTTCTGCAACGGATTGAGTCTCATCCACGGACAAGCCTACGAACCGGCTCAGGAGGCGATCCGCACGGCCATGCAGCGAGGCTTCGCATGGTCCGGCGCATCGCGCGAACAAATCGCGTACGCCGAGCTGCTTCGCGATCGAATCGCGGCCCTCGAATCGATGCGCTTCACCAATTCCGGTTCCGAGGCCGGAATGCTCGCCGTCAAGGCCGCACGCCACATCACCGGCAGACCTTACATCCTCAAGGCGGTCGGTGCTTATCACGGCAGCTATCCGGACCTCGAGGCGGGCCTGTACGGGCAAGGCGATTTGGAAGGCCGGGCGCTCACCGCAAACTTCAATAGTCTCGAGAGCTTCGAGCGGGTCATGGCGCAGCACGGCCAGAAAATTGCGGCACTGGTGATCGAGCCCGTGCTGGTGACCGGCCGTGTGGCGCATCCGGAGCCCGGATTCTTGAAAGGACTGGAAACGCTCGCGCGGCGCTACGGCGCGCTCACCATCCTGGATGATTGCCTGATGCTGCGGCTCGCCATGGGCGGCTCCGCCGAAAAATTCGGCTTGCAACCCGACATCGTCGTGCTCGGCAAGTTCTTGGGCGGAGGAACGGCCTTCGGCGCCTTCGGCGGTTCACGCGACATCATGAAGATCTTCGATCCCACACGTGCCGGCGTGGTTTTTCACGGCGGATCCTTCAACGGCAACCTCATCGGCTGTGCGGCGGGCTTGGTCACGATGAGGGATCTCACTCGAGAGCGCATCGCGGCGATGGATGCGGCGTGTGTGCGCTTGCGCGAGACGCTTGAACGGCGTTCTCGGGAACTGGGGATCGAAGTCATTGTCAGCGGCATCGGTTCGGTGGTGGGCATTGCCTTCGCCGCAGATCCCAAACGCCACGAGGACGACCCGTCGGCACTCGGCCTGGCCTCTTTGTTCCACCTGGCCTGTGCCAACGAGGGCGTGCTGATCGGCCCGGGCGGGATACTCACCGTATCCACCACCCACGACGAAGCTGCAATTTGCTTTGCGGTCGAGGCCTTGTCGGCCGCGTTGGGGCGGATTGCGGAGCTCATGGGTTCGCTCTAGTTGGAGCGGTCACCGCCGCGGTGCACCGCCGCCACTCGCGCGCTCGCGCGCGGGACGGTCGTAATTTTTTGATTCGGCGGACTCGGTCACTCATCACAAATCAGGGAGCTTCAACATGGGCGAGATCAGAAATGAGCGAGCACATCCCGGCAGATTCAAATCCTCGAATCTTCTCGCTCTGACTCTGATCTCGGCGGTGCCGCTCTGCGCACCACCGGCCGCCGCCGACGAACCGGGCGCCGCCAGCGGTTCAACGACGCTCGAGCCCGTGATCGTCACCGCCCAGCGGCGCAGCGAAAGCTTGCAAGTGGTTCCGATCTCGATGAGCGCCATTACCGGCGAGCAGCTCGACAACCTGCGCATCAAGAAATTCGATGAATATGCGGCCATGGTGCCCAACCTTTCCATCGGCACCGGATCCGGTTCGGGCGGGGCTGGGACCGGATTTGGCGTCTCGACCACCAAGACCGTCACGATTCGCGGGGTGTTCGGCGACAACACGACGGGAGTCTACCTGGACGATAGTCCGGTGCCGCCTTCGATGGACCCGCGTCTCATCGAGCTCGATAGAATCGAGGTGCTTCGCGGCCCGCAGGGCACCCTGTTCGGCGCCGGCTCCATGGGCGGCACGGTGCGCTTCGTGGCGCGCGAAGCGACGCTCGATGAAACCTCGGGCAAAGTCGAGGCCGAGGGCTCATACACCGATCACGGCGGCGGCGGATATTCCTTCAACGCATCGCTGAACGTTCCGGTGATTGCCGACAACGTCGCCGCGCGCATCAGTGTTTTGAGCGCTTTCGACCCCGGTGTATTCTCCCGCACCTGGGGCGGCCCGCTCGATCCGCGCTCGCCCATTCTGCCCTTTCCGCCGGGCGGCGCGCCGGTCGGCGAGAAGCAGCACGTCGGCGCCGAGCAGGACACCGGAGTCATGGCCTCGCTGCGGATCACCCCGCAGGCGATTCCCGGTCTTTCGATCACCCCGCTGTTCATTTACCAACGGTCGATCACCAACGGCTATCCGTTGGCCGATTATTCCGCGAACGATTTCGTGCAGACGCGCCCGCTCGACGTCCCGGAGGCGGTCGGCGATACGTGGGACTTCGAGAGCTTGACGGTCAAGCAGGACACGCCTTTCGGCCGGTTCATCGTGCTCGGCAATCATTTCTACCGCGACGGATACGATCTGGAGGATACGACCGACGCCAACGCGGTGGTCTTTTGGGGGCTGCCCTATTACGTGCCGGCGCCGATCCAGGATGATTTATATTTCCGGGATTGGACCGGCGAGGCCCGGTTCGAGTCGGCATTTCCCGGGCCCGTGCAGGCGGTCGCCGGCGTGTATTGGTCGCAGGAAGACCGCTTCTACTATCAGTACTACAACGCGCCCGGATTCAACGTCGCCACGGGCGGCATATACGGCACCGATCTTACTTTTCTGCAGGGTTCGCCCAACGCCGACCGGCAGCGCGCGGCCTACGCCGATGCCACCTATCAGGCCACGAGCGCATTGCAATTCTCGGCCGGCCTGCGGATCGCCCATCTCGAGCACGACGGCACTTACATCGCCAGCGGTCCGCTCAATGGCGGGGACTCGCACGACTTCGCGGCGCACGCCGAAAACGACAAGGCGCCGCGCTTCACGGCCAAATATCAAATCGACCCGCAGCAACTGGTCTACGCTTCCGCCGCCAAGGGCTTTCGCATCGGCGGCACCAACGCCTACGTACCGCCGCAATGCGGTCCGGCACTCGCCGAACTCGGCATCACCAACGGCAAGCAATTTCAATCCGACTCGCTTTGGAGCTACGAACTCGGACTGAAGAGCACCTGGGACAGCGGCCGGGTGAACTCCCGGGTAGCGGTGTACGATATCGAGTGGAAGAATACCCAACACGTCGTGGTACTGCCCTGCGAATGGTCGATCGTCGCCAACGTGGGCTCGACCAGCAGCAAGGGATTCGAATTCGAAATCGACGCGGTGCCGATCGATCATTTGAACGTCAATCTGTCGACCGGATTCGAGGACGCAAAGGTCACGCACGGCTCGCAGGAATCCGAAACGGTGAGCGGACAACCGCTGCAGAACACGCCGCGATGGACTGCCGCCGTCACCATGCAGTACACGGTTCCGTTCGCGCAACGCGAAGGGTTCATCATGGGCCAATATACCTATACCGATGACCGGATCAGCTACAACAATACCCCGCTGGGGCTCGAGCTCCCCGCCTACGGTCTGGTCAATGTGCGTGCGGGAGTCAATCAAGGCCCGTGGCAGTTGGCCCTCTTTGCCCGCAATCTGTTCAACACCCTCGGCGTCACCGGAGACCTGCTGCCCGACGGCGCTCAATTGCCCGACAGACCGCGCCTGTTCGTGACCCGGCCTCGTACCGTCGGAATCCAGATGCGCCGCCAATTCTGATGAGCGTGTGAGCATGAACGCCCAAAACACCTGCGGGTTCGACCCGATACTTCTCGCGGTGCTGTCGAGCCGCATTCAATCGGTCATCCGCGAGATGACCAACACCGTCATGAAAGCCAGCAGATCGAGCGTCATCAAGAACGGTCGGGACATGTCGTGCGGCATTCTCACCTATGACAGCCGGCTGATCTGCGTCGAGGAGGCGTTGCCGATACACGTCACGGCGCTCGAGCTCACGACCAAGCCGATCGTGGAGCTTTTCGACGACATCGAGGAAGGCGACGCGTTCTTGAACAATAGCCCGTATTACGGGGGCACGCATCATGCGGATCTGACCGTCTGTGTGCCGGTTTTCTTCGAGGGCACGCCGTTGTTCTGGACGCTGTCGCGTTCGCATCACGCGGACATCGGGGCGCCGGAGCCGACGACCTACCTGCCTTATGCAAAGACCATATACGAGGAGGGAGTGCATTTCCCCTGCGTTCGGGTGCAACAGAACTTCAAGGACAAGGCGGATATCATCCGGATTGCCCGTCAGAAAATCCGGGTGAGCAATATTTTCTTCGGCGACTACCAGGCCCAGGTCGGCGCCTGCAGGACCGGCGAGCGCCGGTTGAAGGAGCTCGCTCAGAAATATGGGGTCGACACCGTCAAGTCCTTCATCGAAGCGTGGATGGACTACGGCGAACGCCGGGCGATTGCGGCAATCCGCAAGCTCCCCTCCGGCACTTACACTCATACGGTGCGGCATGACCCGGTCCCCGGCGTCGCGGACGAAGGGATTCCCATCAAAGCCATCGTGACCGTGGATGCCGCGAACGGCTTGATCACGGTCGACGCACGCGACAATCCCGACATGGTGCAAGGCGGACTCAATCTCTCCGAGGCCTGCGCCGTGGCCGCCTGCCGCATCGGCGTTTTCTACAACGTCGATCCGGAAATGCCCCACAATCATGGGAGCGCCAGCCGCATCAAAGCCTTGCTGCGAGACGGCTGCGTGGTCGGGCGGCCCATATATCCCGCCGGCACATCCGTCGCGACCAGCAACTGCATGGAGCGGCTCGCCAATGCGGTTCAGTGTTCCTTCACCGAAATGGGCGCGCCTTACGGGATGGCTGAAGGCGGCGGCAACTTCTCCGCGGCCCTCGGCGTGGTTTCGGGCACCGACCGGCGCCACGGCGAACCGCTGCCCTACATCAATCAGTTCATCATGGCGCTTTCGGGCGGACCCGGCCTGTCAGGCCACGACGGCTGGCTCACCTACGAATCGTCCTCGGGCAACGGCATCATGGTGTGCGATTCGGTCGAGATCAACGAGGCAACGTATCCGGTCGTGTTCGAAGAGCGTCGGATCGCCATCGACACGGCTGGCGCCGGCCAGTGGTGTGGTGCGCCGGCAACCGGCGGCACCTATCGATCGCTCGAGGGCGACATTTTGGTCTACTACTGCGGGGACGGCGGCACCTTCCCCGCCAACGGCGTGCTGGGCGGACGGGCCGGCGCGACCTGCGGAACCTGGAAGCGGCATGCCGACGGGAAACTCGAGCGCCTCCCGGACTTTCACAACGAGGTGTTCGGGTCCGATCAAGAAGTCGTGTACCGAAGCTGCGCCGGCGGCGGCTACGGCAATCCGCTCGATCGCGACGCATCGCGCGTTTGCCTGGATGTGAATCGGCGTTGGGTGAGCATCCAGCAGGCCGAGGAGGTCTTCGGCGTCGCCTTGACCCTGGCCGCGAACGGCATCGACTATGAAGTCGATGAACGCAAGACCCGGCAAACGCGGAGCTCGCGCAACCCGGTCGGCAACCCATGACACCGGCAAAAGGCAGGCTTGCCGCCGCGGCGGCGTTGACTGTGCTGGCGTGGTTCGGCGCTCGAAGGGCCGCTGGAGCCGACGCGGCCCCGATTATCGTCGGGGCCGCGATCGCGTTGAGCGGACCGCTCGCACCGTACGACGACGGCCCCTACAAGGCCATGCAGCTTGCCATCGAGAGCGTCAATGCAAAGGGCGGCGTGCTCGGCCGACCGCTCAGGCTCATCACCTCGGACACCAAGTCGGATATCTCGTACGGCGCCACAGCGGCGCAGAATGTGATCGACAAAGGCGCCTCCATGGTCGTCGTGACCTGCGACTACGACTACGGCAGCGCGGCGGCGAACATCGCGAACTCCAAGGGCCTGATCACCTTCGCCACTTGCGCGGGAGATCCGAAGTTCGGCCCGGATGGGATCGGACCGAACGCCTACACCATGTCCACAAGTTCGGTCGGCGAGGCGGCGTTGATGGCCGAATGGGCGGCCGCGCAAGGCTACAAGAGCGCCTATCTGCTGCTGGAAACCGACACCGCCTTCGATGCCTCCTTCGCGGACGCATTCAAGAAACGCTGGACGAAACTCAAAGGCGCCGCCGCTCTGTACGGCGAGGACACGTTCAGCGGCGAGGACCCGCAGATATCGACCCAGATCACGCGGTTGAAATCGCTCGCCAAGCAACCTGACATCGTGATCGTGAGCGCGGCGCCGCCGCCCGGCGTCAGCGCCGTCAAGCAACTGCGCGCCGCCAACGTCAAACAGCCGTTCATCGGTTCGGATTCCTGGGACGGCGATTACTGGCTGAGCGGCGTGCCGGGCCTCGACAACATGTACTTCGTCACGTACGCGTCGATCTATGGCACCGACCCGCGCCCCGCCATGCGCACGTTTTTCGATGCCTACAAAGCCAAGTTCGGCCGGCTGCCGACGCAGTCGAACGCGGTCACGGGCTACAGCGTCATCGAGGCCTGGGTGCGAGCGGTGGAGCGGTCGAAGAGTCTGGATGCGCGCAGCGTCCGCGGCGCGCTCGATGCCTTCAAAGGCGAGCCGTTGCTGGTCGGCCCGACCACCTACACCCCGCAGGTGCACATCAACGACGGCCGCGACATGGTGGTGATGCAGATCGAAAACGGCAACCAGGGTAAGACGGTCGGCGTCTTCGCAGCACACGAAGTGCCGAAATAGCCTGATCATGCCAGCCAGCACCGCAGGGACTGCACATAGCCTGCACGTCGATCACGCGACCGTCGACTTTCAGGGACTTCGAGCGATCGAGGATGTCACCCTCGGACTCGTGTCCGGCGAGATCCTCGGCCTAATCGGTCCGAACGGCGCGGGTAAGACCACCCTGGTCAACGTGCTGACGGGCTTCCAGACCGTTGCCAAAGGCCGGGTGATGCTCTCGGAATCCTCGATCACCGAGTGGCCGCCCTGGCGCCGGGCGCGTGCCGGCCTCGCCCGAACTTTTCAAAATGTATTGCTCTTCCCGAAGCTCTCCGTCGCGGAGAACATCGAAGCGGGCGCGCTCGCCGCCGGCGACGGCATGCAAGCGGCCCGCGGCCGCGCGAGTCAAGTGCTCGAGTGGCTGGGACTGTCGGAGCTGTCGCAGCGGATCGCGGATACACTGCCCTTCGGGGTCGAGCGGCGCATCGGGATTGCGCGCGCGATCGCCGCAAGACCGCGGTTTCTCCTGATGGACGAACCGGCCGCCGGCTTGAACGACGCCGAGTGCGTCGATCTCGCGGCTCTCATTCGCCGGATTCGCTCGGAGATGGGCTGCGGGATCCTGCTGATCGAGCACCGCATGTCGCTGGTCTTCGAATTGTGCGACCGGGTCCAGGTCCTCGAGCAGGGCAAAACCATCGCGATCGGCGCAGCCGATTCAATTCGGCGGGATCCCCTGGTGCGCAAAGCCTACCTCGGAGAATCCGCGTGAGCGCGCTGCTGCGGATCGAGGATCTTCACGTTTCCTATGGCAGTATCGCGGCGTTGAAAGGCATCAGCCTCTCGATCGAACCCAACGAGCTCGTGGCGATCATCGGTCCGAACGGCGCGGGCAAATCAACCCTGCTGCGAACCGTGGCGGGCCTCAGCGCGCCGCTGCGGGGTTCGGTGTTGCTGCGCGGCGCATCGATTTCCGGACGCGCTCCCGAACGGCTCGTGGCCGAAGGCGTGAGCCTCGTGCCCGAGGGGCGGCACATATTCGGCTCGCTCACCGTCGAGGAGAATATGCGCCTGGGCGCCACCACGAGACGCGACGGTCGGGCGGCGGTGGCGGCGGATGTCGAACGAATGTTGGATCATTTCCCCATTCTCCGGCAGCGCTTCAGGCAACGCGCCGGGCAACTCTCGGGCGGTGAGCAGCAGATGCTCGCCATTGCCCGCGCACTCATGGCCGCTCCGAAGCTGCTGCTGTTGGACGAGCCCTCGTTGGGTCTCGCGCCCCTGGTGGTGAGCGCCGTCTACGAAACGATCGGCAGACTGCGCAAGGACGGTCTCACCCTTCTGGTCGTGGAACAGAACATCGAGCTCGCATTGCGCATGGCGGACCGCACCTATGTACTCGATACCGGCAGAATTGCCGCATCGGGCCGGTCGTCGGAATTGAACTCGATGGCGAATCTTCATCAGGCTTACTTCGGGACGGCCCCGTGAACCTGTTGCAGACCGCCATCGATGCCATGAACCTCGGCGCAATCTATGCGCTCGCGGCGCTCGGCGTGGGGCTGATATTCAGCGTGATGCGTCTGATCAATTTCGCCCACGGCGAGCTGATCGCCGCGGTCGGTTTCACCGTGTATGCGCTCGACGGCCAGTCCGTCTGGATCCGCGTCGGCTGCGGACTTCTCGCCGGGGTGGCACTCGCGTTGATCATGGAACGCGCTGCGTTTCGCCCGCTGCGCGGCGCGAATCCCGCCACTTTGCTGGTGACGTCCTTCGCGGTCTCCTATCTGCTGCAGCATCTGATCGTTTTGATTTTCGGCGCACGGCCCATCGGAGTCTCCCTGATGCCTGAGTTGAGCGACAGCATCGCTCTCGGAGATCTCAGGCTGCCGAAACTCGAGATCGCAACCATCGCGGCGACGCTGACCCTGCTCGGCGCGCTCGTGTTGTTTTTTCGCAGGCTGCCGCTCGGCATCCAAATGCGCGCGGCGTCCGAGGACTTCACCATGGCCCGGCTGGTCGGCATCAAGGCCAACAAAGTCATCGCCACGGCATTCGCACTGTCGGGAGCTCTCGCGGCTTTTCTGGGTTTCTACGAAGTGGCGCAATCCGGCACGATCTCCTACCGCATGGGCGTCGATCTCGTTCTGGTGGCCTTTGTCGCCGCCGTCGTCGGCGGCATGGGGTCGCTTTCCGGCGCCGCGTTGGGAGGCCTGCTGGTGGGGGTCACCTCGGTCGCACTGCAGACGTTCCTGCCGGCGCCGTGGCGGCCGTACCGCGACGCCTTTCTCTTCGGCCTGTTCATCGTCTTCCTCATCGGGCGTCCGCAGGGATTGATCGCCCGCAAAGCGCATCGGGAGAGGGTCTGATGCGCCGCCTGGAATACGATTATCTGACGCCGATCATCCTCGCGTCCTTGCTGGCGTTGCTCGCGCTTGCGGTCTCGTTCGCGGCGCCGACGATGCAGCGCGTCGTCACCGAGGCGCTGATCTACGTGGTCGTCGTGGTCGGTCTGTACGTGTTCAGCGGCAACTCCGGCGTGATGTCCTTCGGTCACGTGGCGTTCATGATGATTGCCGCCTACCTGTCGGCGCTGCTCACACTGCCGGTGCAAAAAAAGCACGTTCTGCTGTCGCTCACTCCCGCCCTCGAGCACCTGCAGGTCTCCACGGCCTTCTCGGCCATCATCGCCTGCGCAGCGGTCGGTCTCATTGCGTTGCTCGTTGGGTGGCCCCTGATGCGCTTGCGCGGCGTCGTTCCTTCCATGGCGACCTTTGCCCTGCTCATCATCGCCCACGTCGTCGCGCAAAACTGGAAAGCCGTCACCGGCGGGCGGCAGGCGCTGGTCGGATTGCCGCTCGATACCGGCTTGTGGAGCGCCCTTGGATGCTCGCTGCTCGCCATCGGAGTCGCCGGCTGGTATCAGCAGACGAAGCAAGGCACTCTCCTGCGGTGCAGCCGCGAGAACGAAGTGGCTGCAGAATCGATCGGCGTCGACATTGCGCGCGAACGACTGACGGCCTTCGCGATCAGCGCCTCGATCTGCGGGCTCGGCGGCGTGCTTTTCGCCCATTTTTTGGGCACCTTGAATCCCAACACGTTCTATCTCGACACCACGTTCCTCACGCTCGCGATGCTGGTGGTGGGCGGCTTTCGAAGCCTGTCGGGAGCCGTGTCCGGCGTCTTGATCCTGAAAGCGGTGTCCGAGCTCTTCAGGCGGCTCGAGGAAGGCGTGACGTTGTGGGGCACGGATTTTTCGGCACGAGCCGGCATGCAGGAAGTGGCCCTCGCATTGATCATGCTGGCCATTTTGATCTTTCGGCCCGAAGGGCTTCTCGGCGGCGCCGAAATCGGCATCGCGATCAAACGGCGGTTGCGGCCGCGGTCGCCGGCCGGCGCAGGGCTTCAATAAGGTATTGGGGAGTTTTCATGTTCGCATCCTGCATCGACATCGGCGGCACGTTCACGGACTTGGTGGTGTATCGCGCAGGGGCGGGACTCGATATTTTCAAGTCTCCCACTACGCCCGGCGAATTCGAGAAGGGGTTCATGAACGCGCTGAATCTCGCCGCCGACCACTACGGATTCAGTCTTCGCGATTTTCTGCAACGCAATGAGCTCATCGTGCACGGCACCACGGTTTCGACCAACGCGCTCGTCGAAGGCAAAACGGCCGCGGTGGGGTTGATCTGCAACGCCGGGCATCCCGATGTGCTGACGATCCGTGAGGCGCCGCGCAAGCGCGCGTTCACCGTACACATCGACTACCCGCAGCCCTACGTGCCGAGAAATCGCACTTTCGAGGTTCGCGGACGCATCGACGCCCTGGGCGGCGAGCTCCAGCCGCTGTCGACGGAGGACGTGCTCGAGGCGATCGGCTACTTCAAGCGCTGCCAGGTCGAGTCGATCGCCGTGAGCCTGCTCTGGTCCATCGCCAATCCCGCGCATGAATTGCGAATCCGGGAGCTCTTCGCGGCGCATTGGCCGGAGATTCCGGTGACCTTGAGCCACGAGATCAATCCGATACCGCGCGAGTACCGCCGCACCATCTCGACCGCCATCAACGCCTCGCTTTATCCGGTCGTCGCCTCCTACACGGCACGGCTGGCGGATTCGCTGCGCGAAGCGGGCTATGAGCGCGACCTTTTGATCGCCAATTGCGTCGGCGGCATGATGCCCCCCGAGGAGATCGTGCGCCGGCCCATCTACAGCGTGATGTCGGGTCCGACACTGGCTCCGGTGGCGGGCCTGCATCTTACGCAGGCGCCGGACGTCTTCATCATCGACATGGGCGGCACCACCTTCGACGTCTCCGCCATTCGCAGCCGCCAGATCGTCGTGACGCCGGAATCCACCTTCGGCATGGAAATGCTGGGCATTCCAAAGATCGACGTACGCTCGGTGGGCGCCGGCGGCGGCAGCATCGCCGCCATCGATGCCGGGGGACTGCTGAAGGTGGGCCCGCACAGCGCGAGCGCCTACCCCGGCCCGGCGTGCTATGGGCGCGGCGGCGTGCTTCCGACCGTGACCGATGCGAATCTCGTGCTCGGCATCATCGACCCGGATTATTTTCTCGGCGGCCGGATGAAGCTCGATCGCGGGAAGGCCGAACGCGCGATCGACGGGATCGCGGCAGGCCTCGAGTTGAGCCGCGTCCAGGCGGCCTGGGCCATCTACACCACCATCAATCACAGCATGATCGCCGCCATCGAGGATGTGACCATCAACGAAGGCATCGATCCGCGCGACAGCTACATGATCAGCGGCGGCGGCGCCACCGCCTGCCACATCGGCGACATGGTGCGCATCATCGGTCTGCGGCGTTTCATGGTACCGAAGCTTGCGGCGGGGTTGAGCGCCTACGGCGGTCTACTGTCCGACATACGCTGGGAAGAATCGGGGACGCTTCACACCACGAGCCGCGCATTCGACGCCCGGAGGGTCGATGAAATGCTCGGCGCGCTGATGCGGCGAGGAGACGCCTTTCTGGAGCGCGCGGGCGTCGCGCCGGAGGCGCGATCGTTATCCTATGGGTTGCAAGGACGCAATTTTTATCAGTCGTGGGATATCGAAGTGACCTTCGAACGCGGCGAGCGCGGCTTGAGCAGCGCCGATTTGGCGCGGCTCTCGGACGCCTTTCACGACCAGCATGAGCGGATCTACACGATCAAGGACGTGAATGAGGTGGTGGAGTTCACCACTTGGAAGGTCCGCGCCATCGGCGACACCGGCGGGCGGAATCGCCGAGACCGGATCCTCGCGCAGCAATGTGCGCAGGTCGCCCCGAACCGCGAACGGGCCGTGTTCCTGGGCGACCGAGAGGCGATGCTGCCCGTATACAACGGATCAGGTCTCGGCGCCGAC
>Ga0302320_10020144_pt1 | contig 13334 bp, 3 predicted proteins | sample Bog_T0_3_FD_202130 | JGI IMG/M metagenome (GOLD analysis project Ga0302320, IMG submission 202130) | Peat permafrost microbial communities from Stordalen Mire near Abisko, Sweden - Bog_T0_3 | ecosystem: Environmental > Terrestrial > Soil > Wetlands > Peat | place: Sweden: Abisko, Stordalen Mire...
CTCGACGTCCCCTTCCCCTGATGATTACCAAAAAACACCACATCAAATCCCATCCGCACTAACAGCATGATCAAATCCGGATCAAAATTGTTCTTCTCGAAAACCAGCCTTCGCGCATTACCCATGATCAAACCTTTTGGGTCAAATCGAACATAAAATTCATTCCTTAATTCTTCGCGCGTCGATATATTTAAATTACGCATGCGATTGGCCCAAAATATCAGATTATCAACCTGTTCATCATTAAGGTCTTCCAAGGTCTTTACTTCCGGCCAACGTTTTTGAGCTTCATTTCTCAAATCTTCTCCGCTGGCGGTCAAAATTTTCAACCTATTAAAACGCTCAGCGCTTCTCTCTTTTACCATTTGGACTTGTTGGGGCAATAACTGCTCATACTCTGCGTCCTTTGCTATCTTCCCTTCTGCTTGCAATTCTTGTAACGATTCCCGGGAAAATGTTGAAATGTGAACAGGGTCATCTCCGTTTGTTATAGGCACCACATCCCTGCCATACCACTTTGACATGTCTCTGGCATGAGAAAAACTCACGCCCGTCACCACATCAGCCAACTGCATCATAGCCTTGGTATGCTGAACATATGGTGTCCGTTTGACCGGTTCTCCAGTTTCAGGATTGAAAAAGCTATCCATGATGGAAGCCGTGATATATCGAGCGGAAATTCCTAACATATCTTTAAGGAACCATTTCACGGCATCCATTCCATTTTCACCAACATTAAGAATGGTATGCGTTGTTGCCATGGTGGGAGCATCCCTCAGCGCAGGGTAAAGACTCTTAATCACCGATATAAAAAGCCCCATCTGTCCATCCTGCGTATGCAATACCGGCAATTCATAGGCTTTCCCAAGCTTCTGTTCTCTCTTATTCTCGACTAAGTCAATCCATTTGGCAGCCGCGAGATTAAAAAACGCCATGGATTCTTGCTTTGAGATCGGGTTATGCTCAGGGTTATCATACATATACAATGTTTCTGTATCTGAAGGTGCGTTCTGGGTTATATCTTCTATTAAATAAGTCGGGGTCCCTTCCGGATCAACAGCATCCCAGACTTGGGCATGCTTCTTGCGATCGCCAATATTGAAGTAGAAATCGCCCACCACCCTCATTTCCGTAAAGCCCAGACTGACATAATCCAACGGCTCTCCGGCTTCTTTGCCGGTATCGAACCGGGTTTTATACTTAGGCTGAACAGTCCTCACATCAACGCCCAATGCTTTTAAAAACTTTGAATGCGTAACATTGACCGGCCCCAGCCCTCCGGCCTTAAAATTAATCTCCATGGATAAGAAATACCATGGCACGCCAACCAAATTCCTGGCATTGGATTTAACCCATCCCTTGGTAAACTTACCCGCCATCAACAATAGTTGTTCCATCATACGCGTGCGTTTCCCAGATGGATAATTCTTCTCGATCCACTCATCAAGTTTTCTTTCTTGCTCTGGTTTCAGTAAAGAAACTGTCTTTTCTATCGGCCAGGAACCCTGAACCGGATTGTTATCCTTGATCTCATGGTCCACTTGCGCCGAATATTGCTCCAAAAATCTTCTTAGCCCTTCTTGATCGATCTTCTCCTCACTAATAAGGGACTGCAGTTTTTCCAATATTTTCAACGGCAAGGTCAAATCGTTTCCCCACGTTTTCGTATCTTCCGGAAGCGCTTCTACCTGACTTGAATTAGCCGCCTTCAAATTAACACGAATATCATCAACATCCGCACCGGCAGAAGCCTTTGCCAAATCATCCCCAGAGGCCATGGCCAAATCCACATGTTGCCCTATAAACCCGCCTGAAAAATACTTCCTGGGAACAGGCTGCTGAGTGATCCGGTCTGTTTCTTCCTTAATATAGTTAAAAACGCCCTTCTTATACGCAGAGAGATATTCCTGATAGATCAAATCTTTGTTTTTAGGATCGCTGACATCGATCCCAGCGACTTTATTCCGGCCGGAATAAACTTTGTTCACAATGGATCTCTTAAACACATCCTGATACCATTGGGCCAGGATAAGAGCATAAAATACTTGCCTGACTTGGGCAAAATTCTTATTCTCATTGACTTCTCGTTCGACCAGCGGAACAACGACCTCGCGCATGACCTGCTTGGAGACATCATTAGTCGTCGGGTTGCCCATAATTCTCTGGGCCAGATAATCCTCCTCCAGCATCACTTTCAAATGAGCTTTGACAATATAAACCGTATTGCCCCTTTCATATACTGTCGCCTTTTCAGGAAGGATCCAGATCTTATTAATGACATTGACAGGGATCTTGGTCACGCCAAATTGTTGATAGGCTTTAGCATAAACCTTATCCCAAAACTTTCTGCCGAAATCGCTGTCCGGATAAATAAGAGAAGCTGACACCTGTTTAAGAATATAATCTTCGGCCAAAAGATCCCGCCCAAGCTCAGTCCTGATCAACGTATCCGGAATAATATGCCCCTTTTCCACCGGGGATAAGTTAACCCAAAGGTCCTTCTGGGGCACCGCCAATGCAGCCAGGAAATAGTTAACCAGACGCTGTGACGTTTTCTGAAAATCCTGGGCGCTTAGCTTTTGGTCCCCATGATCAACAATAAAATCAAACAGGAAGGGGTCTTCAGGATGGATCTTCAAACCCTTAATTAAAACAGGTTCAAAAGCGGGGCTTAAATTGACGATGATCCCCGGCTTCGGTAAACGGAAAGACAATCCGGCAAGATCAGCAGCAGAAGATTGAGCAAAGGAAGGCGGTAGGACTATTGATGTCCCCAGAAAACTAAATAATACCCAAAAACATAAAATGCGTCGGAGAAGCATCATTGGTATCATTATCAAGCTCCGTTAGAAAGTTTGATGCCCACAGACTACCATGGGTCCTATAAAAAAGCAACTTTCTTACAACTATTCTTTACGCGACTAACTGTTGCGGCACCCTTTCTTCTTTCAGCCCCAACAAAGGCATCAGATCGACAGGAACAACGTCGATGATCTGTATTCTTACACCGGAAAATTCCCCGCGCTTGAACTGTTCGATCATCAGCGGGTCAAAGGTAATATTCACGCCCTGTCCCGAACTTTCCATGTTCAAATGCCGGGAAGCAAGGTCGATACCTCCGGGGACAACTTGAGCTTCTTTCGGCGCCAAGGCCCCTTGCCGGTTAAGAAAATACAGTCGGGGATCATGAGTACCGATAAATTGAACCTTCCAATCTTCAGTAATAAGAAAACCTCCTAATTCATCAGCCTTAAATGACAACAGCCGCCGGGTAATCTGATCGGCAATCCCCGTCTCACGCAGCTTTTGGGCTAACTGTTCGTCGGACATAAAGAATGCTTCTTGTGCCGCAATTTCTACGCCAATATTGGCGCTGATCTTGCCGCTGAGAACTGCGGCCTGTAACCGTTTCTTCCAATAATTCGATTGGGCTAAATAAGAGGTCGCAGGCGTTTCAACAGCAGACTTGTGATCAGGAGATTTAATAGGAGCGAAAGTATCTTCTCGGCTTAGCTCTACTAATGGCCCTTCGACCCTGCGCGGTTTATCGTCGCTGGCACGTTCGATCTTTTTGACATCTCTGGCATTGCCTTCAAAATCTTTTTCTGTTTTCTGATCGATACGCCAAGGGGTTATCCGTGCATTCTTTAAACTTTGACGCCAAACCACACGGAAGCTCGGGTCTCCCATGGTTACGGTATTCTTAATACGCTCTGACGCACTGCTGTAGCCGACCGCGACCCATTGACTGACCTCATTCTCGGTAACCAGAATTTGATTCCCCAGCCGATCGTTAAGATCATTTTTTGGGATGACCCCCAGCGCTATATGCGCCCTAGGATCCTTGCTGGCAGGATCCCAGGTCTTCTGACCATACCCAATGAGCCGCTCATCAACGATGGGATTAAGCGGATTGTCCACCGCCATATACTGCACCACTTCAACGCCCAGATCATCCAGGAATTTACTGACATCTTCCCGGACAAGAATATCATCAAAAGCATCCCCATGGCCGGTCCCGCCGGTGGCGATCTGACCTTTGACATTTAAAAAGGGCTCGTTGGTATTTGCGTCAAACAGCGGCATGACATCTTGTCGGGCCAGAAAAATACGGTCCTTCATGCCGAACCAGCCATTGTCCTCAAAGAATTCCTTTGTTTTCTGATGCGTAATGTCGCTGGTCATGATCACGATGGGAAAAGATTCGTGGTGGCCATAGTATTTTGCAGCGGCCTTGATCTTTTTTACTAATCCTTCATAAAGAGGCATCTGACTAAAAGGGGTTCCAGGCAAATATCCTTTAGGATCTTCACTTTCAAATGCTGACCCTGACCCTCCGGCCGCCAATATAAACGCCAGCTTAGACAGTCTGGATTTCCCCGGGCGGGTATCTGCTTTTAAAACTTTTTCCCTGGCTAATGCCCTAACGGCTTGTTCATCTTTAGCGCCGATCCTTTCGACCGGAAATTCAAAATTCTCAGGGACTTTGATCTCAGGAACGCCGGGGACGATCAGCTCATCATGAAGCTGTTTAGCCTTTTTCCAGTCAAGGGTTTTAACCTGTTCTAACAAAAGTCCTTGTTTTTGCTCCTGTCCGCTCAAGCGGCTCCACCATTGATCAAATAAATGCCCCCAGCCGCCTTCTTCCATTTTTTGCCTGGCATCATCAAAAGTTAACCTCGCGGCATTGGCCTGACCGGCGATTGTCCGGGTCAGACCGGAAACCTTAAAGTCTTCACCGTGATTGCCGGCGCTCAAAGCAGCCATCGCTTCATTCGTCGTCGCTTTGGTATAATTAGTTTCCGGCGTCAAACCACCGGAGAAATATTTGCGGACAACCACCTGCTGATTTGCCCGGTTAACTTCTTCCTTGATATAATTAAATACGCCTTTTTTGTAGGCTTCAATGTACCGCTTATAAATTCTTTCTTTCATCGCCGGGTCATTTGCATTGACGCCATTGACCTTGGACTTGTCCGTATAAACCTGATTGAGCAAGGCCTGCCTGACATTCTTTTTAAACCATACGGCCAAGATCATGGAATTATAGATCTGACGTAAATTTGAAAAATTCTTGCCCGTGTTGACTTCCTGCTCGATGGCCGGGAGGATGATCTCACGGATGACTTGGGAAGCAAGGGTGATTGTCGCCTCGGGGACATGTCCCCTGGTTGGCATTTGGTGTTTGGATAATGCGAGATAATCCTCATCCAGCATCACTTTTAAATGGCTTTTGACCACAAATACGGTATTGTCATGCTCGTAGACCTTTGCCGTGTCCGGCAGGATCCACACCTTATTAAAGGTGTTCACGGGAATTTGTGTGGTGCCGTAGAGTTGACCCGCTTTTGAGTACACCTTGTCCCAGAAATTCTTTCCTAAATTTTTCTCCGGGTAGATCAACGATGCGGTCAATTGCTTCAATATATAATCCTGGACTAACATATCCTGCCCCAGAATAGTTTGGCTTAGATCTTCGGGGGCGATGCGGTCTTTTTCATAGGGAGACAGGTTAACCCATTGATCATTTTCAGGAATGGTAAGACAGGCTAAAAAATATTTGATCAAACGGTCGGATTCTTTTTTGACTTGATCTGCACTTACTTTGCTGTTACCGGTGCTGACAATAAAATCTATCAGCAGAGGATTCTCGGGATGCAGGGACAAGCCTGTCACCATCAGCGGCACATAGGCAGAACTCAAATCCACCATCGTACCCGGCTGTGGTAATTCTAAGATGTTATTTTGCGCATACGCAGCTCGAGGCGAGATCACCATGGTCGTCATAAAACTGACCATTAGGCAAATCCTGATCAAACGAGAATAGCCGGAACAACGGATAAAAGAAGAAATAATCTTATCCTTCCTATTAGATGGGGCGCAGACAAACACCTTCTTTGGGCTACATTTGTACTACAAGGGAAGCTTAACATATCCCGGCAAACTGTCAAATTTGCATCTACTTGATACAAAACAAGTTGCGACTTTAATAAAAAATAAATCCCTCGGGCTTGCCTTTATCCTCCAAGGGCATGCACGAGGGATCTTGACGTACCAAGAAATTATTCTTTAACGCCCATCAGCGCCAACGGATTTTGAATAGGCGTCACATTAATGATCACCGGCGTAAATCCTTTAAATCCGCCTTGTATCAATGCATTGAGTTGGGCCGGATCGAATTGCACGTTAATTATTTTTCCGGTGCGATGAATATTGATCTGATTAAGATCGATACCGCCAGGCGTTACTTCAGTAAATTGTGCTTTATCAAAATGCTGCTGATAGATCTTTCCCTGTTCAAACCCTTTCTTAAGAGAATCTACTACCCACTCCGGATGTTCTGTGCCAACCTTCCTTAGATCTTCAACAGACATCCAGCCTGTTCCTAATTTAAGGATCCATTTTATGGTTTCCGCCTCTTGAGATGAAAAAAGAGCGTCTACCTTGCTTAGTTGAGCATCCATTGATTCCGGTGAAATAAGTTTCCATTCTTTAGCATAACCTGTTCTTTTATATTTCTCGTTGCCTGCGACATCTTCTTCAACGATCTTATTGGCTTCGAGTTTACGGAAAACTGCCTCCGTATCCAGATGCGACAGATTAAAGAATCTTTTGGTCACGACTCCGCCGGGAGTGATGCCGTCCTCATAGTCGATCTTGGCCTTCTTAAGCGCATCAAACTCTCCTTGTGTTAACTGATACGCATAGGCCGCATAATGTGAGCGGTTGATCTGACGCTTCGGGCCTGTCAGACCGTTATTAATATCATCCCGCTGGACCGCGGTCTTCCCGCCAAGTCTGGTTAACCGGGACGGATCAGCCGTCAGGCCAATTTCCTCGCTGGCTTCCCGGATAGCATTCTCATCATAGCTTTCGCCGATCCGGGTATGTCCGCCCACCGAGTCAGCCAAAAGCCCGGGTTCCATATCTTTTTTCTCCCCGCGCTTCTGAATAAAAACTTTCTTACCTGTCGGATCAAGGACCAGGATACGCACATCACGATGCCAATCGCCGTCATAATGCACCAGCGCGCGCGGCTTGATCTTATTTAAAAGATTGCCTTTATCATCCAGTAATTGGAAGAATTCAAACCTTGAATCATGCTTAGGATCAGCGGTCAGCATTTGCTGAATAGTCACCTCAACACCCAACTTGGTCTTAAAATCCTGCTGCCACTTCTCCATATCAACCATGAAAAGCTTAGGATCATTTTGATAAAACCCAAGAATAACGCTCATGGGGGTATCTGATCCTATTTCTTCTCTGTCCTTTTCAACAAGTCCCAACCACTGCAACAATTCCTCGACATCAGCAGTGATGGGAGAATCCGTTACCATCGCCATGTCTATAACGGGGTCAAGAACCACCTTAACAAAACTATTACCTAAGTCAAATGTCTGCCGCATAAAGTCCTTCCCTACCGGCTGACGCTTATTCTCCACCACTTTTGTATAATTACCCAAAACTCCATTGGCAGCATAATACTTGTCTGCAATCTTATCTCCCCTCACATGCGCGGCTTCAATATCACTCGTATGCAACACCTCTAAAACTTGAATTGCCGCTTCTTCCGCGCGCTGTTTAAGATCCTTCATGGCTGTTAGAGCGCCGCCTTCTTTTATGTTGCGGGAATGAATATTCTTTACTGTTTCATATTTAATGATCGCTTCCCACCGTGAAATATGATCAGCCCTCTCATTGATCGCTTCTGCAACGTTATACGCGCTTTCGGAATTATTTGGATCACCAATATTCCGGTCTTCGATCTCGGAGGCCTGACCTTGTCCTTTCCTTATGTCCTCTTCATGATGCTTCAAGGCTAATTGATAGGCCTTCTCGTATGAAAAATTATCCTTAAACCGAACATCCAGAGCGTCTGCTGTGATCGGACTTATAAAGGCCCTGGCCGCACTTGAAAATTGTGCCTGTAATTGAAGAGCAAATCCTCTCCCAACTTCAGCCATCACCAATTGAGGCATATCAAGCAGTTTATTTAATCCTACAATCTTAGCGCCCTCAGGCTTCTCAACCCAAGAAATATTCTGGGTCCCATCGGGATCGATATAAAAATGGATGTTTTGCACAAAACTTTCAATGGCCATCGCCTGCCGCTGTTTATTAACCACCGCGTTTAGCAATGCGGTCGGCAGTGAGACCCTCGCTGACATCTCCGCAGATGACATCAAAATACTTATAATAATTTTTCTGTCGCGATGGCTCACGGTAGCCGGAAGCAGTTCTTCTATACCGGTGTTCTTCATTGCCAGAATAGCCTCCCCATCGATCAGATCCCCTCCGGTTTTGACCGTTCCATCTGGTTCAGGAACATCAACATTGATCTGAGCTAATCCGTTTGCTTGCAAAATTTTTAATAATTCGCTATAAGTAATAGATGTTATCTTCGCTGATTGAAACATCCTTTCTGACAATTCTTTTTGTAAAAATTCACGTAAAACATAGTGGTACTGTTTACCCTGCTCTTCGCCCGGACGAATGCCGCGCTCAGTAAATAGTGTCGGTTTGGCTGTGGCGACACTTTCATGCGTAAATTCTCTAAGCCAACGGACCTTTTGTTTAAAGAAATTTATAAAAAGATCCTTCCCTGCCCCCGGGGCGCCGCTATACCAGAACATCTTGGCAGTGCTCAGCTGGGAGAATTTAGCCGTCTGAAAACCAGGATCCTCTATCATCTTTAAAGAAAGACTGACATATTTCTCCAGCATAATAGAATAAAGGGCCACCTGTTCCGGCGATGGTTCGCTAACATTCCCCGGATCGATCGAGGCAAGAAAACTCCTGAAGGGAATAATGGTCTGGCTCTTAAAATCTTGCCAATTCCCGATAGGCCCCTCTAATAAGATTTTAAAATATCCAGCTGCTTGTGACAGGACCGCTGAAACGCTAGGATCATTCTTCCAAAAAGCGGGTTTTCCCTTAAAATCTATGATCAATGCGCGTCCGGCTTCAAACCACATTTTATTGATGATCTCTTGGCCTATCGGACTATTCTGATCCCGAGACAGCTCCCTCATGGCATAAAAAACAACTGTTGTGGCATCATTAACATCAGCCGAGCCATCGATCAATTTATAATAACTGCCCAATGCATCCACAATCCCAGCGATCGCAGTGCCAATACCATCAAATTCTGCCCTTTTGGCTCGATAAAATTTATTGACTTTTATTAATTGATCAACTTCGGCGTATTGCTTCAATACACTTTTCAAATCTTTATCCCATAGGGCGCTTTGTCCTGCTTCCTTTAATTTAGCTTCAATCTTTGAAAAACTCTCGAACGATTCTTTCTCTTCTTTTGCTTCCTCTACGATGCCCAACCTTGGGACTATTCCTTCAGTTATATTAAGCATGTTATGTATGTTATACTCCTGAGCCTGCATATTATATTCGTTGATCGCCCTAAGATACTCCGAATAACTCTTAGTGGCCTCAGCGATCTTCCCGTCGGAGAATAAACTGGTCACTTTCAACCGGGCACTATCTATTACTTTCCGCGCCTTATCCGCCTTCAACTTAAGATCATCTACGGCAACATTAGCCATCGCTAAATCTACCGTCAATGCCTCCATTATCCCATCGCCATTCACATCCCCTTGCTTCCCGGAACGGTCTAATTCCTTAATTTGCATTTCCGTCCCGCCGGAGAAATATTTACGCGGGATAGATTGGCCGCCTGAAGTTGCATCTTCTTTAATATAGTTGAACACGCCCTTCTTATAGGCCTGCAGATATCTGTTATAAATTTGGGCTTTGACCGCTGGGTCAGCTAGATTAACGCCCGCTGTTTTCATCTTATTGGTGTACACCGCATCCAGCAGACCGTTTTGTATGGTTTCTTTGTACCATTTGGCCAGGATGAGCGCTTGATAGATCTGGCGTATCGGGGCAAAATTTTTGCCGGTATTCACTTCTTTCTCGATTTCCGGGAGGACTATTTGCCGGACTATTTGGGAGCCGAGATTATTGATCTCCTGTGTATTGGCGGAAGCATTCAATTGTGTTCCCACATCGGCATGTTTCTGTAAGGCTAAATAATCTTCATCCAGCATGACCTTCAAGGTGGATCTGGTCACATAGGCAGCAGCGCCATTTTCAAATACTTGCGCTTGATTCGGAAGGATCCATACTTTATTAAAGGTATTTACAGGGATATCCGTGGTGCCAAACTGCTGTTGGGCTTTGGCATAAACCTTGCTCCAAAATTCCCTACCTAAATCTTTCTCCGGGTATATAAGGGAAGCCGTCAACTGCTTGAGGATGTAGTCCTGTGCCAAGAGGTCCCGGCCAAGCTCTGTCAGGCCTAAAGACCTGGTAGTAATGCGCTCTTTTTCATACGGGGAAAGGTTAACCCAAAGATCCCCTTCAGGAATGGTCAAACCTGCCAAAAAATATTTAACTAATCTATTAGCCTCTTCTTTGATCCCGGCTACATCCTGAGGCCCCTTACCAGTGTCCACAATAAATTGAAATTCAAGAGGTTTTTGAGGATTGACAACAATCCCTTTTAAGGACAACGGCGCAAAAGGAGCAGATGCTGACACCATGGTGCCAGGTACGGGAAGCTGATTAACGCTAAAATCTCCGCCTGTGGCGGGACTAGCCTGCGCATGGACGTATTGAAGATTGCTAAAAAGGAAGGTTAAGCAAACTAGCGATGCTACGAAGCGTTTAACCATTAATATCTCCCGTTATTTAAAGGGCTGCTTATTGATAATTACTAAAGTCTACCATATAACCGCCGCTTGTCAAATTTGCATCTATATGCAGCGCAATGACTTACAGCAAGAGCGAACAATACTTTCATGCCCACCATTTATCCTTGAATTGCTCGCCACAGTGGCTATTGATGTATTGATAAATTTTATCCTTATCTATTTCATTGATCTTGCTAAAAACCACCCCGTAAACAAATTTCCCCTGCTCTTCTTTGGCCCATGGCAAGTCCACCTCAATTTTCATCAGATCGAAATTATCCACCAGCCCCAAAGACATGCTTACCGGACGCTCCAGCGGCAATCGTTTATTAAATGACGCACACATACCTTTTAAATTGATGTCCTCAACGATGCAGTGCCTGAATTCCTGCATTTGGGGCAGCCAAACCTTCGCTTCTTGCTTTACTTCCCAGCGTGGCAATTGTCTGCGTTCATCCATGCTCTTGCCCTCCTTGCATCCTAGATCCCCGACTAAAATATTCGGGAATAACATACCCTGGTTAAATTATTAGAACATATGCATAGGTAGTTGACTCATAACTAATATTGCATGTGTACACCGTTATTAACGGCGGCACCAAATTATCAAATCCTGTCCAATACCCGCGGCCGCCGGGATGTGTACCCATTGAACTTTTGGCCCAAAGAAAGAACCGTCTTTCCATCATAGTTACAACGGGCTTCATGATGGTGATATAGACGACACGCCATGAATGCCGCATCCATTTTATAAACATCCAATAAAGCCACCATAAATTACTATCGCTTAAAAAGAACGAGCCCTGCAGTATATTTAAGATTGTACCACTGCTCGGGATGTTCCCCGATGACAAAAAGATCTCTTTTAACCAAGGTGACCATGCTCCGGGAACCAAGGCGCACGACAAGCAGTAACCAAAATCCCCTAACAGACCAGCTCCTCTTCGGAGCCATTGAAAGACTAAAACAGCTCGTGATAGCCGGCAACGCCCGCGAAGAATACTCGCTGCCCAATTCGTTGACAGGAGTGCCCAGCCGGACGGCCGTTTAAATGCCCCGCCCCATTTGCATGAACAAAATGGCCACGGGAATAGCGTGCAAAAATAAAATAGCAGGAACAAAAGCAACAAAAATAAAATTATTAAAATGATGATCAATCTTTTCCGCTTCTCGTCTGATTTATTTTTAAATTTATCAACATTGGTATTCACTGAGATAACGCTATTCATGGCTAATTTACCCTTGCCGTAAAAAAGCCACGCACGGTTATTCCTATAATGCTCTCGAACAGAAACCCAAAATGACAATTTTGCATTAGAAGAAAAATCCAACTTAGGTCTTAAGACATTGTCCAGATACGCTCGGTCTTCTTGAGGATGGGCCTTCACAAAATTCTCCCAGGTATACCCTTCTTTCCCCAAGGTTCTGGCCCCTAACTGCAAAGCCCTTTGTTCCTTATAAGCTTCGATCCAAATGACCCCAAGAGCCAGCCTGTATACTATCCAGTCCTTAAGCCCTCCCTTGGCATCCATATTGTGCGTAATATTTCTCGCCACTCCGGTGACAAAGCGACGCGCTGTTCCGGGTAACATGGCCGGTATTCCCATCAAAGATCCGATCATGGGCCACCATTTGACCATATCCTTCAACTTTTTAATATCTCCCTTATCTGCATTGATCGCGCCAATAGTAAAATTAAACTGCCCCCCCTTCTTAAGCTGGGCCTTTTTCCTTTCTATAATATCCCGAGACATCCAACTGAACGTCTCCCAATACTCACCCGGCAGATCTTCTTTCTGCTGTATATGCCTGCGCATGGCTTCTGAGAATAAGAAGTGGTGCAACTGATCCAGGGGAACGGTAAACGAGAAGCCTTTTTGAGTGACCCTAAGGCCTCCTAGTAAATTTTCGTTTTCACTTAAATATTCTGCGATGGCCTGGGCCCATCTATATTTATAATCGTTAAGTCCAAGACAAACCAAATTAGAAATCCCACTAAATTCCTCGTCTAAAAGGGTGTGCAGATGTGATTCCCTGATCTTTATCGTACGCCCAAAGATCACCTGCTCATAAAGATCTGCTAGCGGCAAATTATATTTAAATTCACAAAGAGCCTTGTCGAATATGGCATCGAATTCTTTGCGCCCAAATTCCCTTAAGAAAACCGCATTGATGCGCTTAAGTTCTCCCCAATTGCCGCTTTCCAATAGCCCTTCGCTGCGATTAGCCATAAGCTCGTGCAAACATAATATCTCCGCGTAAATACCCGAAACCCTATAAACATCATCTTGCTGAAGGTACATATCCCCCAATGCGGCCCGCACTCCATGATGAACGAGTTCATCTGAAGGGCCCTGATACGACAAGAGCTCTCCGGCTTTAGTCATTAACCGATCCGCTGAAAAATTATGTGCATAAAATAGCACCCTGTCCTGTTTTAAGGCTTCCGAGGCTATCCCAAGCAAATTCTCATCTTCATACAGATAACCTGCTAACCGAACCAAGTCGTCCCGCTTAAGCCGGGGAAGCCCGCTGTCCGTTATCCATTTATGAAAACCTGCATGGGGAGACGCTTCCAGGAGCATGCGGGCAAATCCATAAAAAGGCGCTCTGCCGGCACTG
>Ga0302320_10020145_pt1 | contig 13334 bp, 7 predicted proteins | sample Bog_T0_3_FD_202130 | JGI IMG/M metagenome (GOLD analysis project Ga0302320, IMG submission 202130) | Peat permafrost microbial communities from Stordalen Mire near Abisko, Sweden - Bog_T0_3 | ecosystem: Environmental > Terrestrial > Soil > Wetlands > Peat | place: Sweden: Abisko, Stordalen Mire...
CGGTTCTCCAAAATTTTACAATACACACCTAATAATTGATAACAAAGGAGAAATTAAGTCAACTTACAGAAAAATCCATTTATTTGATGTTGATATCGACACTAAAAATAGCGTAAAAGAAAGCCAATTCGTAGAACCTGGGGCTATAGATCCTATTGTAGTGGATTCCCCTCTTGGGAGATTAGGACTCTCTATTTGTTATGATCTTCGATTCCCTGAGTTATATAGAAAAGAAGTTATTGAAATGAAAGCTGATTTTTTGATAATTCCAGCAGCTTTTTTAGTCCCGACAGGCAAAGCTCATTGGGAATTGTTGTTAAGGGCCAGGGCTATTGAAAACACTTGCTTTGTTATAGCGGCAGCACAATGTGGTAAACATAATGACAATCGAAGCTCCTATGGACATTCTATGGTTGTTGATCCTTGGGGGGATGTGTTGATTGACATGAAGGAAGAAGTTGGTGTGGGGGTGGCTGAAATTGATGTGGAAAGGATTAATGAAATTAGAAGAAAATTGCCTTGTTTGGATCATCAAAGGATAATGTTTCAAAAGTAAAATTTAGAGTTTAATTTTTTGATTTTATTGAAAAATATTTTTAATGTTTTCATTGGATTTTTGTTATTATAATATTATTTCATTAAAATGAGGTTCTTTTATAAATTTGAGAATTAAAAAAAATTATGATTTTTCAGAGAAAAACTAAATTAAAATAAAAGTTTAGCTCAATACTAAAAAAAAAGTTATAATTTTTAGAGAAAATCTAAATTAAAAATAATAGTTTTATTACAAAATTTGTTTTTGTAATTTTTTTTCATAATATATTTAGAAAACAACTTTAAACAATCAAATAATTTTTTGTTAACTAATTTATTAATTAAAAAATGCGATGACTCTCTAATTCAAGCGAAAATAAAAAAATATTATAAAAAACCACCAAAAGAAAAGCCAATTTGTCTTTCTTTATATTCATTTATTATGAAAAATTATACAAAAATCAATAAAAACGAAAACAAAACAATGATCAAAACTTTAAAGTTGTTCACCAACGCAATCAAGCGCAACAACAACCCAAAACTGCATACCCTCTTTTCCCCTTCAATGATCGACATCATCAAATTCAATTCCACGACCATATTTTATGTTCCATTTTTCCTTTCTTTGGTATTTTTCATAGAAATCATTATATTTCCAAAATGGTCATCCTATTTAATTTTAACATGTTCTCTAGTGATCCTTTTGCTTTTTATCGGTTTTCGTTTGATTATGCACCTTTTCAAAACCAAGGACCAATCATTGAGTGTCTTATTTTACCTCTTTTTAAGCCTCAGTTCCAGCCTCCTGATAAGTTCTCTCATTTCCAAATTAATCGGTTTTGAACTTCCCAGTTCACAAAATGAATTCAATAATGAAAAAACTTCTTTATTGTTCATGTCTATGGTGATGAACTCATTTTATGCCTATCTCTTTTCTCTGATCAAATTGGGTAGTTATCGGTTAGCACTCACCCTATTTCATAAGATCATTCTGATCTTAGCCATATTGATCACGATTAAACTAGACGCTTATTATTATTTCCAGAACATTGTTTTCGAATTGCTTTCAATCTCACTTTTGATATTATCCACAAGACCCCCATTAAACAAGCCGAGTCCAGAAACACCTCGACCCACTGAATTAAAGAAGAAAGTGTCTAATCACAATGAATGGAAAGCTATGGTGAATGAATTTCCCATAGGAGTCGTGATCCTATCTCATGATAAAAAAGTGATGTTCTCCAATAAAACCGTACAAGATATGTTCGATTTGCAGGTGAATAAGCCTTCAATCAGCCGACTCCCGGAAAAAGAGAAAGAAGAAAAACAAGTTTCACTAAATTTCCTGAAAGAATCGCCCATTAACAATGGCATTACCCAGGCAGAAACGAAAATCAAAGAATCCAAAGGAATGAAAGTCAGTTTTGAAGAATTAAACATAAAAATTGGGAAATTGGAGGAAGTTGAAGATCAGAAAAATGAAAACATCTCATCACCTGTTGAAAGATCCCATTCCTATTCCTCTTCCAATGAATTGACCATCTTATCCCATAAATCCAAAACTTTGATTAAAAAACCACCACCTTTCCTTTATCATTACAACAGTGTCAACCCAAATTATCAAGCGACTAATAATCTCTCGAATAATAATAATAATAATAATAATAATAACAGCCCGAGAAGCAGAAGCCATAACAGCAAAAATTCCTATTCGATTTTAAGCTCGATGCGAATCCAGGAAAAAGAAAGAGAAAATAACCTGAAACAAAACATCGTTCATAAAAGCTCCTGTGCCAAAAACTTCAAAGAAGATGGGGGGAGAAAATATCAAACAGAAAAAGTGATAAAATTTAAGGATGAGGAAAAAACGAAATTTGCGAAAACAAAAATCGTGAAAATCAAAAACAAGGATTGCGACCTGGATCAAATCATCATGGAATCTATTAAAAAGAATAAATCCAATATGAAACTTGAATATACCAAAACAGACACCGTTTTGCAAGGCGTCAAGACCTATTGCACACAATTCAAAAATTTCAAAAAATCCGACAACATAAAAAAGAAATATCAACTCAAAATCCAGATGATTTCCTATAAACAACAGGAATCGTTTCTCATTCTCATCGAAGATGTCACTTACATGGATTCAATAGCTCATTTGAGAGAAAATAACGAATATAAAAACAAAATAATGACTACTCTTTCTCATGAAATCAGAACCCCATTAAATGGAGCGATTCCAGCCCTGGAAGAGATCGTTTCAACCTTGGAAGATGATAATTTGAGGAATTCATTGATGTATCCTTTAAAATCATTATATTTATTATCAAATGTGTTGGGAGACGCGGTGGATTTCGCTTTGATAAATTCGAACCAATTATATTTGAATTACGACGAATGTAACATTTTTGAGTTCCTTAAGGAAACAGTCGAGATTTTTTCGCTTCAAGCCGATTTGAAGAACATTGATCTGAGTTTTAATTTCTTCGAGGATAAATTGCCTCCCAAAAAAGTCATCGCTGATTTCCAAAGAATCAGACAAATTCTTGTTTCTTTGATAGGAAATTCAATGAAAAACACCAGAGAAGAAGGATCAATCAATATAACAATTGAAGTGGGTCCTGAGCTTTGCCCCATTAGCCCTACAAAACTCATCAAAACAAAAGAAAAAAGTCCAGATTTTCCAGATTTTCGTAAGGTGTTTTCGATTGATTCGGATAATGAAAAACAAGAGAAAATAGCGATGAAATTCGCGGTTACTGACACTGGGTTCGGAATTGACCCTTTCAAACTTGTGATTATCAGGCAATGTTTAAAGGAGAAAAACCCATTGGAGGCATGTAATAACTTGAATCATGAAACGGGATGCGGGTTGGGATTGACTATTAGTCATTGTTTAGCCTTGATATTAGGACCAAAGAATAACAATGGATTAAAGATTGAATCAATTATGGACAATGGCACTACTACAGAATTTTGCATTGAATTTTATGTGGAGAGAAAACCGTATCAAGATTTTGTGAACGCCTTATCCACTATCAGGGAAACTAAAGAAATCACTAAATATTCCACGAAGAAAAGAGTCGGAGCAGCAGGAGTCACCCGACTTTTAACTAACAATTCCAAAACCTCCAAAGCTTCCAAAGTCTCCAAAATATCCAAAAACCAATCATCGAGAATTTTCACTGTCAAATCTAACAAGATTTTGAGATCCACATCATGTGATCTCACAATTCTCAACAAAATTAACAAACCAATCTTGATTAAAAATAAAAAATGGGTGTCGGAGGATACCTCACCCATTCCATCTAATCGTGGAATCAAGGAACTCAAAGAAATTGAATTAACCATCGGAAGTATCGGGAAGGAAAGTGTGCATATTTCACAATATCAAAGAAATCATCAATTTAACACTATTAATTTCGAAAATCTGTTCATCAGTCCTCCGAAAAACGGGGAAACAAAAAAATCACCTGAGAAGCTTTTTAATAACTGCTCTTCGAAATCCACATATTCCCATCATTTCGATGAATTATTGAGAAACACCTGCGTTTGTGAAGAGGCATTGATAGTAGATGATGATGCTTTTAATTTGAAGTCATTGGAAATGCTTTTAGGCAAATTTCAGAAGAGATGCGTGAAAGCTTATAATGGAGAAGAAGCTATAAAGATCATACAAGAGAAATATTCCCATGGATTATGTGGGGAAAGATGCAAAGGATTTAGGATCATCTTTATGGATTATCATATGCCGATTAAAAATGGAGTTGAAACCACCAAATTTCTAAAAGGAATGATGGATCTACATGAATTACCCATAATTCCTATTATAGCTTGCACAGCGTTCGGAGCGAAGGATCTGGTGGAGGAATGGGAAAAAGCTGGAATGACGCATTTTATGACTAAACCAATTACGGCCAAAAAAATCGAGGCGATTTTGGAAAAATGGATCTAATCGATCAATTTTTTAAAATTAAAAAATTATAAAAAATCAAAAGTGTTTATCTTGTTTTATTTAATACATATTATTGGCAAAATCAAAAAAAAAGAGAAAATTAAGAAATTTTTCGAATTAAAATCACTTCAAAAACTAAAAGATTATAAAAATGTTTTCATTTATTATTATTGATAACCCCTGCCCAAATAATATGTTATTCAATGCTATACAATCCCCCTGAATTAACTATTTTAAATAAAAAAAATAATCAAACTTATATTTTATCAACCTAAAATTTCCTCATCACTTTGATCCTTTGTGGTGTGGGATTCTTCTTTTTCAACTTCAATTGAAATTGGTCCAAGCTGATTCCATTGACATTTACCATTTTTTCGCTTCCTTTTTTAATTGACTCCAAGGCATTCGCCAAATATAATTCTTCAACTGCAGTTCTTCCGATCCATCTCGTTGAATTTATGAGATTTTGAGGTGGATAAACCACTTTAGGCACCAAATCCGAATTTTTTTTAATTATGATCACTCCCGCAGCGTTGAGGTTTTTGCCCATATAATTCATATTAGAAAAGATGGTGACAATTTTGTCATTTGCAAATTTTTCAAAGCCATCAATGACATTTTCATGGCTTCGAATGATGAATTTTAAGTTGTTTTCAGTCAAAAATTTGGTGAGTCGTTCGATTCCGAATTTAGTCACATATCCAGCGTTGAGGTAATCTCTTTCGAAATTTATTTGATTTTTTAGTTCATATTCCTGAACCACAGGATCTGACAAAATCAAATCAATGACGATTTTCTCATATAAAGTTGTGGGGATATGTGAGATTTCTATTGGTCTTTCCAAAGAGTCTATTTCTGCCAAAGAGGTCAATGAGCTTCCAATGCCTCCATGAACACAAAGGATGTTATCTTCTACTAGGGCTGCTAATGGTAAATATTCAAACAAGACGTTTAATCTATAATAAATCGAATTGGAATCATTCAAATTATCATTGAATTTAGAAATGCATTCCTCTGCCAATCCTAATGCTTTATTAACAAATTTATCCTCATGATGTCCCCGTAAGAGGAAAATTGAATCAGGATATTTTAATTTCAAAGAAAACAATAAACATAAAACCTCCACATTATATTTGCCAAAATCTATATAATCTCCCAAAAACAAATAGGTGAACCCTTCAATGTCTCCTTGATTAATACTATCGCAAGGCATGCCAAAATGTTCAAATAATTTCATTAGATCCCCAAATTGACCATTGATGTTACCAAAAATCTTCAATGGAGCTCGAAGACGCAATAAAGATGGTTCCCTTTCGAAGACTTTCTGGACTTCTTCGATTAATTTAATGGTTAAATCTTTTGGGAGGTCGAATTTTGTGTCTATAGTGAAATCCTTCGGAATCAACAAGGCATTTATAAAGAAAGTAAATAGTTCTTCGAGATATAAAGGATAACCTGTCTTGATGTTTTGAAAGCCGATGCCTAATTTCTTCGATTCCTCTTGCAATTTATCGATTGACATCTTGCGAATGAATTTATTGTCCTCATCAGGCCCATAAGACCAGGCAATCATGGCTTGAGGAGCCAATCTGATATTTGTATTACGATTTTGTGTGGATTTTTCAGAAGGTTTTTTAGATGGATGCATAGTGGTTTTATAATTAGTGCTGCCTGGACCATATTTTATCACATTGGATTCGTTTTCTTTAAAAGGGGGCATGAGTATTTCTGTGATGTTATTGTTGAGGGTTTTTATGAGATTTGGAAACGTTTGGAGCACCTTTCCCAAATTCAACTTCAATAATTCATCTGTGGGAATATTTGGTGAAGTTTGATCGAACCCTCCATGAATAAATAATGTGCTTTCTAATAACCAATTGGTATGACGAAATCTTCCCACTCCTGGAAATTTATACCATTCAGAAGTTTCTGTGTCATACACATCGAGATCCAGCCGATCATTGATATTATTTGTTCTTCCACCGATAACAAGCAGCAATGTGGCTAAAAATAAAGTAGAATGTTGATATCTACCAATGGGTGCATCCTTTTCATTTTTATAAGGGGCCCTCAACCAATCCCATCGACCATCCCGATGTTTTCTGAGACCCCAGGCATCGTTTAATGCAGATTGATCGGCCGTTCGACCACCAAAAATTACCATCATTCCATTAGCTGATCCATGTGAACATAAAGAAGCTGAATGGTAAACCCTCACCAGCGGCAACTCATGAGAAACAGTCTCTATTTTATTCCAACAAAATGGCGCCTTTTCCACATTGAAAGACCATACATCATTAACAGTTTCATTGCCAGTGTTGCCTCCGCACACCATTAAAAATGGCTTCACAAACACCAAAGTATGTCCATAACGACGACCAGGTGAAGGACCTACTATTGGAACCTGTATCCAGGATGCCTTTTCTTCTCCCAACCTCATATCCAACAAATATAAGTCATCAGATGACAACGATCCTTATAAAAATATATAATTTTAAAATTGACTGTTAGGCGTACCCCCACCCACTGCTCCTCCATAAATCACCAACTGCAAATTATCCACTGTGGCTGCAGCATGAGCCGCTCTTTGAGATGGAGGACTACCAATTGGATCTAACTTTCTCCATTTTTTGGTAATCAAATCAAGAAGAAACGTGTCACCAGTAATCGAATATTTACCAACATCACCCGTCGCCCCACCAAACAGAATCACCTTGGTGCTCGAAATTATGTTGACCGTATGGCCAAAACGAGGCAGTGGGGACTCCCCTAAAGTTTGAAAAATTTCCATTGAAAAAAAAATTAAGTTTTTTGAAAAAAGTTTTGGAATTTTTGGTTTTTCTTTGTTTTATATCGAAAAAAATGGTGTTGATTGAGTTTTGGATCTTATGGACCCAACAAAAAGGAAAGATTTTGAAGGAAAGAAAGGGAAAAAACGAAGGAAGAATTCGAAAAATATGAAATTTATGAAAGATCCTTGAAAAACAGAAAAATAATTTAAAATTTTGAAAGAAGTTTTTATTAAATTTTTATTAGGTAGTTCGAGGCCCATGAAAGACGCTATCGAAAATTTCAAAAAATTGGAATTAAATTTCGGTTAAAAATAACCCCCCTCTTTAATAGTTTTTCAAAATTTAGGATTTTTCTAGATAAAATTTATTTCTAGATAAAATTTAAAAGGCTATTTTTCGTTTGGAAATTCGCTTTATATATTTCGATTTATAAATCTTATAATTTCAAAAAAAAAAAGAAGAAAAAAAAACAAAACCCAAAAAAAATTTGATTTCTTCAAAGCCGTTAGAATGAAAGTCCCTCTCTATCATCCTCTTGCTTCATCGGTAAATCCTTTCTATTTTGGCTTTCCTTACCCACTGCTAGGTGCCTTCAATGCTAGAATTCAAATCCCATCAAGCTTCATATGGCTAGAACATGACGTCCAAGCTTCATTCAAAGCAAAAGCAAGAAATTCTCAAAGACCAAGACAATCTAAGTACTTTTTTCATTTCTTTCCATCCTTTACCCTTTAACCTAAAGACCCTTGAAGTCTCAACCCAATTCATGAGACAGAATCAAGTAGAAGCAGACATCAAAGGCTTGGTGAAGGTGGATGGAGGTTTATTTTTCTAATTAGAAATTTATCTTAATTAATTTATCAATAGGGGCCAAAGAAAAGCCTATACACCTTCCCGTCTGCTGAAGACGAAGTGAAGCAGGGGACCACCCAAATGAAAGATGGAAGACTCTGATCAAGGTAACTTTGACTTTTATTTTTTAGTTTTTTTTTTCGGATCTTTTCATTTTTTTAAATTTCTTAATTTATTCAAAATCTTTGTATATCTTAGATTGATCAATTATAATTAATTTTTTTTTTTATTTTAGTCAAATGAAGCTGACTTGAATCAAGTCTTTGGTTATGCATTTGTGCGCGTATGTGTTATGTGTGTGGGTGCGCAAGCCTGTGTGTGTGTGTTGTGTGTGTGTGCGTGTGTGTGTGTGTGTGTGTGAGAGAGTGATGGCCGGTGAATGAATGAGTAAGAGGAGGAATCCCGGGACGGTGTTGTTTGTCAGGATGTGAACGAAAAGGGAGATCACAGAGGGCAGCAATCTGTAATTTTTCTTTTCTTTTTCATTCCTTTATTAAAATTTATTTCTTTTCTTAGGAACATTAACCAGATTGCTGTTGTTAAATCCCTCTTTATTCTTTTGTTTTGAAGAAAACGAATTTTAATATAAACATTCGTTTTCCCAAAAAATTAAAAAAAAAATAAAGAATTTTTTTACGAGACATGCTCCAACTCTAACAGCAAAAACAAGAACGAAACCAATTTTTTTAGGAAAAAGAACTTCCTTCGAATTCGAGGGAAGTTCTTTTTTTTTTTCAAAGATCTCCAATTTTTTTTTTATACTTTTTTTTTCTTATATATCGAAATTTGATTTTTCTCTTGTTTTTTGCGTTTGAATTTGTTTCACATTATTTTTTTTGTAGATTGCAACTGAAGAAATTTTCAAGCATTCCAACCAATTGGAATACGACCTTTCTAGTGGCATCAAAGCTCTCCACAACATTTGCCATTAGAACTTGGATTTTGTTTGAAAAAACTAAGACTGTAAAGAGTCTGAAATCCGAGCTCTAATGCAGATGTGGTGGGGGGTTTCGTTGCCTTAGAAAATAGTTTCCGAGGGTTGTTGGAATTTCAAAGGTGGGGGAGGCCCATCATGCATTTTTGACTGAGACTTAATACATTTAATTCATTAATTCATTAATTAATTAATTATTTTATCGTATTTTTATATATTAATTATATTATATTTATTTATATTAAACTTTTTTTAAAAAACCTTTAAAAAAATTGTTTGTTTGTTGATTTTTTCTTCTTCTCCATTTTTTTTCTTCCTTCTTTCTTCATCTTCTTTTTTTTTCTTCTTCTCTTCTTTTTTTTTCATTTTTTTTTCTTTGCTTTTCTTCAAAATCCAACAATTTTTTCCAAAAACAGAAAAAATTGATTTTTAAAAGACTATAGAAAAAAAAAAGGCCACTACCAAAGAGGGAAGGCCATCAAACAATAAATAACCCTATTTTTCCTACCCTTTATAATACAACTACTTATCAATCATTCATGTTAAAAAATCCATTTATGTTAAGAGATCCGGAAGAACTTTGTTTTTTTATTTAGGTGTATGCGAGCATTATTTCATAAAGTATTTTCATTAATTTGGGAGAAAAGAATCTAAAAATATGAAAAAATGAAAGGCACTCAATTTTTTTTATAATGAATTTTTTTGAGTCAAAATACAATTCAATTTCTATTTTTTTTATATTTTTTCCAAATTTGAGTTAAAGGTGGAGTTGATACAAATATCAGAGATAAAAAAAAAATTCCAAATTTCCATATTGAAGGTTTTCATGTCAAATTAGATAGAAAATGAAGCAAAAAATAAAATTGCAGTGACAAATTTGGCAAATCAAATTGTTTGAGAGACTCCCAAACGAAGAAGGAGAATTTATGTTTGGTCATTGCTTCATTAAATTACCAAAACTTAAGCAATATCATTTGGGCTGGATGAGACGGCGCAACTTATCATCTTCAACGATTACAAAAGCAAAAACCTCATTATTTTTGGTGAATTTACAGAATGATTGATAGTTTTTCTGTTTCTCTTGATAAACGGATTTAAACAATAATGATAGTATCCGAAGAATAAAAAAGCAGCCTACATTGTTTAAATAAAAGGAAAATTCCCAAATATTTAGATGTTCTTGATTTTGTGGAATCAAGAAAATATGCCTGTTTTTATGTTGTGGATCTATTACATGAAAAACACCAATATGAGAAGATTTCATCGAACAGAATGATTGTTAATGAGGATACAAGAAATTAAAACCAAATTTAACGATTTTGCTATTGCATTTAAATTAAATGAACATTTGAGCTTTGGTAAAGGAGAAATTCGGATTAATATGAAAAACAGTTCATTGCTTTTATTAAGAAATAAATAATTTCGAAAAACCTAAAGATAATTATTATAAAATTTGATAACAAATGAAATAATGTACCCCAAAATTTTCTCTATTTTTTTTTTTAATTCTCTTTACCACTAAACACTTATCAAAGGGTTTTCGTTGAAACCTCTTGGGCTTTTTCAAGATGAATGCTGTTATCAATATATTACCATCGAAGGAAGAAAATGGAAAGAAGTGATGTCCAGAGAAAGTAGTTGATGTACATCCAGGAAAGGAAGAAACAGGAAAGAAATGTTGTGAAGAGAAAAGAAAGAAGAAGGAATAAGAAAGGTGTCTTGCGAAAGGAAATAAGCAAAAAGAAAAAATAAAAGTATATGTCAAAAAACAAATCCCATTTAATGAGAAAATATAGTTAAATTTGGAATTTGGTTTTTTAAGAAGGATCTCCATTTCCCTTTTGTCAAGCAATACCGAATACATCGTTGATGATGTTCTCAATCTCCTTAAGGGATTATTAGACACTTATTGGCCAACAGTCAAAGCCGAGAAACAAGGCACCCTGGAGTTGAAAAAGTCCCACCTTGTTGAAGTGCAGAATTAACAGAAAAATCAATTTTGGAGTCATTGGAGAAAATTATAGAAAAAGAATTGGAATCAATCAGCAAAAAACGGATTTATCAAAAGCCTATATAAACGCCATGAAAACTCTGCAATTGAAGATTAAAAGTCTGGAGGAGGAAAATAAAGAGATTTTTAGAGTGATGGAAGAAAAGGAAAGAGTAAAGGAGGAGGAGATTGTGAATTGCCTCAAGGAAAATTCAAAAAATGGAAGGATTTTTGAAGGCTTAGAGCGAAATCTCAAGGAAAGAAATGCTTATTAAAGGAAGACTCAAAGGGGAATACAACGTTCTAGAGGAGGAATTCAAGTGTTATTTAGGTGAAAAGTCTGAAATTAAGGCGATTTTGAAGCAAGTTGCTCGAGAGAGAAAATCGAGATTGAAGAGGAAAAGATAGACGATTTGAGAAGAGGAAAGCAAGGAATCGAGCTTGATTTCTTGAATTGATCGGAGGAAAATAAGATATTTTTGCAAGATTTTAAAGACAAAATCTCAGTTCTTCAGAAAGAAAAGGAAGAGATTTTCAGGGAATGGAACGAATTGAGGTTATTGAACGATAAAACTGAAGGGGTTTTGACTGAAACGAGGAACCAAATAAACAGAAGAATTCCAAATATGATTTGGAAAGTCAAACTTTTTAGGATTATATTTTAATTGGTACAAAGTGATAAAAGCTGCAAAGTTAAGGAGTTCATTTATTAAAAGAAAATTTTATTTTTAGGAAACCTTTAGGATTTAATAAAGTTGAAACAGAAAAAGATGGGGTTTATGATTCTTCAGAGCATTCTACTGAGAAATTCATGAGCAATTTGCTACTTACGCACCTCTTTATATACTTAATTTTAGTAATATTTGCATATTTTAATATGAATGATGGTTATTTTTTATGATTTGAAGGGGCTTGCTTTAGTTTTTTCGATATATTTCAGCTTTCAAGGAAAATTCGAGACTGAATCAATTATTAATAAATATGGAATGGAAAAAGATCGGAGTATAAGTAAAATTAGATTCCCTGATTTATAAAACAATATTTTTTTTTTGATAAAGGCCGATTATTAATGGATTGATAAAATCAATGCAATTATCACCTTAAATCTAATTATAGTTTCATCATTGCCAATCTATACTTTTTCAAATATCCTCTTAATGCATAGAAAGAAGTGATTTCTTGAAATTAAGCTATTATATATTAAAATGCAAATTAACAATTAAAAAAAGATGGATAAAAAAAAAAGATGGAATTTTTAATGGATTTCTTCTGATCTTATGAGAGATTTTGGAATTTTTCTCTCTATATTATTATTTTAGTTTTTTTTTATTTCTTCTTCTTCTTTGATTGTTTTAAGAACAGCAATAACCTCTTCCTCTCCAAAAACTTTTTTAAATTTTTCTTCCATTTTCTTAATAATCTGGTTTTTCTCGTCTTCCATTTTCTTAATAATCTGGTTTTTCTCGTCTTCCATTGCCTGGATTTTCTCGTCTTCCATTTTCTTAATAATCTGGTTTTTCTCGTCTTCCATTTTCTTAATAATCTGGTTTTTCTCGTCTTCCTTTGCCAACTTATCCTTCTCTTTTGCCTCCAACTCTGCCAACTTGTGCATCTCATCTTGACTAATCCAAAAGACAGCGACTTCCACATTGTTCCACAAATCAGATAAATATTGTTTCCAAAATTCTTTTTTTGATTCACTTATTTTTATTTTCTTCGCAACATAATCGAAAAAGGCCATCATATATGTCTTTTTCTTGGAACCATCTCCAATAAAATCTGAAAAAGATTGGAATATTGCTATTGTTTTTTTTGGATCTTTACCATTAGCCACAAAAACAATGTAAATTTTTGGGAGTTCTTTCTTCTTTTCATCGACTATTTTTGAACCGATGTTAGCTGATAGCAACGGAACAAAATATTTTTGATATAATTTTGTTCTTGCTTCCTTAATGGCTTCTGAAATTTTACACTCAAAAGATGCCTTGCTGTCATCATTGTCCAGCAATCTGATTTTTGTTTCTACTAACAACAGAGAATTTTTGAGGAATTTTTCATTTGCTGCATAAAACTTATCCTGATAAACACAACGAAAACCGTTAAAGACTTGGTTTTTATTGATGTCCTTTGAAAGAACAGTTGCAAAATCAAACTCGCAGAGAATCTCCAAATCGCAGGAATTTTCAATTTGATGAACTCCAGGTTGCTCGGGCTTAGGAAATTTTAATTTGAACTCCAGGTTGCTTGGATCCTTGATTTCAAAAACTGATTTTAAAT
>Ga0302320_10020150_pt1 | contig 13331 bp, 3 predicted proteins | sample Bog_T0_3_FD_202130 | JGI IMG/M metagenome (GOLD analysis project Ga0302320, IMG submission 202130) | Peat permafrost microbial communities from Stordalen Mire near Abisko, Sweden - Bog_T0_3 | ecosystem: Environmental > Terrestrial > Soil > Wetlands > Peat | place: Sweden: Abisko, Stordalen Mire...
TGATGGCGGTGTTTTCTCTGGCTGGCGGCGTAGGCAAGACCAGTATTGTGGCCACGCTGGGCCGTGCGCTTTCAGCGCGCGGTGAGCGGGTGCTTCTGGTGGATACGACGGCCTACGGGCTGCTGCCGTTTTTCTTCGGCGCCCGCGATCAGCGTCCCGGCCTGTTGCGGACTTTCAGTCCTCCAGTGGCCAGTGGGGACGCACCAATTCAGATGGTGACCGTTGATCCCGAGGGCCTGGGCCCGGAGATCAGCGGACAGGAGACGCTGGCCGGGGAGATATCCAAGTTTTCGCGTGGAGCCAGCCGCGTAATTGTTGACCTGGGTACCGCATCGGGCGCAACCACGCGGCGGGTGATGAGGATGTCGCCGATGATCCTGGTGCCGGTGGTGCCGGACATGAACTCGGTAGTGAGCGTCAGCTCGATCGACTCGTTCTTCCAGCACAATGGCAACGGGTCAGGCCAGCCGTCCATGCCTTACTATGTACTGAATCAATTCGATCCTTCTCTCCCGCTGCATCTGGATGTGCGGGAGGTGCTGCGCGAGCAACTGGGCGACCGGCTGTTGCCTTTCGCGCTACGCCGCACCCCAGCCGTGAGCGAGGCTCTGGCCGAGGGGATGACGGTGATGGATTACGCTCCCAACTCCACCGTAGCTGAGGATTTTGGCAGTCTTGCGGGGTGGGTGAAGAGCCTCTCTGCACCCGCGAGCAGCGGTTTTCGTGGCGTGCGCTGGAGTGAACGATGACGGCATCGGGACTGTGGCAGGATATTGGAGCAGGGGAGAATATCTTCACCAAATTTCTCCGTCTGGTGTTCCTGCTGGCGGCGGGAGTCGCATTCTATTTTCTGGCCGTTCTGCCGCTGACCTGGCCGCAACAGGCGGTGCTGGGCCTGCTGAGCCTGTTGATGGCCCTGGCCATGGCGCGCGGCTCCGACTCCTACCTGATCACCCTCACCCTGATGATGATGTCGATGTTCTGCACCTTCCGGTATGGATATTGGCGCATTCTGATGACAGTGCGGTTTTTCCAGGATCCGGCCAATCACTGGGGAGCCCTGGACGCATTCTTCATCATGAGCCTGATCCTGGCCGAGGTGTATGCGTTCTTCATTCTGTTCCTGGGCTACTTCCAAACCATCTGGCCGCTGCGCCGGGCGCCGGTGGCGCTGCCGGAAAATACCGAGGACTGGCCGCACGTCGACGTCCTGATTCCCACCTACAACGAACCGCTGGACGTGGTGCGCTACACGGCGCTGGGCGCCTTGAACATGGACTGGCCCGCCGACAAGATGCACGTCTACATTCTGGACGACGGACGGCGCAAGGAGTTTGAGCAGTTCGCCTTTGAGGCCGGGCTGGGCTACAAGATCCGCAACGACAACAAGCACGCCAAGGCAGGCAACATCAACACCGCTCTGAAGAGCATGACCTCGCCTTTTGTCACCATCTTCGATTGCGATCACGTGCCGACGCGGAGCTTTCTGCAAATGACACTGGGCTGGATGCTGCGCGATCCCAAGCTGGCCATGCTGCAAACGCCGCACCATTTCTATTCGCCCGACCCGTTTGAGCGCAACCTGGGACAGTTTCGCATTATCCCCAACGAGGGCGAGCTGTTCTATGGAATCGTGCAGGACGGAAACGACTTCTGGAACGCGTCGTTTTTCTGCGGCTCCTGCGCCGTTCTTCGCCGCACGGCGCTGGACGAAATAGGCGGCATCGCCGTCGAGACGGTCACCGAGGACGCGCACACTTCGCTGCGCATGCAGATGAACGGCTGGGGCACGGCGTACATCAATATCCCGCAGGCGGCGGGACTGGCGACGGAGCGTCTGTCGGCCCATGTGGGCCAGCGCATTCGCTGGGCCAGGGGCATGATCCAGATTCTGCGCACCGACAATCCGCTGTTTGCGCCGGGACTGAAGTTTGCGCAGCGCCTGTGCTACTTCAACGCGATGTGCCACTTCCTGTACGCGATTCCGCGGCTGATCTTCCTGTCGGCGCCCTTGATCTACCTGATCCTGTCGCACACCAACGTGCCGGGCTACTGGGCGGCGATTCTGGCCTACGCGCTGCCTCACCTTACGCTCTCCAACGTGACCAACTCGCGGATTCAGGGCGAGCATCGCCACTCGTTCTGGAATGAGATCTACGAGACGGTGCTTTCGCCCTATATACTGTTGCCCACCATGATGGCGCTGATCAATCCCAAGCTGGGCAAGTTCAACGTGACGGCCAAGGGCGGAGTGGTCAAGCGGACATTCTTTGATACCAGGATTGCGCAGCCGTTTCTGATCCTTCTGGTGTTCAACCTGGCCGGCCTGCTCATCGCCATTCCACGCTTCTTCATCTGGGATCGCGACCGTCCGGGCACGGTGGTCATGAACGTGATCTGGTGTTTCTTCAATGTTGTGATTCTTGGCGTTTGCACGGCGGTGGCGCGCGAGATGAAGCAGTTGCGGACCACGGTGCGCATCAGCATTGTGACGCCGGTGATGGCCAAGCTGCCCGACGGCCGGCAGATCGCCGGAGAGACGATCGACATGTCCTCGGGCGGCACCAGCATCCGGTTCGGCGAAGCATTGGATTGCGCGCCGCAGACGGAACTGCGCCTGGCCTTTCCCCATCCGAATGTATCCACCGATCTGCCTGCTACTGTAGTGTCCACAGAAGGGTCGGTGCTAAGGGTTCGTTTTGAAGATTTATCGATTGCCGAACAGGAAGTGTTGACCATGGTTCTATATTCAAGAGCGGACTCATGGCTGGGTTGGGGCGAGTCGCGCGAGAGCGACAACGTGTTGCGCAGTCTCGGCCGCATCTTCCAGATCTCGATGCAGGGCCTGGTTTCCACGTTCCAGAGCCTGTTTACCAACAAGGACCAGCGAGCGCGGAAGCCCGCATCTCTTTCCGTGGTTCGCTCGGCGGTGATCTTCGCGCTGGCGGCGGTGCTGATGGGCGGCGCCCATCGCGCGCAGGGCCAGATCCAGGGCTATGCGGGAGCGCTGCAAAGCGGGGCCGCGGACAAGAACCCTCCGATACCTGCCGGGCAGTACCGCGACACGTTTACGCTGAACGACGCCGGATCGCCGCAGATTGAGCTGCACGGCATTGACAGCCAGCACAGCATCTACTTCACGCTGCCGCAGACCCACGTGGTGCGGACCGCGAAGATCCATATTCACTACGCATTTTCTCCAAGTCTCCTGCCGCAGCTCAGTCACTTGAAGCTGATCATGAACGGGACGCTGTTCGCCACCGTTCAGCCTACGCCGGGAGCCATCGGCGGTTCCGACAGCCGGGATGCCGAGGCGGAGTTCACGATTCCGCCCGAGTTGCTGGTGCACAACAACACGCTGACCATCGAGTTCATCGGGCATTACACCATGGTTTGCGAGGACCCGGCGAACACCACATTGTGGTCGCGGGTGCATCGCGATACGTTCCTGGACATCGAGGGAGATCTTCTGCCGCTGGCCGACGATCTCAAGCAACTGCCGATGCCGTTTCTGGATCCGGCAGTGATTCAGCCGCTGAGCATTCCCGTGGTGTTTGCAACAACGCCCTCGTACAAGGCCATTCAGGCCGCCGGCATAATTACAAGTTATTTCGGCATGATTTCAGAGAACCGTCCGGTGCGTTTTCCGGTGCATATCGGGCCGCTTCCGCAGGGCAACGCGATCGTGATTTCCGATGGTTCGGGCAATCTGCCGCCGGGCCTGAATCTGACCAATGTCAGCGGGCCCACGGTGGCCATGCGCACCAACCCCAACGATCCCTACGGCAAGGTCCTGGTGGTGGCCGGTTCCAACGCGGATGAAGCGGTGGCGGCGGCCCAGTCCGTGGCCCTGCACAGCGATATGCTGAACGGCCCGCAGGCGACCATTACCAACCTGCGGATGCCGGGCAAGCAGCAGCCCGACGGCGCGCCGCGCTGGGCGCGTACCGACCAGACGATCGCGCTGTGGGATTACGCCAGCGCGGACCAGTTGCAGGGCGACGGATCGGCGCCGCTGAATGTGTACTTCCGCATTGCGCCGGACATTTTCTACTCCGAGCGTCCCAATGCGGTGCTGCGGCTGGCGTACCGCTACAACTCGATTCCCATCGGCCCCATCTCCAGCATGCAGGTGAGGATCAACAATGCATTTCTGGGATCGGTTCCTCTGGTCCCGGGCCAGGAAGCCTCGCGGAAGATGCAGGTGGACGTGCCGGTTCCGGTGGTGAACCTGCGCCCGTTCTCGAATTCGCTTTCGTTCGATTTCACGTTCCAGCTTCTTAAAAAGGGAGGCTGCCAGGATACGACGCCGATCAACATGCAAGCGGCAATCCTGCGCGACACGTATCTGGATCTGCGCGGCTATCCGCACTACGCGCCTCTGCCCAACCTGGAGACCTTCACCAACGCGGGCTTCCCGTTCACGCGGCTTGCCGATTTGAGCGAGACCACGGTGGTGCTTCCGTCCGCGCCTACCGAGACGGAGATCGAGACCTTTGTCACGCTGATGGGCCACTTTGGCCGCCAGACGGGTTTTCCGGCTTTGCGGGTTACGGTTGCCGGTCCCGAGGCTCTGCATTCGGGCGCCAGCAGCGACTTTCTGATCATCGGCACGGGCGACGACCAGCCGGGCTTCGACAAGCTTTCCAACAGCCTGCCGGTGGCGCTGCGCAGCGGTCAGATCCAGGTGCATGACACGCAGGGCTTCTTTGCTCCGCTGCATCACGCGTGGTGGAAGCTGCGCTCCGACGAGCACACCGAATCCGGCGATCTGACAGCCAGCGGCACGCCCGACGCCATCATCGAGGGCATCGAGTCTCCATTCGACCCGGGCGGCAGCCGCAGCATTGTGGCCATTCATCTGAAGGACGCGAGCACGTTTGAGGCCTTCATGAATACGTTCATCACCGTGCAACAGTCCAGCGACATCTCCGGTTCGGTATCCGTACTGCACGGAGCTCAGTTTCAATCGTTCCGGATCGGCTCCGAGGTCTATCATGTGGGGGTACTGCCATGGTGGACAAGGTTGACTCTCTGGTTCATGGAAGTGCCATGGCTGGCCGCGGTTGTGGTCATTATATTGGCGTTCCTGCTGGCCATCTGGACCAGGCAATGGCTGCGCACCAGGGCCAGGGCGCGCTTGAAGATGATTGAGGACTAAGAACAGGGAACAGGGAACAGGGAACAGTGGTCAGGGATCAGGGAACAGAACATTCCTTCATCTCGCGAGAAGTCGAGCATTAGCGTGCACGGCGGCATTTTCCCAGGGAATTGCCTCCGTGCACGGTTGATTTTTTTCAACATCATTCAGGGAAATGCAGTAGAGCGGTTTCCTGCGGGCAAGACAGACGGAAAGCGACTGAGATACCTGTTTGGAGAACAGCAGCGATGGGCCTTCGGACATCCCGATCCGGGAAGCGCTTGTTGCTGATCGTATTGTTGTCGATGCTCTGCGCTACAGGCGGGTGCAAGCAAGGGCCCTGGTTGCTTTGGGACGCCTATTCCGCACGCTTTATCGACACGCAGGGCCGGGTGATCGATCCCCAGGGAGATGCGCGCAGCACCTCGGAAGGTCAGGCCTATGCAATGTTTTTCGCACTGGCGGACAATGACCGGGCGTGCTTTGACCGGGTTCTGAACTGGACCCAGGCCAACCTTGCCCAGGGCGATCTGCGAACCCATCTGCCGTCCTGGCTGTGGGGCAAAAACAAAGACGGCGCATGGAAGACAATCGATGCCAACCCGGCTTCAGACGCCGATGTATGGATGGCATACACGCTGATCGAGGCCGGCCGCCTGTGGAAGGTGCCTCTCTACACGAATATGGGGCGCCAGATGATGGCCCAGATCGCCAAGATCGAGGTGGCCGATTTACCCGGCTTTGGTCCCATGTTGCTGCCCGGCCCCACAGGCTTTCAACATGGCCATGTGTGGACACTGAATCCCAGCTACCTGCCGTTATTCATCTTTGAGCGATTTGCGGCCGTGGACCCGGCTGGGCCGTGGGGGCAGATTGCCCTGGGCATTCCGAGCATGTTGGCGCAGAGCGCCCGTCATGGCTATGCCATGGATTGGGTGGACTACGTTCCCGGGGACGGCTTTTATCCGGCGCCGGAACAGCATCCGGGCAACAAGGATACCGATGCGCCCGGAGGCGGCTATGACGCCATCCGCGTTTACCTGTGGGCGGGCATGCTGGATGGCAGCGGCAAAGTGCGGGAAAATGTGCTGAATGCCATTCCGGCGATGAGCGTATACCTTGCCAATCATGATGCCCCCCCTGAAAAGGTGAGTGACCAGGGGATTCCATTGGAGCAAGATGGACCTGTGGGATTTTCGGCTGCCGTTCTTCCTTACTTGAGAGCTTTCCCGGATCTTGGCAAGTTAAGCGCGCAACAGACGATTCGCATGAGTCAGCAGAGGAATCCGACTTCCGGATTGTATGGAAAGGACCTCACATATTACGATCAGAATCTTGCTCTATTCGCAACGGGCTATCTTGGTGGTAGATTTAGGTTTGGACCGGGTGGAGAACTGCAGTTAGAATGGAAGCGCTCATGAAAGCTGGCTGGGGGGCTTGGAGAAAGCGATTGATGGTTGCGGGCTGCCTGGTGCTGGCGCTCCAGATGAGCTTTGCCCAAAAGAAGTCCACCGTTCTCACTCCCGAGGCTACCCGCGAAATTCTGGTCGAGAAGGCCCATGCACTGGAGTCGCGCGGCCGGCCGGACATGGCCATCCAGTTGTGGCAGCAGATTCTGCTTTCAGACCCCCGAAACTCCGAAGCGCTTGCCGGATTGGCCAAGGATCTGAAACTGATCGGTTCCGGGGACAAGGCCACGGAAGCACTGGAACGCCTGCGCAAACTCAATCCCAACGATCCGAACATTGCCAAAATCCAGGCGCTGAGCAGCACGCGCGCGGAGAGCGATCAACTGCAGAAGGCAGGGGATCTGGCTCGCCAGGGCAGACTCGACGATGCCATGCGCATCTACAGGCAACTGTATGGGGATCGGCCGCCGGATGGGGATATTGCCCTGGCCTATTACCAGACTCTCTACGGAACGAATACCGGCAAGGCGGCGGCCATTGCCGGCATGCGTGCCCTGGCGGACCGCAATCCCGGCGATCCGCGTTTTGGCGTCGAGCTGGGCACCATGCTCACCTACGACTCCAGAACCCGGAGCGAGGGCATAAAACTACTCAAGGAACATCCCAGGGACTCGAACGCGCAGACGGCTTTGCGCCAGGCCCTGATCTGGGATTCGGCAAATCCCGCGTCGGCCGAGGAACTGCGTCAATATCTCAAGGACCATCCCCAGGACACGGAACTTGCCGGGCACCTGAAATCGGATGAATACAAACTGGCGCAGATGAACTCCGGCATTGCCCGGACTGCGGCCGAGCGCGCGGCCTTTGCAGCGCTGAACGCGCACCGGCTGGATGAGGCGCAGACGCGCTTCAACGCCATCCTGCAGCAGGAGCCTGACAACGGGCGAGTCGCAGCAGGCATGGGATTCCTGCGCATGCGGCAGCAGAACTTCGGCGGCGCCATCAGCTACCTGACCCAGGCCGAGCAGAACGGCTACAAGGCTAGGGTTGTGCAGGACGCGCTGGCCACCTCGCGCTTCTGGTACATCATGGGCGAGGCTTCGCAGGCCTTTGATGAAAATCAGTTGAACGTGGCTGCGACCAAGTACAGGGCGGCACTGGCGATACGTCCGCGCAGCCCTGAGGCTCTGATTGGGCTGGCCGGCCTGCTGACCAAGGAACAGCAATATCCGGCAGCCGCCGGGGTCTACGAGCAGTTGCTCAAAGTACAGCCGGGCAAGCCGGACGCCTGGCGCGGCCTCTTCCTGGCCTATGCGCAAGACGGCCAGAATCAAAAGGCCCTGGCCACCTCGGCGCGGTTCCCCGGGGCTGTCAAAGCGGCGCTGGCCAAGGATCCTGAATACCTGCGCACACTGGCTACCATCTATCACGCTCAGAACCGCAATGCGGATGCGCAACGCGTGCTGGCCCTGGCCTTGTCGCTGCCATTCCCCGACAACGGATCGACGCTCAAGGCGGATACAAAGCTGCAGTATGCCGGCATCCTGATGGAGGCCAAGCGCTACGAGCAGGCCGCGGAGTTGTATGTACAGATCCTGATGGGCGATGTGAACAACCTTTCCGCCTGGATGGGCCTGGTCAGCGCGCATCACCAGCTCGGCCAGGATACCCATGCCATTGCCGATGTGGAGAAGATGCCCCCGGCTACGTATGAAGAGGCGCTTGGCGATCCGGGCTTTCTGTCGATGCTGGGCGCAATTTATCAGCAGGCCAACCAGTTTGAGATCGCGCAGGGGCTGCTGGAACGCTCGGCCAAGCTGCAGATTGCGGCCGGCGGCCAGCCCAGCCTTGCCTTGCAGTTGCAGTTGGCGGGGATCTACCTCTCGCGCAACAACACGGTGCAGGCCTATGCCATGTACCACCGGATACTGCAGGCCAATCCCGGACGCGCGGATGCATGGAAGGGACTGATTTCCGCGCTGCTTGCCACCAATCGCAACGCGGAGGCGCTCAAGGAGATTGCCCAGATTCCGCCGGCGGTGCGCAAGCAACTGGAAGCCGACTTCGACTTTGTCCAGAGTGAGGCCAGCCTGTACGCGGCCACCGGCGATACGGCCCGCGCCGTGCAATACATGAATCGCGTGGAGTCGCACTATGCCGCGCTCAAGACGCCGCCGCCCGCCAATATCGAGGTGCAGAACGCGTGGCTGCTGTTCAACACGCAGAACGATCGCACTCTTTATCTGGCGCTGATGCGCCTGGGCGGCCGCCATGACCTGACCGTTGCGCAGCGGGAGACGGTCCAGGACATCTGGGCCAGCTGGAGCGTGCGCCGCGCAGGAGTTGCCATGGACAATGGCAATGTGCAGCGCGCGGTAGACATTCTGGATGCCGCGTCCCAGGCTTTCCCTGACAACATGACGGTGCGCAAGGCGGTGGCTGGCGGTTATGTGCGGGTAGGCCGGGCGAAAGAGTCGCTGGCGCTGTACAAGACGGTTCCCATGCAGGATGCAACCACAGGGGACTTTCAGGGAGCCATCGGGGCGGCGCTGTCGGCCAACGACAAGAACACGGCCGAGATCTGGCTGCGCCAGGCGCTTGACCGTTACCCCCGCGACCCCGCGATTCTGTCGCTTGGCGCGCGCTACGAACAGGCCCGCGGCGACAATCAGCGCGCCGCCGATTACTGGCGCGCATCGCTGGCGGCCATGCCTATGGCTTCGCCTGCTGACAGGCTGGCCCACACGCTGGTTTATCCCGATCAGGACATGAAGGCCCACCGTGCGGTAACGGCGGCCGACCTGCAGCACCTGCTCGATCCAAACTACGAGCCATTTCCCAAGACAACGAAGGTTGCGCCGCTGCCAGCCTATGGCGCCGATCCCTATAGCGGATCGACGCCGGTGGTTCTGACCACGCCGCGGCAGATGACACAGAAGGCGCCGCCGGCGAATGCTCCCGCAGCCAGCGAGGAACAACTGCCTGCGCAGGATAACTCCAATCCAGCGATTACCAACATTCCATCCGCGAACTCGGTCAACCCGCAGTTCCTTCGTCAGCAGAGCGCATCGCAGCGCGCTGTGGACTATGCGGTGACCAATCTGCCGCTCTATTACGGGCCCAGGATGCCGGGCGCCGCAAGCGGGACCGATTCCGCCCAGGTGCCTCAGGCGATTTCCAACTCCAGCGGTTCTGCAACCTATTTTATGGCTGCTGCCGGGTCGCCTCAGGCCGGCCTCGGGCAAATGCAGTCATCCGGCCAGACGTACAGCCAGCCTGTTCAGCTCTCCTTGAACGCGCCGCATTCGCTGGCGTCCGATGCCTGGAAGGGCCTGATCTTCTCGCTGATGGCGAGCAACAAGAACGCGGAGGCGCTGCAGGAGATAGCCAAGATTCCGCCGGACGTGCGCCGGCAACTGGAAGCCGACGTGGAGTTCGAGCAGGGCGAAGCCAGCCTGTTTATTGCCATGGGCGATATTCCTCATGCCATGGAATATCTCAACCGGGTGGAAGAATTCTATGTAATGCGCCGGGCTGCGGCGCCGGCCGGCATGGAGGTTCAGCACGCCTGGCTGCTGTACAACGTCAGCGACGATGTTGGGCTGTACCCGGTCATGTTGAGGCTTGACGTTCGCCAGGATCTGACCGCCGCACAGCGGGAGCAGGTGCAGACCCTGTGGGCAACCTGGGCGGTGCGCCGCGCCAACGCGGCCATGACCGCCGGCCACATTCTGCGCGGGGTAGAGATTCTGCAGGCCGCATCCCAGGACTATCCGAACGACATGAATGTGCGCAGGGCAGTGGCCGGCGCGTATACAAAGGTCGGCAGGGCCGCGGACTCACTGGCGCTCTTCAAGACCATCCCCATGGACGGTGCAAGCTCCGGAGACTACCAGGGAGCGATCGGTGCGGCACTTGCGGCAACGGATATGGCTCAGGCCGAGGCGTGGCTGCGTCAGGCGCTGGCGCTTTATCCCAACGACCCACAGATACTGGGCCTTGGCGCGCGCTTCGAGCAGGCACGCGGAAATAATGAGCGCGCCGCCGATTTCTGGCGGGCCTCTCTGGCAGCCATGCCCCCGGGTTCAGCCATCCAGAGCCTGGAAAGCGGGCTGGTTTATCCGGCGGGAGGCTACAAAGCCCCGGCTCCGGGTGATCTGAAGCGCATGATGGATCCGCGCAACGATCCGCTGCAAAACAGCACCAAGCTGCCCCCTTTGCCGGCATATCCTTCCAGTTCGACGAACCAGACCTATCCAGGGGTAACGGTTCCGCAGACGGCTGCGCCGCGGCAGAATCAATGGATTCAGGCGCCCTCAAGCAACCCGCTGCCACTTCCGCCAGCAACGAACTACAATCCTGGAACTGTGCCCAATGCGCAAGGGACGGCGCCCGGCAATATGCCGGCCTACGTCCCGCAGAGCGCGACGCAGGAACCCACGCCGTACCATCCGGTGCTGATCCAGCAGAGTTGGATACAGGAAGGCGTTCCTCAGCAAGGTGCAAACGAGCCGCAAAGCAGCACTCCAGCCCGCCGAACGGCGAAGACCAGGAAATCTACGAAGGATTACTCGGGCAGGATGAATTTGCCCCCCTCGGAAGAGAACGTAGACTCCACTGATCCTGAGACTCCGGGAACGCCGGTGCAAAATGCCCGGCCGGCGCCGCTTTGGACACCGCCTCAGGACGCCCAGGACACAATTCCGGTGCGCGGGCTGCGGATTACATCCCAGCCCATGAACAGCCTTGCCGCCCAGGTGCAGGCGCTGTTTGCCGAGCAGACTGACAGCCAATTGACGCAGGGTTCCGCAACGGCCATTCACGCGTTGCCCCATGTGCCTGTGGACCCGGTGCTGAGCAACCTGAACGGGCAGCGCCCGGGCAGCGGCGAATACTCGATGACGCAGTACACGCCCTCAGCCCAGGAGGCGGCCACGGGCGCTTATTCCGCGCCGAAACAGAATGCCAGCCAGCAGACCGCTCCTCAAGCCGCCGCTCAGCCAGAAGCGCAACAACCGCCTCCCAAGCCGCCGGCGGCGGCCAAGGTGAAGACCGGCAGGCGGGCTCGGAAGGCCGCCGCCAAGGCCAACAACGCGCAGACGCTTTCTACATGGGACAATACGCCGCCAGCCAATCAGCAGCAGTCCCAGCAGGTGCTGACGCCGCAACAGGAACCGGTGCAGCAGCAGGTTGAAGTTCCTGCCGAAACGCAGTCCGAGACAGTACCCACGGCATCCGACAAAGGACTCACGGACGAGGAACTCCAGCAACGGAACCTGCCGCCCCTGCGCGGACCGTGGGTGCGCGTGCAGCGCGAGGCGCGCGCCACCAGTCCCCGCGAAGAGGCGGAGATGCAGTTGCGCGCCATCGAGAGCGGGTACAGCGCCTGGCTTGGCGGTACGGGACTGCTCAACTATCGTTCCGGACAACTCGGCTTCGACCATCTGTCTACCCTGGAGGCCCCGTTTGAGGTTTCCATGCCTCTCGGCTATCATGCCCGGCTCACCTTTGTGGCAAAGCCGGTTTTCCTCGATTCCGGACAGGCGGACGGCACCAGTACCATTACGGTTCAACAGTCCACCACGGCGGGAAACACACTGGTCTCCCTCCCGCAGCCTATCGGGACTTTGACCACGACCGACACCACCCCGCCCGCGCAGCAGAACGCAGTTGGTCTTGGCGGCGAAGTGCAGTTGGCCTTTGCCCATCTGGCCATTGCCGGCGGCTATACGCCGGCCGGGTTCCTGGTGGCCACCTTTATCGGGCGCGCCACGTGGAGACCGGGCAATGGCCCGTTCACGTTCAATTTCTCCCGCGATCCGGTCAAGGATTCGCAGCTTTCCTACGCCGGCCTGCGCGACCCGGCCGGGAACACGCTCGGCACGCTGGGACAAGTCTGGGGTGGCGTGATCTCCAACCAGGGCACAGTGCAATACGCGCGAGGAGACGCCGAGTCTGGATTCTACTTCGGTGCCGGCGGCCAATACCTCACCGGATACACGGTGGAGACCAATAAGCGCTTCGACGGTTCCGGCGGCGCTTACTGGCGCCTGATCACCTCGCCGGAATACGGCAACCTGAGCATCGGCGCAAATTTCTTTGCCATGCGGTATTCGCACAACGAAAGTGCCTTTACGCACGGAATGGGCGGCTATTTCAGTCCGCAGGGCTACTTCCTGGGCAATGTGCCCTTTACCTGGGCCGCCCACAGCGGGACGCGGTGGCATTACAACATCATCGGCGCCATGGGCGTGCAGGCATTCTCTGAGGACGTGACGCCCCTTTGGCCGCTTGCGGTGGATAAGGCGACCGAGACAGGCCAGAACAATCCCATGCTGCCTGCCAAAACCAGTGTGGGCCCCAACTACGACCTGCGCGGCCAGGCGGCTTACCAGATCAGTCCGCATTGGGTTGCCGGAGGCTTCTTCGGCGCCAACAATACCCGCAACTACTCGAGCGTTTCTACCGGCTTTTATGTGCGCTATCTTTTCCGTGCGCAACCAGCCACGGCGAATGGCCCCACGGGAATCTTCCCGACCGACGGCCTGCGCCCGTTCACGGTGCCATAGAGTGAGATAGGGAGCGGAATCAGGGGAGGGGATGCTTGCATCTTCTCCCCTTTTTGCATTTCGGGCTGAAGTAAGGGCTATTCCTGATGCAGATGAAGCGGCTGTTCGGCAGACGCTAGAGCATTTCTCCTATTGCTGTAGAGCGTTGAATGGGAGCCTGAACCATGCTTTTGCGTCCTCGGCAGTGAGTAGCGGCAGCAACTGAGCGATGGC
>Ga0302320_10020152_pt1 | contig 13330 bp, 12 predicted proteins | sample Bog_T0_3_FD_202130 | JGI IMG/M metagenome (GOLD analysis project Ga0302320, IMG submission 202130) | Peat permafrost microbial communities from Stordalen Mire near Abisko, Sweden - Bog_T0_3 | ecosystem: Environmental > Terrestrial > Soil > Wetlands > Peat | place: Sweden: Abisko, Stordalen Mire...
GAAAGAACAGCCAAGCACGGCAGCCGCCGAACATAAATCGGTGCTCCGCAACGACCAGAAATGGATTTAATCATGACCAAAAAACAGCTCAGGCAAAAACCACCCGGTTTTGCAGCAGCCTGCTAGCTTTGGTTTTTGCTGTAGTCAATTTGCTTTTGCTTGAGCGCCTTCCTAAAAGAGTGGTCAATTCCATTGGTGTCATCGGCTGGGCTCTGACTATTGTTTATATGATTTGTTTTTTTGATTTTGGACCTGGCTCTTTCGGTGGTGTGAATGATGATGTGGTGACAACACACAAAGCGATATGGGAACATTGATTATGCAGTTCAGTTTCATATTTGAAGTGCAACAATATTGATCGTTAAGCCACATTTTCACATGACGCGCCGCAAATCCATCAAGCTCAATGGCAACATTAATCACAGCGTCTGCCGCTGGTGTTATGACAAGATCAAGCTGGACGACCTTTGCGCCGCCGGCAAGGAAATGGGCCTCGTCGCGATTGACCTGCTCAACCCGCCCGAATTCGAGACCGCCCGGAAGCATGGCCTGACTTGCTCGATGGTGAGTTTCCCGGTGATTGACGGTCTTGGCGGCATCTCCAGGGCGTGGAACCGCGCCGAGCATCACGACAAACTGGTGCAGGCCTACAAGCAGAGGCTTGCGGAGACGGCGGACGCGGGTTACGAACGGTTGATTTGTTTCTCCGGCAATCGCGCCGGCCTCGACGATGCCCAAGGCCTGAAGAATTGCGCCAAAGGGTTGAAGCGTATCCTGCCGCTGGCGGAAAAATTGAAGGTGACGCTGTGCATGGAATTGCTGAACAGCAGGCGCGACCATCAGGATTACCAGTGCGATCATGTCGCATGGGGCGTCGAACTGGTGAAGCGCATCAGTTCCGTGCGGTTCAAGCTGCTCTATGACATCTACCACATGCAAATCATGGACGGCGACGTGTGCGACACCATCCGCGAGAACCACCAATACTTCGATCATTATCACACCGGCGGCGTGCCGGGCCGCGCGGAGATTGACGAGACGCAGGAGTTGAATTATCCGCGCATCATGCAGGAGATTGTCGCGACCGGATTCAAGGGCTACGTTGCACAGGAGTTTGTCCCGAAACGTCGCGACAAGCTGGCGTCGCTGCGACAGGCGGTGAACATTTGCGACGTGTGAATTTTTCAAGAACGCAAAGACGCGAAGAAGCCAAGGGCGCAAAGATCACAAAATGTTGAAATGGAAATTTGCAGGCGACGAGGTGACGAGTCGTTCGGGTCAGCACTCCTAACGTCGTGCCCTACAATCAAATCAGGACATTGCCTTAAACTGGGAACGTTGGACTACCGTTGTCCCGGGCGTGAAAGGCGCATGGTATCGCCCCGTTGCAGATAGGCCGCGAACAATGATTCAAATTCCTTGAGGTTGTCCTCGACGGTGGAAAACGCGGCGATGGAGGCAAAGCAATCCAACCCGACGAGCGCATTGAGGCTGGCATCACGCGGATTGATGCTCAACAGGCGCTTGGTGAAGCTTTGGTTGACCGTCGCGATGTCCTCGTAAATCTTCGTAAAATCTTCCAGCTTCCAATCCGGTGCCTTCCCCTCCTTTTGGCGGAAATACTGGGCGAGCAGATACATGGAGATGGCGCGGAAGAGTGTTTCCTCCAGTGTCGAAAACGGCAGGTGCGTATAAACCATCGGCCGCAACTTGTCCATGATGGGGCAGCCGCTCGTGACCATGTAAAGTCCCATCATCGAACCGATGCCGTATTGCACCGTGGAGCGCTTGTGGTATTCGCGCGACTCGCTGCGGATGGTGATGTCGGCCTCCTCGATGGACAGTGAATCCTTGAACGACTCGATGACGTCCACGAGGTTCGCCGCGATGGGACAATGCGGATGCGTTTCCGGCTTGAGCGGACAATTCGAGCATTGGTGGTGCGTCAGTTTCGTCCACTGGCGGACCGTTGAAGTGTTTTCGGAGACGAATTGCAATGAGGGCATTTGCAAACGCACGGTAAACTTTTTTACCTGACCGTCGCCCAATTTGAATTCGTACTCGATTGAATGAATTTTTTCGTCCATCAGAATGGTTTTGAACCATAAACCACGGCGCATCCGAAGCCAATTAAATTCTTCGGAAGACGTTCCAAGATTCAAAATTGAATTGTCCCCTGCCCGTTTTCACGGCAAGCTGTTTGTTCTATGCAACAGGTCAACCTTGGGATGATTGGCGGCGGCACCGTGGGCAGCGGCGTGTTTCACGCACTCCAGATCAACGGCGGCCTCCTTTCCTCGCGCATCGGGGTCAAAGTCGCCGTCCGTACGGTCGCGGTGAAGGCATTCGACGAACCGCGTCCTTACGCAATTCCCCGCATGATCATGACGACTGACTGGCGGGAAGTAGTGAATGACCCGGGCATAAATGTCGTCGCCGAACTCGTCGGCGGCACGACCCTGGCCAAAGAAATCATCTTGTCCGCGCTCAAGCTAGGCAAACCGGTCATCACCGCAAACAAGGCGTTGTTGTCCAAACACGGCGAGGAACTTTTCGCGGCGGCAAAAAAGTCAGGGGCGAATCTTTATTACGAGGCCAGCGTTTGCGGCGGCATTCCCATCATCAAATCGCTGCGCGAAGGATTTGTCGGCAATCGTATCAATGCCATTTACGGCATTGTCAACGGCACCTGCAATTACATCCTCACCCGGATGAGGCTCGAAGGCGCGGACTTTGACGCCGTTCTTGCCGACGCACAAAAGCAGGGCTACGCCGAGACACCGCCCGATCTCGACATTGACGGCTGGGACGCGCAGCACAAAATCGGCATCCTCGCCTCGCTTGCGCATGGCTTCTGGGTGAATCCAAAACAAATCCACGTGGAAGGCATCCGCCACGTCAGCGCGCTCGACATCAAGTTCGCCGGCGAACTGGGATACACCATCAAACTGCTCGGCATCGTCAAAAAACTGGACGATGGTTGCCGCGTGCAGGTTTCGGTTTACCCGACACTCGTCCCGAACTCCCATGTCCTGGCCAGTGTGAATCACGTTTTCAACGCCGTGTTTGTCCGCGGCGATATCGTCGGCGACACATTGTTTTACGGGCGCGGTGCGGGCAAGGACGCCACCGCCAGCGCGGTGTTGAGCGACCTCGCTGACGCGGCGCTCGATTTGAAACTGGGCACGGCCAATCGCGTGCCGCCGTTCGTCCAACACGAATGCAAGGGTGCAGTCGCGCCGATTGAGGAAGTTATCTCACAATATTTCGTCCGGCTCAACGTCGTGGACAAGCCCGGCACGCTGGCCAAAATCGCCGCGATTTTCGGCGCGTCGAAGATTGGCATTTCGTCCGTTATCCAGCCCGAAGGCCATGAAGGCGCAAGCGTGCCGCTCATTTTCATGCTCCACTACGCCCCGAACGGCGCGGTGATGAAGGCGCTCGCCAAAATCGGCCAATTGCCCGTCATCAAAGGCAAACCGGTGATGATTCGGGTGGAAAATTTCGAGTAAAATGCCTCCGCTCCTCTTTCGCAGTACTAATGGGCAATCACCCGCCATCAATTTGCGCGAGGCTTTGCTCCAGGGCCAGGCGCCGGATCGCGGGCTTTATTTCCCTGAAACATTTCCGCAACTCGCCCCGGACGAAATCGCCGCGTTAAGCGGGCTACCCTATCACGAGATTGCTTTCCGGGTGCTGGCGAAATATACCGACGCCATCATTCCATCCGATGTGATGGCTGATATTTGCCGCGACGCCTACAATTTTGACATCCCGCTGGAAAAAGTTTATGACCGCGTGGTTGTAATGCGACTCGATCAAGGCCCCACCGCATCGTTCAAGGATTTTGCCGCGCGCATGATGGCGCAATTGCTGGGCCGGTTTTTGAAGGAGGATGGCAGGCAGCTTACCATTCTCACCGCCACGAGCGGCGACACCGGTGCAGCGGTGGCACACGCATTTCACAATATTCCAGGCATCCGCGTCATCGTGCTGTTTCCGATTACCGAAATCAGCATGAGCCAGCGCAAGTTGATGACCACACTGACCGGCAACGTCCGCACCGTGGCGATTGACGGCAAGTTTGACGATTGTCAGGCGATGGTGAAACAGGCATTCGCCGATCCCGCGCTGAAACAGATTTCACTGTCGTCCGCAAACTCCATCAACATCGGCCGACTGCTGCCGCAAAGTGTTTATTATTTTTATGCCGCGTCGCGTCTGGCGAAGCCCGGCGAACCGATGGTGTTCTCCGTGCCGAGCGGAAATTTCGGCGACATGATGGGCTGCGTCGTTGCGCGGCAGATGGGTTTGCCGGTCAAGAAACTCATCGTGCCGGTGAACGACAATGATGCGTTCCCGCGCTTTCTTGCCAGCGGCGTTTATAAAAAAATCGTGCCGTCGCGCAATTCGGTGTCCAACGCAATGAACGTCGGCCATCCGAGCAATCTTGCCCGGCTCGTGGCGGTTTATGGCGGGCGCATGGATGAAACCGGAGAAATCCATCAGCAGCCCGACCTTGCCGCGATGCGCCGCGATTTGTTTTCCAGCTCCGTCTCCGACGACCGCACGCGCGAAACGATCCGCGAAGTCTGGAACAAATATCAATTACTACTCGAAGCGCACGGTGCCGTCGCGTGGCGCGGTTTTCAAGACTGGCAGGAACACGAGCCTCTCAATGGTTTGGGCGCCGCGATTCTCGAAACCGCGAACCCCGCAAAGTTTCCGGAGGAAATTGAAAAGACCATCGGCTTTGCGCCCGACGTGCCTCCCGCAATGACAGCCGCTATCAAGTTGCCGGAAGATTTTGATCGCATGAGCGCGGATTACGGAAAGTTCCGGGAGTATTTGATTGAGCGGCACACGACGGCTTGATTGCCGGCGCATTTCTGGCATCCTGCATGTTCCGACAATTCATAACATGGCTCTGATTGTTCAAAAATACGGCGGCACATCGGTGGGCAACACCGACCGCATCAAGAACGTCGCGGCGCGCGTGGCAAAATACCACGCCAAGGGCGACAAAGTCGTCGTTGTCGTCTCGGCCATGAGCGGTGTGACGGACAATCTCATCAAGCTTGCCAAGGACATCATGCCGCTGCCGAGCGAACGTGAGATGGATGTGCTACTGGCGACGGGCGAGCAACAAACCATCGCACTCACGGCCATCGCATTGCACAATCTCGGCCTCAAAGCCGCGTCGCTCACGGGTGCGCAGGCGGGCATCACCACCGACGTGGTCCATACCAAGGCAAAGATCCACAACATCAAGCCGAAGAAGGTCCACGACCTTTTGAAGCAGGGCAATGTCGTCATCGTCGCAGGGTTTCAAGGCGAGACGCCCGAAGGGCAGATCACCACACTCGGTCGTGGCGGTTCGGATTTGACGGCCATCGCGCTCGCTGCCGCGCTCAAGGCCGACCTCTGCCAGATTTACACGGACGTGGACGGTGTTTACACCACCGACCCGCGCATCGTGCCGACCGCAAGGAAGCTTCAGGAGATTTCCTACGATGAAATGCTCGAACTTGCCAGCCTCGGCGCGAAGGTGATGCAGAGTCGTTCTGTTGAATTTGCCAAAAATTTTGGAGTGGTCTTTGAAGTCCGCTCCAGCCTCAACGACAACCCAGGAACCATTGTGAAAGAAGAAACGAAAAGCATGGAAGGTGTGGTCGTGCGCGGCGTCGCGCTCGACAAAAACCAGGCCAAGGTCACGCTCGTCGGCGTGCCCGACAGGCCCGGCGTGGCCGCGAAGATTTTCAAGGCGCTCGGAGACGCGACCGTGAACGTGGACATGATCATCCAAAACATCAGCCACGGCACCGGCACGCCCGCCACCGACATTTCCTTCACCGCCGACAAGCCGGATTTGCTCAAGGCGCAGAAGGTGATTGCCGGCCTGAAAAAGGACATCGGCTACCGCGAGGTCATCACCGCCGAGAAGATTGGAAAGCTGTCCATCGTCGGCGTCGGCATGAAATCGCACACCGGCGTGGCCGGAAAATTGTTTGAGACACTCGCGAACGAAGGCGTGAACATTGACATGATTTCCACGAGCGAAATCAAGATTTCCGTCGTCATTGACCTCGCAAAGGGCGAACAGGCGGTGAAGGCCGTCCACGCCGCGTTTATTGGCTGAAACGCGAATAAATTTGACGACAACTCGAAATGACACTAGCCTTCCAATCGTGAATCGCAACTTGAATCCGAACCTGCTGCTGAACGCGCTGCTTCGCCGCGCGGCGGTCGGGTTCTGATTTGTTCACAAGGATCTATCAACCCACTGCCGATACGGCGGTGGGTTTTTTGTTTTAACCTGACCGCCGGACGGCAATAATAAGAAAGCCAAACGACCATGCACAAAGAACCTTCAAGAAAATACCGCCCCTTCCCGCCGGTGGCGTTGCCCGACCGGCAGTGGCCCAACCGCGTCCTCACGCACGCGCCCCGCTGGTGCAGCGTGGATTTGCGCGATGGCAACCAGGCACTTGCCGTGCCGATGAACGTGTCGCAGAAGTTGGAATTGTTCCAGACGCTCGTTAAAACCGGTTTCAAGGAGATAGAAGTCGGTTTTCCGTCGGCTTCCAACACGGAGTTCACGTTCAACCGCCGGCTCATCGAGGAGAAACGCGCGCCGGACGATGTGTGGCTCCAGGTGCTCGTGCAGGCGCGCGAAGATTTGATTGAGCGCACCATCGAATCTTTGATTGGCGCGAAACGCGTCATCATCCACATGTACAATTCGACTTCGCCGGCGCAGCGTCGCGTCGTGTTCGGCAAGTCGAAGGACGAGATAAAAGACATTGCGGTCAATGGTGCGAAGCTGATCAAAGACCGTTTGCACCGGCTCAAAGGAACGGAAATCACGCTCCAGTATTCGCCGGAGAGTTTCAGCGCAACGGAACACGAGTTTGCCATGGAAATCTCCGAGGCGGTCATGGACGTGTGGCAGCCGACGCCGCAGAGCAAGATGATTTTGAATCTGCCGGACACCGTCGAGGTGGCGATGCCGAATGTTTATGCGGATCAAATCGAATGGATGTGCCGCAATATAAAGAACCGTGATTCGCTCATCATCTCGCTGCACACGCACAACGACCGCAGCACCGGTGTGGCCGCGACGGAGCTTGGCCTCCTCGCCGGCGCAGACCGCGTCGAAGGCACGTTGTTCGGCAACGGCGAACGGACGGGCAATTTGGACATCGTAACTGTGGCGTTGAATCTTTATCAACATGGTATTGACCCAAAATTGGATTTTTCCAATCTCAACTCCCTCATTGATGTTTATGAGCGTTGCACCGGCATGACAATTCCCGCGCGCCAGCCTTACGCGGGTGAACTGGTTTTCACCGCGTTCAGCGGCTCGCATCAGGACGCGATTAAAAAAGGTTTGGCGGAATGGGAAGGAAAAAAACGTGAGCATTGGGACGTGCCTTATCTCACAATTGACCCTGCGGACATCGGACGCGAATACCGCGAAGTCATCCGCGTCAACTCGCAGTCCGGCAAGGGCGGCGTCGCCTATTTGCTCGAAAGCGAATTTGGCATCGAGTTGCCGAAGGATATGCAGCGCGAGTTCGGCCCGATTGCGAACGACGCGGTGGACAAGCTCGGCCGGGAAGTCAGCGGTGCGGAACTCAAGGGGATGTTCTGGAAGGAATATGTCGAACGTGTTTCGCCGTGGCAGATACAGACATTTGAGACGGAAAGCAAAAACGGCATAGTGAGGTGCCGGGTAAAATTGTTGCGCGACGGAAAGGCCGTTGAATTCAACGGTGAAGGCAATGGCCCGCTGGCCGCGCTTGTTCAAGGCTTTACGACCGCAGGTGTTCCGCGTTTCGAAATTTCCAATTACAGCGAGCACGCCTTGAGCTACGGTGAAACGGCGGCAGCGATTGCCTACATCCAGATCAAGACTGCTGACGGCAAGTCGCGTTGGGGCGCGGGCGTGGACACAAACATTGAACTGGCATCCGTGCGGGCGGTGTTGAGTGCGCTGAACCGGGTGTGATTTGAACCAATCAATTTCGCCTCGCCAAAATCGGCATGGGTGTATACTGTCCGTTCCCAATATGAGATTGTGTCGCGCGATGTTTTGCGGAGCCGTCGGGGCGATTTTTGCCGCCGCTGGACTATTTGCCGCGGCCACCAACACTGTCGTCACTTCGACACCGGTCTATGTGCCGGACTTGACGCATGCTGGAGGTCCTTTGCCTGACGGCATGCTGGACTGGACCAGTTTGATGCAAACGACGAATGCCGCCGCTGATCAGAATTTCGTTCGGTTCACATTCGGGTTCACCAATGTCTCGGCGGGCAGCGTTACAATTTTGAGCGCCCACGCGTCCTGCGGATGCACCCAGCCGGAATTGCCTCCGCTGCCCTGGACCATTCCGCCCGGCGGCAAGAGCGAATTCAGCGCGACAGTGAATCTTGAGGGCAAAGCCGGCACGTTGTTCAAGTCCGTCAACATCTCCACCGACAAAGGATCAAAGGACCTGTATATGCGCATTACCATCCTGCCGCCGGTGGTTCCCGTTTTGACCGACGCCGACCGCGCGCGCGGCGTGGAAATGGCCAAGGCCGACCGACAGGCCGTTTTCAAAGATGATTGCGCCACATGCCACGCCAAGCCTGCAACTGGCAAATACGGCAAGGCGCTCTATGACGCGATTTGCGCCGTGTGCCACGAGGGGGCGAACCGCGCCACAATGGTGCCGGATCTGCACAGCCTGAAAATTCCGACCAATGACGAATTCTGGCGCACCTGGATCGCGCACGGCAAGGCAGGCTCGCTCATGCCCGCTTTTTCCACCGCTGAAGGCGGCCCGCTCAATGACATGCAAATCGCCACGGTGGCCGCTTATTTGAATTTGGTGATTCCCTCGATACCCGCGCCTGCCATGACGAATTCGCCAGCGGCAAATTGATGCCCCTTGCGGAATTTGTCCCGTGGATTATGCTGTCAACCATGACAGCGAAACCGGTTGACGCAACGAATCACCAGAAACTTTCCACACTTGGCGAGCGCGTTCTCGGCGGCGGACACATTTCCCGCGACGAAGCGTCGTGGCTCTTCAATCTCGAATCATCCGCCGACATTCTGGATTTGCTGTCATGGGCGAACCGCATCCGCGAACAATTCAAGGGCAATAAGATTCATCTCTGTTCCATCGTCAACGCCAAGGCCGGGGCGTGTTCGGAGAATTGCAGCTTCTGCGCGCAATCGTCGCATTACCAGACCGGCTCGCCAAAATATGGTTTCATTGAACCCGAACCGGTGAACGAAGCCGCTGACGAAGCGGACAAGAATTCCGTCACCGCCGTCGGTCTCGTCGCCGCGTGGAAAGGCCTGAATGAAGGCCCGATGCTGGATGAAGTTTGCGACCGCATCCGCGAATTGAAGGCCGGCGGCAAGACCCGTCCAGACGCCTCGCTTGGCATCATCAAGAAACAGGAAGTGGCGAACCGCCTGAAGGAAGCCGGCCTCGAATGTTACGGCCACAACCTCGAAAGCTCGCGCCGTTTTTTTCCGCAGACCTGCACCACGCACACGTTCGACGACCGGCTGGAGACCATCGGCTACCTGAAAAAGGCCGGCATAAAGATTTGCTCCGGCGGCATCATCGGCATGGGCGAGACGCGCGCCGACCGCTGCGACCTCGCGTTTGAATTGAAAGCCATCGGCGCGAACGTCGTGCCCGTCAACATCCTCAATCCGATTCCCGGCACACCGTTTGAGAAGAACACTCCCCTGCCTGTCATGGAAATCCTGAAGACCATCGCGTGCTTCCGTTTCATTTTGCCGCGGCAGGAAATCATGATTGCCGGCGGGCGCACCGTGAACCTGCGCGACGCACAAAGCATGATCTTCATGGCCGGCGCGAGCGCGCTGATGGTCGGCAACTATCTCACCACACTGAACCAGCCCGTGGAAAAAGATTTGCAGATGTTAAAAGACCTCGGCCTCGACCCGAACTGGGACAGCCACGATTTCAGCGACCAGGAAGAAACCGGCTGCGGGTGCGGGAAAGAAAGTTGCGAGCCGGAAGCCGTTGCCGTTTGACACCGCCGGTTAAACGCTCGACGAAAGTTTGTTCGGCGGGTAAATTTTACGCATGAGAAGTTCGGCATCCATGGCAAGCCTTTCTGTGGCAGCGGCAGCCCGGTGGGGCAAAAAACTTGCCGACGACGTTGCCGCCGTGATCTCACGCCATCCCGATGCCGATCCTGAAGATGTCCGTCTCACGCTGATTTCCCTGCAATCACCGCCGCTCGCGCGGCTCAACCGGAGTTTGCGCCGTGGCCGAGGTTTTGCCGCTTTCAGACGCTGAACTCCGCCTATTGGAGTCGCTGCTGCGCCATAAAATCCGATTTATGGTCGTCGGGCTTTCCGCCGCCGCAATGCAAGGCGCGCCTGTCGTGACCGAGGATGTTGACCTGTGGTTCGACAATTTGAGCGACCCAAAAATCATGCAAGCCCTGGTCAAAGTTGGCGCGGCATACATTCCCCCTTTCGGCCATAATCCGCCAATGCTCGGTGGTGCAGGCAGTGAACCATTCGATATCGCCATCAGGATGAGCGGACTCGGTAAATTTTCCGACGAATGGAAGCACGCCATCAAAATCAAAGTTGGCACGTTGTGGCTGAAAGTGCTGCCCCTGGAACGCATCCTCGCCAGCAAACAAGCCGCCAACCGCCCCAAAGACCAACGCGTCATCCCGGTTTTGCAGAACACGCTCCGCACGCTACAAATGAAAATCAGGTGCCGGACAAGACCAAAGGCCAAAAAGTGAATCCGAATTGGGACAACCACGATTTCAGCGATCAGGAAGAAGGCGGTTGCTGTTGCGGCAAGACTGGCTGTGAGGCGGAAGCTGTGGCAGGTTAATCGCCACGATGGAGCGGCTTGGTAAAAATCACGGCGGCTATCACGGCGAGACGATTGACATCCGTGCCGTGCTGGGCGATGTCGAAACGGCAGCGCAAGCGCATGGTTGGAAGACGGAAATTTTTCACGAAGCCGGAGAGTTCAGATGGTTCGCGCTGCGCCGTCTTTCGCCATCAACCATCAACCATCAACCATCAACTCGCATCTACGTCAGCACCGGCATTCACGGAGACGAACCCGCCGGGCCGCTGGCGGCATTGCGCTTGATTCAGGAAAATCACTGGCCCGTGAACGCAGAGATTTTTCTGCTGCCATGCCTGAATCCCGTTGGTTTCACTTTGAATCGTCGTGAAAACGCCGACGGCATTGACTTGAACAGGGATTATCGCAACTCGAAATCCGCCGAGACTCTTGCGCACATCGCGTGGCTGGAATGGCAGCCAAAGTTTGATTTGTATCTCTGCCTGCACGAGGACTGGGAATCGCACGGTTTTTACGTTTACGAGCAAAACCCGGACAACCGCCCTGCCCTCGCGGAGAGCATAGTCGAGGCTGTTGGGAAAGTGTGTCCGATTGATTTGTCTGAAAGCATCGAGGGCCGTCCGGCAAAAAATGGCGTCATCCGCCCCAATATCCAGCCGCACGAGCGTCCCGACTGGCCGGAGGCGTTTTATCTTATCGTGAACAAGTCGCGGCAGGGCTGCACGCTGGAAGCGCCATCGGATTTTCCATTGCAAACGCGGGTGGATGCCTTGGTGGCCGGCGTCAACGCCGCGTTGGCGGGAAGAAGTTAGCGCCTGGCGGCTTCACGTTTCCGCAGCCATTCGGCGCCCAGATCGGAAAGTGTTTTCGCCTTCAACACGCGCTCGGCCATCGGAAACACGATGCGCTCTTCCTTGTCGAAATGTTTGCGTGAAGCGGCGATAGCCTTGAGCAGAATGGTCTTCGCATCCTTGAGCGTCCGTGTCTTGCCCACTTTCGCAAGCATTTCCTCGATCTGCCGGTGCTCAGCGTGGAACGTCTCGTTCTGGCCGATCTGGTCGAAACAATGTTCCAGCGGCTCGATGAACAGGTCGTCCTCGGTTTTGGAGTGCGGCACCATGACCTTGTCCACCAGCGTTGCCAATGATTTCACCTCACCCAGCGTTTTCAGCCGCGGCACGACGGATTCGATGTGGTCGAACAGATTGTGAAACACCGCGTGCTCGGCCATCAGGACTTGCGTGATTTTCATGATGTAAAAATGCTCCCCAGCAAATACTCCTTTGTCACGGTTTCCGCCAGCCGTTTATTGGCATTTGCCAACCGCACCTTCCAGCAATCGTCACCAAGAAATGTTGATACCGTAGAATCTCGCTGGCAAACCGGCCGGGATGGGATTCGTGAACGCGCTGTTGCCCGACAAATCGGAAAAATTTGTCGCGATGATAGTCCACTGTGATTGCGGCAATGTGAGATCGGTCGAGGCGATGAGATAATTCGTCTGGTTTGCCCAGCCGCTGGCGGTGAACATCAGGTTGGTTCCGAGCATGGCAATCGTCGGCGAAGGTGCATTGGTCGGGCCGAATTCAAACGCGCCCAAATCCGGGGCGGCACCATAAAAGGCAAAGCCCAGATTCGTGCCCACGTCAATGCAATCGCTCGTGTTGGTCAGCCGCGCAAAATTGATGTAAGGCAATTCGCCGTTGGTCTGGCGCGACGCGGCCAACTGGCTTTCGTCGAGAGTTACAAAATCATTCGAGGCGACGGTCACCGGCAGTGTGAAGAAGTTATAGCTCACGTCGCTGGCACTTTGGTTGAGATTGGCGACTTCCGTCCCACCTTTGAAGCCCAGGTTGTTTTTCATCACATGATTGTAGCCCGGCACGTCGCCCGCAGAACTCGCGTTATTCGTGCTGCAAAGCATGTTGTAATCCGTGCCGTTTCGATACGCCGTGTTGTTAAGCCAAATCTGGCCGTCCAGATGATGGTTCGCATAAAAGCCGCTTGCCCGGTTTCTCACCGTTAGGCAAAACTCGATGACGTGGTGCGGGATGGCGTTGGTTGGATATTTCCCTCCGGAATCGCCGTAACCGCCGCCCTTGATTCCGTTGCCATCGCCGGTTGAATTGACGAAGTTCGTGAAGTAGCCGTTATAGAACGACCAGCAATGGTCGAATGTCACCACGGCCCAGGAGTTGATGCAGTCGTAACCATCATCGCTGTTAAACCACGAACGACAACCCCGGAGGATGTTTCCCGTGCCGGTGGCGTGTGCCGGATGACAGCCGAAGCCATCCGTGTTGCCAAGCGAGCCGCTGTCCAGACCGCGGTTGTCGTAAGCATCGCAGTTCAAAACGAGGTTGCTGGCTCCGTCGGTCAGATACCAGCCGTTGCCCATGCCGTCGTGCATGCGAAGCTGTTCGAAGCGGTTGAAATTTGCGCTGGTGCTTGCAACT
>Ga0302320_10020154_pt1 | contig 13330 bp, 10 predicted proteins | sample Bog_T0_3_FD_202130 | JGI IMG/M metagenome (GOLD analysis project Ga0302320, IMG submission 202130) | Peat permafrost microbial communities from Stordalen Mire near Abisko, Sweden - Bog_T0_3 | ecosystem: Environmental > Terrestrial > Soil > Wetlands > Peat | place: Sweden: Abisko, Stordalen Mire...
GATGTAGCTGGCCAGGGACTCGAGCAGCTCAACGTCTTCGCTGGAGAGGAAATCGCCGCCGATGGTTCGTCCCAGGCCGATGACGGCGATGGTGCGGGTGGCGAAGCCGTCCTGTACGCGACAAGGGAGGTAATAGTTGAGGTCGAGCAGGGCGGCGGTGCGCTGCTCGGCATCGGGCAGGTGGAGGGCCTGCTGGGCGTTTTCGAGAAAGATATGGCTACGGTCGGAGGTGGAGTCGAAGTTGAGAAAGCCGAGGGCAAGAGGCTCGACGCCGGGGTGGTTAGGGATGCGATCGGAAGACTTTTCCGGGTGCAGTTCAGAGAGCAGCTCGGGGGGTAGGCCATGGGCAGCGGCGAGCCGCAAGGGGGCCGAATCGTGGCCGACGGCGTCTTGGTCGGCGGCCATAAAAATGGCGACGCGGGCTACCAGAAGAGTGCTCGGCAACTGTTGAACAATCGACTCAAGCAGGGCGGCCAAATTGGTCTCTGAACTGAGCCCGCGGCCAAACTCGACCAAGGCCTTGCGATAGTCGTAGCGGTGCCGGTCAAAGACCTTGTCAAGCCAGCCCTGAATGCGTCGTTTGAGGGGGTCGAAGATCATGGCGAAAGCCACGAAGGAAACGCCGAGCCCCCACTCCTGCGCTTCTTTGGGAAGGCCATGGTGGACGAGCATGGCGATGAGGGCGATGACACCGAAATAGGTTCCCAGCAGCATCCCGGTGGCCAAGGTGTAGGCCACGCCGCGCTTGAAGATCAGGTCGGTGTCCATGAGCCGATAGCGGATGATGGCCCAGCAGAAGGTGAGGGGCAAAAACACCAGGGATAGCCCGGCCAGACGGGTGAGCAGGCTGGGCATATTCCATTCAAAGAGAAAGGGCAGAGCGTAAAAGAAGGTGAAAGGCAGAATCGCCAGCAGCGCTCCGCGAGTCAGCCACTTCAACTGCTGGCGCTGGATGGGGGTGTTGGCCTTAGCATAGCTGCGCAAAAACAGAATCGCGGCGAACACATAAAACGTCGCGTCATAGGCGGTCGCAATGCGATTCAACTGGTACAGCAGCAGGCCCGTCGCCTCTCGGGTTTGCAGCGACCACACCCACAGCCCCAGCAGCACAGCACCCGGCGTGTAAACCAGCGGCAGCAGCCAGCGACGGCCCAGCCGCTTCAGCCGTTCCTCTGGAAAGCTCAGGGCAAAGTGCAGAAACAGCGCCGGTTGCAGAGACTCGGCCAGCACATTGAACCAGAAAACCGACTGGTCAACCTTGTCCCAATGCCCTGTGTCGTCGAGCGCGCCGGTGTACTTGAGCGCGTACAGGGCGAACGAAACCAGGCAAAAAAGGTAGAAATGGGTGGCGCGTGGTGCTCCCCAGCGGCGAAACAGCACATAAATGCCAATACTCAGGTAGATCAGCCCGATCACCCGCAGCCCCAAGGCCATGCCTCGGTCGGCAGGCTCGGGAATCACCTGCGTCTCAAGCTGAATGCCGTTGCGCGTGACCCGGTAGTTGGCCTTGCCATAAATCTCTGTGTGATAAAGAACCCGCTCAAGATCGGAGACGTGTTCAATCTGACTGTAGTTGGGCTGGGGTAGGCTCTTGGTCCGTCCAATGGGCTTGGCGCCAAACTGCTGCCGTTCCTTGACGCCCACTCCGTTCAGCAGGTTCGGCGTCTGCGGGCTGCGGGACTGGGCGGCGTTTTCCGTACCAACTTTGCCATCTTCCAGTAGATTTTGGCCTTCGCCGGGCCGTGCGGGGCCCTCTGGCGCCACTTCAGCTCCGGTCAGCAGGTCGCCCGCCTGAATGCCGGCGCGTTGAGCGGGGCTGCTGGGCAGCACCTTGAGCGCCTTGAGACCGCCGGCCACCTCGCTCCACCAAACTCCGTCGTCGGGCTGCTGGAACTGCCGTTCCTGCTGGAAGTTCCAGACCGCGAGCAGCACCAAGCCAACCGTGGCTACGGCTAGCAGGGTGGCTTGCAGGCGATTAAAGAGGTTCTTCTCCATCAGGATTTCTCTTGTGCCCTCACTCAATCTCTCTGAATGGTTCAGCACGTTGAATGCCATCCGCGCATCTCGCTCGAAACTTTAGTACACCACAGACAATCCATAGAGAGCACGCGAGATAGGGACGATAAGTTACATGGAAAGTCAACCGGGGCAAAAACAGAGGGCTCTAGAAATGCAAAAAACAGTAGGCATCCTATGTAGAAGGGGATACGCCTACTGAAAACAGTATTCTCTACTTCTTGTTGGAGGCAACTTGAAAAATTGCCTCTGCGAAATGATAAAACTAAAAAGTGGTCGTAGTAACCGCTTTGAATTGCGCGTCTGCTTCGAGCCGCAAGTGGTTCCCTGGAAACTTTCCAAAGCTTTCAACTGCCGTTTTTAGGGTGATTCAACCATTTGCAGCACGACTAAAACTACGCCAAGACAAAAAACAAGCGTGGACCAAGAGGTCCACGCTACAGTCGGCCGGGAGGCCGGCGCTACGATTCGATGCGCGGTGGCTCAGGTTGACAGGCGCTATCAGCCTTGTCCGTAGGTGGCTTTTGGCCCGTGCTTGCGGAGATAGTGGTGTTCGGAAACGTAGGCGGGAATGCCGCTTTCAGAGGCGCCGAGGAGGATGCTGCGGAAGGCCATGCGGGCAATGTACTCAAGCACGTCGGCGTGTTCGACGGCTTCGGCGGCATCTTTTCCCCAAGCGAAGGGAGCGTGACCGGCTACCAGAACGCCGGGGACGGCGACGGGATCGAGGCCATTGTGGAGGAAATGCTGCGCAATGACGGAACCGGTGTTACGCACGTATGCCTCGGCGACTTCGTCGGCGGTGAGAGGACGGGTGACGGGAACGGGGCCATGAAAGTAGTCGGCGTGGGTGGTGCCGAGACAAGGAATGGCACGGTAGGCCTGCGCCCAACTGGTAGCAAACTCGGAGTGGGTGTGGACGATGCCGCCGATTTGGGGAAACTCGCGGTAGAGGAGGGTGTGAGTGTCGAGATCGCTGGAGGGGCGGAGCGAACCCTCGACGATTTTGCCGTCGAGATCGGTAATGACAAGGTCGGCGGCGGTCATGGTAGCGTAATCAACGCCGCTTGGCTTGATAACGATGAGCGGCTCAAGGCCAGTGCGGTCAATGCCGCTGACGTTGCCAAAGGTGTGTGGGGCGAGACCGCGGCGGGAAATTTCCTGATTGGCATGAAGCACTTGATCACGAAGAGCGGTAAGTAGCATAGGAAGTCCTCGGGAGTGAGAATACGTTTTCCGAGAACAGTTTATCACCGCCACGAGATAACTGTTGTAACAGGAAGCAAGCATGGACCGGGAGGCCGGTGCTACGGCTTCTTGTGCCATGGGTGGTGAAGAGTGGATGAGCAGTCACCAAGTGCGGAATAACGGCGGCGGCTGTAAACTTGCGCAGAGTGCGGGCGTCTACCTGAGTGTGATGGCAGCCTGCACAACATTGGAAGCGATCCCTATGGCTACGGCAAAAGAGATTGCCGCGGAAGAGTTTTCCGCTGTTGTCAGCAGGCACCGGCCACAGATCTTCCGGTTTCTGCTTTCGTCGACGCGCGACCCGGATTTGGCCGAGACGCTAACGCAGGAGTGTTTTTTGAAGGCGCATCGCAATTGGGGGAGCTTTCGCGGCGACTCGACGGCGATGACGTGGCTGATGCGGATTGCAATCAACCTGCAAAAGGACCACTGGCGAAATCGGCGGATGCAGTTTTGGCGTTTTACGCAGACCCATTCGGTGGACATGGATGAGGCTAGCGACTGGCTGCCGAGCGGAGAAAGATCCGCAGAGCAGAAGATGATGGCGCGGGAGCGGCTGGGTCAAGTGTGGAAAGCTGTCGAGGGATTGAGCGAACGGCAGCGCACGGTGTTTCTGCTGCGGTATGTGGAAGAGCAGGAGTTGAGCGAAATAGCAGTGACTACCGGGCTGAGCGAAGGCACGGTAAAGGCGCACTTGTCCAGAGCGCTGGGCAAGGTGCGGGCGGAATTAGGGGGCAGGCAATGAATTTGGAATTGAAGAATCAAGTGGGCAAGCAGAGCGACATGGAAGCGGCCACAGAGCCACTCGATGCGCAACTGCAAGAGGCACTGCGGGATTTCCGGCTGACAATGCACGCCTGGAGCGATGCGGAATTGAGCCGTCCGCGCACGGTAGCGGCTCGGCAAAGCGGGATGATGCGGAGCCGGGCTTGGCGGCTGGCATTGGGATGGAGTTTGAGCGCGGTGCTGGTGGCAGCCGGGGTTACCGGCGGAGGGTTTTATCAGCACCGGCGGGAGCAGGTGAAGATAGCCCAGGCGCGGCAGGCAGAGCAGCAGCGGCTGGCAGCAGCGCAGCGCGCCCAGCAGGAAGAAGAAGATTTGCTGGCCAAGGTGGACAGCGAGGTTTCTCGACAAGTTCCGACTTCGATGGAGCCGCTGGCGCGGCTAATGGACGAGGACGAGCCCCGGTAAGTACGAACGAAATTAAGCAACAACAACAGCACCCCCAGGCAATAGGGGCGAGGAGAAGCGGATGACGGCAGGACGGTTGAGTTGGATGATGGTGGCGGCGCTATTGGCCGCGACGTCGGCGGGAGCACAATTTCCCGGAGGGGGCTTTGGGGAGCATCGTCCACCGATGGAGCGGGCCTTTGGCGGGCACGGCGATCACGGTCGCTGGTGGAACAACCCCAAGCTGGTAGAGCGGTTGAAGCTGACCGAAGAGCAGCGCAAGGCTTTTGACGCAGTGCTCCAGGAACACAGAGAGAAGCTGATTGACCTGCGCGGAAGCCTGGAGAAGGCGGAAGTGGCGATGGAGCCACTGATGAGCGCCGATCAACCCAACGAGGGCAAGATTTTGGCTCAGATTGACCGCTTGGCACAGGCTCGGGCGGAGTTGGAAAAGGCGAATGCGCGTTTTCTGCTGGCGATTCGAGCCAAGCTGACCCCAGAGCAGTGGAAGCAGTTGCAAGCTGACCGGGCGGAACACGAGGAACGGGGCGAACGTGGGGATCGCGGCCCGCAGCATCCGCACCATGGGGGTCAAGGCGCGAGCAGGCCAGGGCAGGAGAATCAGGCAGTTCCGCCGCCGGATGGCCCACCGCCGATTGGTTCGCAGAACCGGGGTGGAGACGGGCCGGACGCGTATGGACCGGACGGAGACGGACCGGAGCCTGGGATGGCGTCCTAAAAAGTTTTTTTCACGATGTTTCAGGCAGAGAGCAAATGCGGTAGTGGTCAAAACCGGTGGCGGCAGGGGGACAACCTCTTGCCGCCGTTTTTTGTGCAGTGGGAGGGGCACGATTGGCGAGGCACTGGGACTGGCTGTCGGGAATCGGCACAAAGTGGTGGCGCGTACCGAGACAGCACATGCTTCGCTTCGAGACAGCGCTTGTCCCGCTACAGGACAGTTAGTGGAGCGATGCGGGCAGAGTGTTTCGTGATGCGACAAAGTGCGAGGAGGATGGATTTTCGGTTTATGACTAAAGTTATTTGGGCCTGATCCGATGAAGGGGGGGTAGATGCAAAGGCGCTCCTCCGGCGGGAACATCGGAGGCCCAGACGGAACGAAAGAGGTATCCGCAGGCATGGCGCCAAAGAAGGCATCCCAAAGGAGCACCTCCCATGGCCCTCGGTGTATTGAACAATCTGTCGGCGATTTATGCGGAAAATAACCTGAACAACACCAGCAACAGCCTGCAAACGGTGCTGCAACAGTTGTCGTCGGGATCGAGGATCAACTCCGGTTCAGATGACGCAGCAGGCCTCTCGCTGGTGAACGGTTTGGCGGCGAACTCGGCGGCGCTGACGCAGTCGAAGACCAACGCCACCGAAGGCGTGGGTCTGTTGCAGGTAGCCGATGGCGCGTTGTCACAGGTGACGACGCTTTTGAACCGCGCTATCACTCTGGCGACGGAAGCCTCGAACGGCACGCTGAACACGAGCCAGGAGAGCGCGGCAAACCAGGAGTATCAATCGATACTTTCGGAAATCAACAACATTGGCCAGACCACGACCTATAACCAAGAGACGGTCTTCAACGGCGAGAATGTGGCAATCTACACTGGCGATTCGTCAACAACTGGTTCATCGATCGACAACTTGAACATTCGTTCGCTGTCTTCGTCGAACGTAGGCGATTCGGACGGCAAGATGGCCTACAGTACCGGCTCGTCCGGCAACAACGTCTTTGTCGACCTGACCAACAATGCCACGACTTCCTTGACAGATAAGGCACTAGCCAGCATCAATGACACACTCAACTCTTCCGGAACCACCTCGATCACCATCACCACTCTTTCCAGCACAGGCACGAACGTCATCAACACGATTACGGTCGGCGGGGCTTCGTCCGGATATTCCAACACGGCCCAGGGCATGATCAGCGCCATCAACGACAAAAATCTGGGCGTAACGGCCAGTTGGAGCACGGCAGCCGTGGCCGGGGCGACTTCCTCGACCGATTTGGCAACCGACACGGGCATCATGCTCACCGGCTCGGTGGGTTCCGGCACCACCCCGAGCCAGAACAGCTACAGCGGTGAAGTGGGAGCAACCGACAACACCACAACGGCTAGCACGGCAACCAAAGCTGGCAACGATATTGTGAGCGGCTCCATCTCTCTTCAGGTCGGCTCCAATGCGACCACGACCGTGACAACGGCCCAAGTGGCGACGGCCAACAGCGAAGCTTCCGGAGCGGTTACCATGGCTCAGGTCGCCGCTTATATCACCGCCAACGCCGGCCTGGGTGTAACCGCATCGATCGATACGACCAACGGTGCATTGAAGCTGACTTCAACGAATTCTACCGCGGCGTTGAAGGTCACCTCCAATTTGACCGACAATACCCTCAAAACCAGCAGTGCGGTCAGTGAGACGACCAGCTACACCGCAACCAGCGCATACAGCGTCGGAGTCTCAACCGACACGATAGCCAATAACGGCATCACAGACTCGAATATCGGTAATGCAACTTTGAATGCAACGGCGACGGCTGCGACCTGGACAGACACGGGTACCGCTATTGCCACAGCTACGCATCCTGTAGTTATCGCAGCCGGGACGCCTTTGACGGGCAAGATGACGATTACCGATGGCGCGAGTGGCAGCGAAACGCTTGATCTGGGCTCGGCATCAGAGGGAACGGACTCGCTGGGAAATTTGGCGGCTACCATCAATAAGCTTGGCACCACAGGCGGCTTGGGCGGTACCTCTCTCGGATACACGGCTACCACCGACGGTGCGGGCAATTTGACGATCACCCAAACCGGCACCACGGGCACGAGCACTCCTTCAACCACACCGATTCACGTTGCGATTGCCGCAAATGCAGCAGGCAACGCGCAGACCGGGACTACGGACACCGTGGCCACGGGCGGAAGCTCGACCTCGGGCGGAACGGCCACTATCAGCTACACCGACAAGGCTGGCACCTCGCTAAGCGGCACTGACCTTTCCACACAGGCCGATGCGCAGATTGCGCTGACCACTCTGAATTCGGCCATTACCTCCGTGGCGGCGCAGGACGGGTACATTGGCGCGCAGATCAACACCTTGAATTCCATCAGCCAGGTGATGAGCACGCAGCAGGAGAATGTGGTTTCGGCGCAGAACGCGATTCAGGCCACGGATTATGCTTCGGCGACGGCGAATATGTCGAAGTACGAGATTCTGTCGCAGACCGGCATTGCCGCTCTGGCACAGGCCAACAGCGTACAGCAGGAAGTCACCAAGCTTCTCCAGTAACGTGACCTGAGCGCGTCTTGAGGGGTGCGCACAGGCGGCAAGTCAACCGGATTTGGTTTTAAAATAGAGTTTGCAAGACCGCACGATTGAAGTTCATTCAAGACAACCCAGGGACGGGCGGCGGCAAGAGCATAGCTCTTGCCGCCCACTTTTTTGTTTTTGTAGTTATCTGTTATCAGCGGGCAGTGACCACCGGAGTACAGGCCAACTCTCCCTCCCGCCAGGCTACCTTTCGACGACCTTTGAGAGGGGTTGGGTGAGTTCAAAGACAACGATGGATTCGGAGGGAATAATCAGGGGTTTGTTGCCGGTGAAGCCGGCGCCAGCCGTACCCGCACCGCCGCCGATCAGTGCGCCGAAAAGAGCGCCTTTGCCACCACCGGCGAGTCCGCCGATTAGTGCGCCGGCACCGGCACCGCCGCCGATAAGCGCCGCACTGCGCTTGCCTTTGCCCTTTTTGCTGACGATATATTCAGACGCGGCAACGGGGTGGCCAGCCACTTCTTTCAACTCAATGGCCAAAACGCCCGAGCCGGCGAAGCGGCCCTGTCCTTTGGCGGCGACAACCGAGCCTGAAACTGGCGTTCCCTTGGCGAAGACCGTCTCGCCGGATCGGGTGGTCAGCGCGGACGAAAGTACACCAGAGAACCGGTCACCGAGATTGGCGGTTTTGGAATTGACAGTTTCAGTGATGCGAACATTGATGTCTTTGCCTGAATTAACGGTGAGAGTGACCTCGACTGGCCTGGGTTTTTCGGGAACGCTAGCCACGGGAGCGGAGGCAGAAGAAGCAGGCGAACCGGCGGGCGCGTTGTTGGGCGATGCGGCACCCGGCGCGGGGGTCGTACTGTTTGGAGCGGAGGCAGCCGGAGCGGGAGGGGTGCTTTTGCAGCCGGTGAAAGCAGCGGCAAGGAGAAGAGCCACGACCATGGAAGCAAGGGAAGAGGTGTGACGTAAACGGCGAATGTGCATATCGAATTGACCTAGCCTTTCTTTGTGAGCATGAGGAAATGCTCTTCCTATAGGAATTTTGGCCCAGGGGAAGGTGCGAGAGACTGCGAACACTGGCGCAATCCGTCAGACCAGAATTCCGTGGGACAAGGATACATGCGCTTACTCGGTTTTGATTGCGGTGGCGCGATTTTTGCGATAGGTGATGGTGTAGTGCTTGCCGTTCTGGTCGTAGGTGACGGTGCGGTTGCCTTCCGAATCGCCGTCGGGGTGCATCTTTTGACCGATGGAGAGGCGGGTTTCCAACTCGCTCATGCCAAGTTGGACCTGATGGGCATCGACGGCGGTCCAGATCTCCTTGGGCCAGTGACTATAGATGGTGTGGGGATCGTCGTAGTAGAAGAGCAGGTCGGTGTAATAGGCTTCCTGGTCGCCCTGAATGTAGCCAATGGGGGTAGCGAAGAGGTCGGGAGCGCCGGGCAGGGTGAAAACGGCAAAGGCCTGATGGCTGCCGTGTTCGACGCTGTCTTCGAGACTGGCGGGGACAGCGGCTTTGATGATTTTTTTGACGTCCAGACGCTGATCGGCGGGGATGAGGCCGACGCGCTTGGCGAAATTCACATGGCCGCCGACGTAGGGATAGTAAGGCATGGTGTAGCCGTTTTTCATCCAGACGCTGGTTCCTTCGATGCGCTGGGTGTCGTCAAAGTGAACCGGGAAGATGGCGCGGACGACAGCCAGTTCGTCCTTGGTGAGGGTCTGGGCGGGGTCCACTTGCTTGACGACGCCGGGATTCTGGCGCTGATGGCGCACATAGAGGAGATAGCTGCCACCGATGACGAGGGCGATCAGGGTGACGATAAGGTTTTTTTGCCAGGTTTTCATGGGTGCTCCCAATCGGTTCAGTATTTGACCGGAAGTTGCTGAACCGGCTGATTGAGATTCTACAAGGTGGGGCGGGGAGCAGCCTTCGGCTCGGCAACCCAGCGAGTTGGGTTGAAGGTCAGAAGCCGAGCAGGACGGGTTCGATTTCTAGTTGGAGATTGAAGCGAGCTTGGACGGCAGCCTTGATTTGAGCGGCGAGGGCGAGGATGTCGGAGGCAGAGGCGGAGCGGCCTACGCTGGCGCCTAAGTTGATGAGGGCGAGGGTGTGACGGGAACTGACGGCGGCGGGACCAAGCCGGTAGCCTTTGGGAAAGCCGGATTGCTCGATAAGCCAGGCGGCGGGGATTTTGACTTGGTCTGGCCCGGCGGGAAAACGGGGCGGAACGGTGGGGCTGGCGGCGGCGATTTGGCGGTACTGGTCTTCGTCGACGACGGGATTTTTGAAGAAGCTGCCGGCGCTGCGGCAGTTGGGGTCGTCCTCGACGAGGAGCATTCCTTTGGACTGGCGAAGGTGGCGGACCTGTGCAGCGACCTCGACGAGAGTGGGTTCGACACCGGCAAAGGCGCGCTGGAGATCGACGTAGCGGAGGGTGGGCGCGCCGCCAGGGGTGAGGCGGTAGTCGACACGGGTAACGATGTAGTGGTCGCGATCGACCGAGTTGAAGCGGCTGCGGCGATAAGAAAAGCCGCACTCGGTGGCGTTGAACTCGACAAAGGCGCGACTGGCGAGGTCGTAGGCGCGGACGCGTTCAATAGACGAAGCGACCTCTTGCCCGTAGGCACCGACGTTTTGGACTGGCGTTCCGCCGACGGTGCCGGGGATTCCGGCGAGGCACTCCAGCCCCGCGCATCCATCTTCGATGGTCCGCTGCACGCAGTGCTCAAAATCTTCGCCGGCGGCGGCCTGGTAGATGGTTTGGCCAGATTGGCCGGGGACAGCGGTGACGCCGCGAAGAGAGATTTTGAGGACTAGGCCGCTGAAGCCGGCGTCGGCGACAAGCAGGTTGCTGCCTCCGCCGAGGACGAAGAGGGGTAGGCTGTGTTCCTGCGCCCAGGTGGTGGCTTCCACGATTTCTTCTTCGCTCACGGCCTCGACAAACCAGCGGGCCGGACCGCCGATTTCAAAGGTGGTGAAGGGGGCCAGCGGTTTGTTTTCGATCAGGTCCATGAAATAAAGGCTACATCACCAGAGCTGCCGCATCTAAATCGGCAGGCAACTTCCCCTTGCCGGAGGAGAAATATGTATCCAGAATTGATGGTCATTCCCATGCGCGAAGAACTGGTGCACGCGGGAATCGAAGAAGCCCGGAGCGCAGCCGAAGTCGATGTAGCGCTGGCTCGGCCGGGCACAACGTTGGTGGTGGTCAACTCGATTTGCGGCTGCGCGGCGGGCAAGATGAGGCCGGGTGTGCGGCAGGCGCTAGCCGCTTCGGCCAGTCTGCCCGACCACAAGATCACGGTCTTTGCCGGACAGGATCATGAAGCTACCGAACGAGCGCGGAGCTACTTTGGCGGGCATCCGCCCAGTTCGCCGGCGCTGGCCATTTTACGTGACGGCAAGCTGGCTTATCTGATGCAACGCTCGGTGATTGAGCAGGCCACGGCGCAGCAGATTGGCGACGAACTGGCTCGCGCTTTTGACAAGTTTTGCGCGACAGCAACGGCGTAGGCGCTATCCGTCAGGCAACGTGCTCCCTTGCATCCAGCAAAAACGGCCTCCCTTGCGGGAGGCCGTTTGGGTTTGGCGCTATGGAGCGAAGTTAGTGACCGTTGGCGTCGGTGGGCAGCTTTTGCACTTTGCTGTGCTTGATGGAGTAGCCGAAATAAATGACCAGACCGATGAGCATCCAGACGATCATGGCCGTCCAGGTGGGAAAGATGGGCAGTTTGGTCATGAGATAGACGGCGGTGATGATTCCGAGGATGGGCACGAGCGGAACAAAGGGCGTCTTGAAGGGGCGTTCGAGCTTGGGATGGCGGACGCGAAGGATCCAAACGCCAGCGCAAACAATGGTGAAAGCCAGCAGAGTGCCGATATTGACCAGTTCGGCGAGGCGGTTAATGGGCAACAGGGCAGGCATGATGGCCACGACGACCCCTACGGCGATGGTGGAGATCCAGGGGGTGCGGAATTTGGGATGAATGGCCGAGGCCCACTTGGGCAGAAGGCCGTCTTTGGACATGGAGAAGAAGACGCGGGATTGGCCGAGGAGCATGACCAGCATGACGGTGGCCAGGCCGAAGACCGCGCCGATATTGACCAGCAGCTCGCCCCAGGTGATGCCGGTGACCTGGATGCCGAGGGCCACGGGAGCAGCGACGTTGAGTTCCTTGTAGTTCTTCAGACCGGTGAGGATAGTGGAAACGACAATGTAGAGGATGGTGCAAACGGCCAGGGAACCGAGAATGCCGATGGGCATGTCGCGCTGGGGATTTTTGGCCTCTTGGGCGGCGGTGGAGACGGCGTCGAAGCCGATGTAGGCGAAGAAGACCGAGGCCGCACCCAGAGCGATGCCGTTGTAGCCGAAGTTGCCGTGTCCGTCCGAAGGCGGAATGAAGGGGTGCCAGTTGTGGAAGGCGAGGGCGGGGTGCTGGATGAGAAAGTAACCGCCGAGTAGGATGAAGACGCCAACGATGGCCAGCTTGACGATGACGATGGCGGAGTTGAAGTTAGCCGACTCTTTGATGCCGATGACCAGGACGGTGGTGATGGCGAGAATGGCCAGCATGGCGACGAGATTAAAGACGCCGGTGACGTGGGGCAAGGCGGAGACATCGAGCCCGCTGGGCAAAGAATTCAACTGCGTCCAGCGGTCCTGATACAAGACCAGGACAGTGCCTGGGGTGGCGGTGAGTTGCGGGGGGATGTGAATGTGCAACTGCTGGAGGAGTCCAGTGAAGTAGCCGGACCAACCGGAGGCGACCGTGGCGGCGCCAAAGGCGTATTCGAGGACCAGATCCCAGCCGATGATCCAGGCGACAAATTCGCCGAGGGTGGCGTAACCGTAGGTGTAGGCGGAGCCGGCGATGGGAATGATGGAGGCGAACTCGGCGTAACACAAACCCGCGAAGGCGCAAACAATACCGGCCAAAACAAAGCTCAACGAAACTGCCGGACCGGCGTGGAGGGCAGCGGCCTGACCGGTGAGCACAAAGATGCCGGCACCGATGATGGCGCCGATGCCAAGAGTGATGAGGTTGAGCGCGCTGAGCGAACGTTTGAGGGTGTTTTCACCCTGTTCGCCTGCCTCTTGGGTAAGCATCGACATGGGTTTGATACGAAGCAGCCTGGACATGAATAAAGGACTTCCTTCTCAGGGATTGTGTCAGATCAAGTTTGGTTCGGAGAACTTTTTCAAGCGCCACGACCAGAAGAGATATACAGGGATGCCGAGCAGGACCAAGACCAGACCCGGCCAAGTGTATTGAGGCTTATAACGCAATAATACGATACAAATCCAAGCCGCGAGCACGATATAGAGGGCCGGGAGGATGGGATAGCCCAGCGCCTTGTAGGGACGGGAGGCGTTGGGGCGCTTGAAACGGAGGACAAAAAGACCTGCGATGGTGAGGATATAGAAGACCAGGACGGCAAACATGATGTAGTCGAGCAACTGGCCGTAGGAGCCGGAAAGACAGAGGAGCGTGGCCCAGGCGGCCTGGATGAGAAGGCCAGCAGCGGGGGTTTTGTAGCGCGGGTGAAGCTTACCGACTGCTTTGAAGAAGAGGCCGTCCTGGCTCATGGCGTAGTAGACGCGGGCTC
>Ga0302320_10020155_pt1 | contig 13330 bp, 9 predicted proteins | sample Bog_T0_3_FD_202130 | JGI IMG/M metagenome (GOLD analysis project Ga0302320, IMG submission 202130) | Peat permafrost microbial communities from Stordalen Mire near Abisko, Sweden - Bog_T0_3 | ecosystem: Environmental > Terrestrial > Soil > Wetlands > Peat | place: Sweden: Abisko, Stordalen Mire...
CCCGGAGCCAAGCGCCACACCGCGTATCTTTTTATCTTCTGAAAATAGCCCAGCCATTGATGGCTGGGTTCACGGTCCACAAACCTTCCCAGTCCCGGCAGGGACGGCAGGTGCTTGCGCACGGCCACTACTTGCGCACGGCCACTATTTATTTCTTTCGTCCCGGACGGGACTTTGTCGCCTCCCGTTCCCACTCACCCAGCCTTGAAAGGCTGGGTTATTTTCAAACACATCCCGCGCCTTTTTGCCGTCGCCCGCCCGGAGCCAGCGCCACCCCGCCCGCCTTCCCAAAGCCGCTTTTTCTCGTCCGGCCCGGCCAGCGTCCCAACGGGACAACCGGAAATTAGCCAGCCACAAGGTGGCTGGTCTTTCATCCCCAACGTCATCCGGCCGGAAGGGACGGCGGCAAACCAGCGTCCCTTCAGGACGTAAATCCCTGGGCGGGCACCCCAGACACTTCGTGTCTGGCTAATTTCCAGCCGTCGCTCCGCGACTCCCCATGCACCGTTTTTGAATCTGGGTTTCATCTGTGTGCATCGGTGGCTAAAAATCTCCGCCCAAAAATAATTCCAAATAGTTTGTTACCCTTCCGGGATCGGCGGCCATTGATGAATAGAGGGGCGGTTACGGGCCAAACCATCGGTTCTGGCCACTTTTTAGCGTAACTGCCCGTCAGCCAGACGGTTGCGGCGGGTTTTGAGGTCTTGGACGCAGGTTTTTTGACCGGGAAAAAGGTTTTTAACGCGTGGAAAAGGATTTTCCAGACGTTGAAAACGATGTTCAAGACGTGGAACGGAATTTTCAACGCGTTGAACCGGGTTTTCAACGCGAGGAAAAGCAGGTTCAAGACGTTGAACGAAGTTTTCAACGCGTTGAACGGAAGGTTTAAGACGTGGAACGGGCAATTCAAGACGTTGAAGGGAAAGTTCAACGCATGGAAAAAGGTTTTCCACGTCGGGCCGTTCACCGTCCAGACCGGCGCTGGCCGCAGCAAGCACAGCAACGAAACCAGGCAGGACATCATGCCATTTTACGACACGCCCGGATTGACGTATGACAGCGGCGCGCTGTATGACGACCTGACGCCTCCGCCTTCACCAAACAAAAAAAATATGGCCAAAGTAAAATTCACCCTCAAGGGCGTGCCGGACGGCGACGCCATCCAGACGTGCAGCGACCTGAAAGTGGCGTTGACGACCAACGCGAATTTCCCCGCGCCGCCGATCACGCCGATCGTGTTCGGCTCGCTCATCACCGCCGCGCAAACCGCGCTCACCGCCTCGGACAACGCCGCCGCCGCCTCCAAGCAGGCCACGACGAACAAGGACACGGCCATCGCGGCGATGGCGGCGGCGGCCATGCAACTGGTCGGCTATGTGGACCTCACGGCAAACGGCGACGAGGCGAAAATCTTGAGCGCGGGCTTGAGCGTGCGCGCGGCGCGGACGCCGCAGGCGGTGCCCGGCCTGGTGCAAAACCTGTCGGTGACGACGAGCGACAACGCGGGCGCGCTGGACGTGCATTGGGATTCGCTGCCCGGCGCAAAGTCGTTCGAGGTGCAGACGAGCGCGGACCCGTTCACGCCCACGAGCTGGGTGACGGCGGACACGCTGACGAATTCCAAGACGACGCTGGCGGGTTTCACGAGAGGCGCGAAAATCTGGGTGCGCGCACGCGGCATCAACAGCGCCGGCAAAGGCGCGTGGAGCGACCCGGCGGTGAAAGTTGTGCCCTGAAACCCGGCCGATGGCAGATGGGAGATAGCAGATGGGGGTTTGCCCCAACTCCCAACTGCCAGCTCCCATCTCCTTATTTATTATGCCTTACGATTCTTCCCTCCCCGCCGACCACGCGCCGATTGTGGCGGCGGAGTTGCGCAATCAGTTCAATGGCTTGAATGACGCCATCACGTCCTCGCCGGGGTTCGGCGATTTGGACAATGCCGTCACCACGCAGACGCCGAAGAATGTTGATGCCGTGGGGGTGCCGGGCATCAGCTTCTCCAATCCGCCCACGCAGGCGGAGGTGCAGGCGCTGCAGGACAAGTTGAGCGAATTGATCATGGCGCTGCACCGGACGTGACGCCGGTCACGCTTTCATGCCACCATCCGGTCGCCGACGCGCGGGGCGCGGCCACGTTTCATCGGAACGGTTCACGCGCTGATTTTGCTCCCGGCGGCCGGCGCGTTTTGTTTTCTGCTGGTCATTTTTAGGGAAGCCACCGGCGAGATGGCCCGCATCGGTCTGGCCGTGAGCGGCGGTCATTGCCAATGATATTCCCGCGCCCCGTTCAATTTCAACCGCCACCAGTCGTCGCGCATTGGCGGCTCCAGCGTTGGCGCCGAACCCTCCACGCAGCGCACGCTGGCCGGGCGGCCAAAACGGGCGGCGCTCAATTCAATTAAAAAATTTCCCGCGCGGGGCAACGCCCGCAAAACCCATTCGCCGTTTTCGCGGCGCACCAGCACGCTGCCGTCCGTGCGCACATCGCCGAAGTCGAGCACCTTGCCGGTCAAATTCAGCCGGTGCTGATAAATGTCGTCCTCGCGAGCGGTTGCCGGCGGCTCGGCTTCAAAGGTAAGGGTTCGGCCACCGTCGCGGAGATGCAGCGTGCCCGCGCGAATGCGGTCGTCGCCGTCGTTGCGCCCCGACAAGGCCAGCCGCGCGCCCTCCGGCAAATACAATCCGATGCGGATGCCGTAGTCGCCATCGGGCAGCCCCTCCGGCACGCGAATGGGATGCGGACCGTCCGCAAGCAAGTCGCCCATTTTCCATGTGGAAGTGGGACGCGGCAACTCGTGATCGTTCTGAAAAGAAATATTCTCGCCGCTGACGAAGTGGACAAAGCAGTGGTAATCGCGCGACAAGTTTTCGCCGACGTGCCATTCGTAGTTGAGTGTAAAAGCGCGATTGCCGGTCTGCCGGAATTCGGCAACGGTCGGATGAATCTGCCGAATCCCGCTCTGGTTCCAATCCGAAACCGGGCGCGCGTTGGCGAAAGTGCTGTCCGGCGTCTGCGCGTAATCGGCAATGACATCTTGAAGCAGCGCCGTCCAAGCCGTGACGCCGGCACCTTTGGCGAGCCAGCCGTATTGCGGCAGCGTGATGGAGCCTTTGCGCAAAGGTTCCGCGTCGTTGTTGGCGATCACGGTGAGGCCGTTGTCGTAATGAACGCGGACACGGTTCCAGCTTCCGGCCTGCGCCGCCTGCGTGCCGTTCACCCAGCGGCCGTTCACCTGGTATTGGATATTGTTCGGCCGCGCGGTCGCATAACGCGCCGTGACCGGCGACAGCAGATGATGTTCAAGCCAAGCCAGCGGCACGTCCGACCAAGTCGCGCCGCCCAAAAATCCGGCGTGGCCGTAAATAACTTCCTGCATCCGGTATTGATCGAGAATTTCCATCGGCGGATGCGCGCCCCAAGTCGGCGAACTCCACCAGCGTTCGTAATAACCCATGCCGTGATTGAACTGCAACGGATGAATTTTCAGAAGATCGAAGTCCACCATCAAAGGCGCGGTGCGGCCGGCGTTGCCGGGCCAGCCAACGCCAAACTGCGCTTCGACGCCGTCCAGCAAACCGCTCCAGAACCAGTGATTGGCGCCTTCGCCCAGCACCGGGCCGCCGTAGTTCGCGCGCTCGAAAGCCCATAATTCACGATGCGCGTTCCAGACGGTTTGATACATGGCGGCACCTTTTGCGCCGGCGCGAAAGTCCACATGAAACCACGGCGGCACGGCGGAATGCACATCGAGATAATCAGCGTTCGGCTGGTAGCGGTCGCGAATCTGCGGACTCTGGTTGCTGGCCAAAATCGGAATCGCGTGCGGCTGCACGGCAAACGATTGAATCTTCGTGCCCGGATTAAACCAGGCTTTCACGCGGTTGCTGTTCGCATCAAGTGAAATGTCGCCGGGATGGAATCCTTCATAATTCGGATAGTAATCCACATAATTTTCGTGCAGCGCGAGGTCGTAGCCCAGCCGTTTGGCGGTCGCCACCAGATGCTTCATGCCGGCATCGCCGCCGAGACTGGCATTGGCCGGCACATGGGCGGGCAGCGCGTTGTCGTAGCCGCTGCGCTGCCAGTTGTGAATGATGGCGACGCAGTTGTTCAACCCGTAGTCATGGAGCGTTTCCAAATTGCGAGCGATGCCGTCGAACTGGCCGCCCCAAATATCGAGAATAATTTTGCCCGCCAAATGATCACGGAATGGCGAAGGCGGATTCGGGATGTTCGGCAATATTTCCGCCAAGTGCCACGCGGCGGAAAACACCACGCGCTCGTGCAAGAGCACGCGGCTGCCGTCGGTGCGAGCGCCATAAACTGCCTTGGCGTTTTCATGGGCTGAAGCCGAAGACTTGGTCCAGTCGAGAAACGCGTTGACGAATAAATTTTCCTGTTTGAGAAAAAAAACCTGGCCGGAATAGTAAGGCACCGGCACGGGCCGCCGGTGCAGCACCGGTCCCCAGCGCCCGGCGTCGAGCGCGGCAATTTGCGGCGCGTCGCCGTCCACTTCCAGCGCCAAACTTTTCCCAATCAATTTCGCCGTGCAGCGGAGCGTCGCCGTGCGACCATTCAACTCGTAAGTTGAAATACAGGCGACGCCATCGGGCACTCCTTCCAAACGACTGCTCCGAAAAGTCGCGGTCTGCGTCCATTCCAAACGCGCATCGCCGGCGAACGGGACAACGGCGGAATCTTTTTCGCCGTGCGCGGTTGCCCGCAATTGCCAGATGCCCAGCGGCGAATCCTCGGCGGTAACGGGCCGCTGGCATTGATATTGCAAAGTCCCATCCGCGCCACGATAGGTCAGCGTTGCACTATTGCTGCTGACGTCCGTTGTAATTTTTCCTGCAAAGCCTGAAGGCGGCACGACTTCTCCGTTTTCCACCGGATATAAACGGCGCAAATCCAATGGTGGTGGCGGCGCAAGCGGCACCGCCGGTTTCGGCACGAACCCATCCAACACCAGTTCGCGACCGCTCCACAAAGCAAAATCGAAAGATGAATTGTCGCGCGGCCCCGGATCGGTTTCAAAACGCAGCGTGACAACTTGCCCGGCTAGATCGGTGAGATCGAATGAAAAGGATTTCCACTGCGCGTCGTCGCGATTCTCGTCCAGCAACGTGCGGCCGTTGGCGAAGATGCGGAAGGTCGCGCCATCCGATTTAGGTTTCTCGCCCGGCTCGGCCAGCGCATCGCTGCGCATCGCAGTCGCGCCGACCAGCTTGATGTGCCGCACGGCGGCAGCCGGCGGCAACTGGAAACGGAATTCTTGAAACGCCACGCCGGTTCCGCCGCGCCACGGCGGATGCAGCAGGAACGCCGCGCGCCCGTTTTGTTCGCCGGCCGGCTGCAAGGCCACGCCCGTGACCGCCTCAAAGCCACTGCTCCAGCCGGTCGGAAAATATTTTTCGGCGTTGCCGCGATACTGATAGCCTGCGGCATACAGCCCGATTTCGTCCAGCGACAACCGGCCGGCATCGGGCGCAATGAGCGGTGCAGTTTCAAAATTGTCAGCGCGAGTTGCCAAGGGCGCAATCACCAGCAACGCAACGGCGGCAAAAATAAATTTCATAGGCGTCAGAAAAAAATAATGCGAAGGCTGACTCATTTGCCCGGCGAAGCCGATGCTGCCGGCAACCAGGCATTGCCGGACATCACGAGCAGCGAAAGCAGGCTGATGCTGTCTTCATAATATTGCTCCTTCCGCTTCATGGCGTAGGCGAAAGTGTGATTCAGCCAAAGCTGGTTGGTGGTGACCATCGCGGCCACGCCGGTCGGCGAAATGAAACAGGCCGTGTCAAAATCGTTGCCGCCGATGTTGCCGCCGTCGAGTTTGTAGCCGGCCTTGAAATTCTCCGGCGCGGCGTGATGACTCACGGTCCACGACATGAAGCGCGATAAGATTTCCCGCGCCCGCGCGTCATCGTAAAACCACGCCGCCCAACCGATGCGCCACGGCACGCGGCAGGAATTGTAGTTATATTGGCCGTCGTGCGCGCCTTCGAGAAAGTTGGCCCGCGCGGGCAGCCAAACGCCGTTGGCCATGACCGAAAAATCCGGCACGAGACCGGTGGTTGGAGCGGAGTTGGTCTGGAGCTGATCCAAAATCACGTAACATTTGTTTTCGACGTTCGTCCAAAACCCGTTGCCGGTGGCGAGATAAAAACTCCGGAAATGCGCGGGCATGAAATCAGACGGCCGCGTCTGGCCGGCGGCGGAATTCCAGTCGCCCAACCGCAATGAAAAATCGCTCCGCACCAGCGCGGCGGCGATGGCGTTCAGATAATTCGTGGCCTCGGCAAAATAGCTCGCGTCGCCCCATTGCCGGTGCGCGAGCAGAAGCGCCAGCGCCATGTCGAGGTCACCGTCAGTGGCGCCGTCGTCGCTGACTGCGTTTTCCTTGGCCGGAATTTTCCAGCACATCAACGCCGGATTGACGTTGGACGGAAAGCGTTTGCGGAAGCGGTTCAGCCCATCGAAACAAGTCTTCGCGTCCGGGTCCGCGCCCGCCATGTAAGCCGTAAGCAACATGCCGTAGCCCATCGCTTCGGAAACCGTCGTGCCTTTGCCGTCGAAGTTCACCTTGTAATCGCCGGCAACTTTTGTAGCCGGGGCGAGATATTTGCTCTTCCAATAATTGTAATAGCTAGCGACGGCGGCATTAAGTTGAGCCTGGGTTGAATTGTCCGGTTTCAACCCATGACCGGTGATGCTGGCCGCTTGCGGAAAAGGACAATTCACCACGGCCTTGGCAGTGCCGCCAAACCAAAGCAAACAAACTGTCGTCGCAACGGTCACGCCGACGCGGAAAAAATTCATGATTATTCTCACAGCGATTAAGCGGAACCGGATTTGATTTCCCGGAAATTCACCGGTTCATTCCAGCACGATCACGGAATCGTTTTTGTCCGGGGCCGCTTCTGGAACATTGATGGTGACATCGAGATCGTTGCGGGCGATTTTCAAATCCGCTCCGCCAGCCGCCAGCAAATGCGCCCGCTTCATCTCCGTTTTCAGTCCGCTCAAAACCAGTTTACCGTCGTGCGGCCACTCGAAAACGTGCAGGAAAAGCTGGTCGCCTTTTTTGGTGACGCGACCCCAGCTTGGCTGCGTTTTCAGCGGACTCGCCGTCGTGCCGTAAATGGATTCGCTGTTCGCTTTCATCCACGCGCCGACCGCCGACAAATCCGCGACCGCGCCGGACGGAATGATCCCCTGCCCTGTCGGCCCAACATTGAGCAGATAATTTCCGCCTTTGCTCGCGATGTCCACCAGGTTTTGGATGACCACCGGCGCGGGTTTCCAAGTGTCATCGCCTTTGAAATAACCCCAATGTTTGTTGAGCGTCATGCACGTTTCCCACGGCTTGACATCGCCCGCGCCGGGAATTTTCTGCTCCTGCACGCCGTAATCGCCCAGGCCGTTGCCGACGCGCGAATTGATGAGGCAATCCGGTTGCAACTTGTGAATGAGTTCAACCAGCTCCCGGCTTTCGGCGGCGGAAATTTTCTCCGGCGTGTCAAACCACAACACCGCCAGCGGGCCGTAATGCGTCAACAGCTCGGTGATTTGCGGTTTAACTTTCCGCTCAAAATATTTCGCAAAAATTTTTTTGGTCTCGTCGGGATAATCCCAGGTGTTGCTGCGATAGCCGTCGCGCGTCGGCACGTCCGGGTCGGCCCAGTCGCGGCCGAGCGAATAATAAACGCCGAATTTCAAGCCCTGTTTGCGGCAGGCCTCGGCGAGTTCCTTGACCGGGTCGCGATGCCACGGCGTGAGTTTGACGATGTTGTAATCGCTGCTCGCGCTGTCGAACATCGCAAAGCCGTCGTGATGTTTCGATGTGATGACCATGTATTTCATGCCGGCGTTTTTCGCGATGGACGCCCATTCGTCGGCATTGAAATTCACCGGGTTGAAGTCGTCGGCGATTTTGGCGTAGTCGGCGAGCGGGATTTTCAGATGCAGCATCATGTGTTCGCTGCCGCCGTTCGTGCCTTTGTAAAAACACCCGTCCTGCGCATACAAGCCCCAGTGGATGAACATCCCGAACCGCGCCTCGCGCCACCATTGCATCCGCTGCTCCAGCGGCGCCAGATCGTTCAGCGGCGCGGAGAAAACGGGAACGGTTGGCGTCAGGGAAATGAGCATGGCCAAGAGGCTCAACCAAAGAGTTGGAATATTTTTCATAGTCGCGGTGGTCGGACAAGTGAAGTTGACGCGCGCCGGGCCGTCAAGGTTTCCCTGACGGAACATTTGCCGGAGCCATCGGACATTTGGTTTTACAAATTATTCCTTGATGCAACGCCCCGGAAAAGTGTAATTGGCGTCAAGCTTATGAAAATTCTCCGTTCAGCCGGTTTCGTCGGACTGATGTTGGCTGCACTTTTTTCGCGCGCCGCCGAGGACAATTGGCAGCACGTTCGCTTTCGCGAGGTGGACACGCTGTTTGCCAATCCCGGCCAGGGTTGGATGAGCGGGCACCGTCGTCCCAACGACGAACCGCGATTCCCCTGCTCGGTCGTGTATCTCCGGTTCGATTGGGCGGACATCGAGCCGCAGGAAGGCGAATACAACTGGAAGTTCATTGACGACGTCATCACGGCCTGGCAGCCGCGTGGCGGCGCGGTCGCCCTGCGCGTAATGACCGCCAACGCGCACAGCCGCAGCTATTATTCCTCGCCCAAATGGCTTTTCGACGCCGGTTGCAAAGGCTTTGAATACCGCGCCGGCGGCGGCGATCCGACCAGCGGCGGTCAAGATATTCCGCGCATCGAACCGGATTATGCCGACCCGATTTATCTTACCAAACACGGCGCGTTCATCGCCGCGCTGGGAAAACATTTTGACGGCACGCCGGGCGTGGAGTTTCTCGACATCGGTTCCTACGGCATTTGGGGCGAATGGCACACCCGGCATCCCGCGCCGGTCGCCGTGCGAAAACAAATCGTGGACTTGTATCTGCAAGCCTTCCAAAAAACGCCGCTGGTTTTCATGTCCGACGATGTGGAGGTGATGGGCTATGCGCTGGCCCACGGAACCGGCCTCCGACGCGATGGCGTTGGTTCGCCGTGGCACGAGCAGAACTGGATTGGCTCGGCGCGCTATGCCGGAGTTCCAGGCATGGCGGACGCGTGGAAAAAAGCGCCGGTGGTTTTTGAATGGTTCGGCAACTTCGATTACCTGAAATCAAAAAGCTGGTCGTTCGACGCGGCGGTGAATTTCATGCTCAGCAACCACGTCAGCATGATCAACGACAATGTCGGCCGGGTGCCGCCCGAGGCCATGCCGCAACTGGAAAAACTCGCGCGGCTGGCCGGCTACCGTTTCGTGCTGCGGGAAGTGGCGCATGAAAAATCCGTGTCGCACGGCTCGTCTTTGAACGTGAAAATGAAATGGGCCAATGTTGGCGTGGGCAAACTTTATCGCCCATTCGAGCTGCGGCTTTCGCTCCGCAACGCCGCTGGACAAACAGTCGTCAGCTCGACCGCCAGCGCCGATCCGCGCGAATGGTTGCCCGGTGAATTTGATGTCGCGGCTGTGCTACCAATTCCATCCAGCTTGCCGCCCGGAGAATATACGCTGGCTGTTGCCTTGATTGATCCGGCCAATCCACGACGAACACTGACGCTGGCAATGGACGCACCCGCAAAAGAAGGCTGGTATTTAGTAAGTCAAACAAAGGTTGAATGAGTGGGGCAACCTTTGGGCCGCCGGTCGGGTTGCCCTTTATCAAAAGATGAACTCCCGGCGGTTATTTGTTCGCAGTTTGACGCTCCTTCTGTTTTCGCAAGCCAATGCCGTCTCACTTAATCGGCTCCGTAAGCACATAATCCCACACCACCCTGAACACGTCCGCATTTTTGGGATTAAGAAATGTTTCGTGCGCTTCAACTGATTCTATTTTTCCGCCGGGATAGTTGGTTGTCAGAATTCGAGTGTGGTGGTAAGAAGGCTTTTCGCTGTCCACGTCGGCGGGTGCGCCAAGTCTTTCAAGCCCCAGTGCCCGCAGATTTGCTTTTTGTTCTTCCGGGGTGCAATTACCTGTGTGGTCCTGATCGTGGTTAAAAGCAAAGAAACAGTCTTTTGGGGTTGCAGACTCCTCGTGATACCATGCGGCCGGGCGGTTAAGAACATGGTTGTAATCCTTTGGCGCACCCGAACAGATGACCCGTGCGACGCGGTGTTTCATCGCAATCAAAGCAGCGTGGCCTCCGCCTTGGGATTGCCCGGCAACCGCAACAGACTCCCATTTAATACTATTGTCATCATTGAGAAATTGTTCCCAATGCTCTTGAGGACTTATCTGTTTTAAGTAGAGAAGCAGTTTGATCAGTCGGTTTTCGATGCTGTCAGCACGGGTTGTCGTAAAATCTTTGGTGCCGTTGTTAAAAGAGCCGCCGACGATGAGGGTCATTCTGAATTGTTCAAAGGCACGCGGATTTCGATCTTTGTTGCAGGCCTGCGCCGCTGCCACATCGTTTGGGTAGGTTAATTTAATGACGTGATAACCAAGATTGGCAGCTTCTTCCAAAAATTTGTAAGGTCCTTTTCCTCCGCCATGACCGGTTGGTTGGGTTCCGGGTATAAACAGCAACAATTGATGCCTGTCTGCGGGCAGGCTCGGATTGTTGGAAATGATAAGCTCTCGATTTAGATAGATGAAGTGCGGAGTGTCAAAAGTGTGGATTTCTGGATCTGTCTTGCTGGGCAGAATGGTAATGACATCCACCGCCGATGTTTGAGCAGCTTGTTCTTGCCCGTGCAAAACTGATGCAATCATGCTCAAAATAAAAATGGGCAGCCACAAAACCTTTTTCATGGTTTTGAATTTGCTCCAATTCCTCCGGTTTGTCGAGGGTGAGGTGTGAAGCTTGGCGGTATCTGGTCGGCCAAACAAAGGTTGAATGAGCCGGGGCAACTGATTGAAAAACGAAACGACGCGGACTGAAGCCCGCGCCGTGCCGTCGAAGTTCTCAATTATTTTTGCGGCGCGACTTTGGCGGTAGTGTCGGCGATTTGCAGGCAGATGACGGAGGCGATTTTGTCCGGCGCTTCGGCAGGCAGCACTAGGCTCACGCCGGCGGCAGTTGGTTCCACGCTCACTTTTTTATGGCCGGCAAGCAGCCAGGCTTTCTTCACCTTGCTTTGCAGGCCGGCGATTTCAAATTTTCCATCCGTCGGCCAATTGAAAATTTCGATGTAAATTTTTCCGGGCTTCGCCGTCGCGCGCCAGTCCCAGGCGGGAATAAATTTCGGTTTGCCATTCTTGTCTTTTTCCGTGGCGCTGAACGTGCCGGCTTCCGCACCGAACGGCGTCGGGCCGGAATCGTAAATCGCCTCGCCGTTGACTTTCATCCAGGCACCGACTTCGGCGAGCCGGTCCACGCTCGGCTGCGGGATGAGGCCTTCGCTCGTCGGACCGACGTTGAGCAGATAATTGCCGCCCTTGCTGGCGATGTCGCAAAGATTGTGAATGACGGTTTCCGGCGATTTCCAATGATCATCGTGTTTGTTGAAGCCCCAATGATTGTTCAGCGTCATGCAGGTTTCCCAGTCCACGCCGGGGCCGAATCCGCTCGGCGGAATCTGCTGTTCCGGCGTGCCGAAATCGCCGACGCGTTCCGCGCCCGCGTCCATGCCGTTCATGCCGGCGCGCGCCTTGCCGACGCGGTTGTTGATGATGAGCTTGGGATCGAGCGTCCGCAAATAGTTGTAAAGATCCAAGCCGCGCTCATGCGTCCACGGCGATTCCCATTCGCCGTCAAACCACAAAACACCGGGATGATACCGGGTGACGATTTCCTTGAGCTGCCCTTTCATGTAGGCGACGTAGCGGTCCATGTCCGGCGTGCCGGTGGCCACGTCGTTCCATGCGCGGCGCGTGCCCCAGTCGGAGCTGTGCCAGTCCATGATGGAATAGTAGAGGCAAAATTTGATGCCTTGCCGGCGGCACTCATCCGACAGCTCGCGTAACGGATCGCGCTGGAACGGCGTGGACTTGATGCACCAGTCGGTCAACGCCGACGGCCACATGCCGAAACCGTCGTGATGCTTCGAGGTGATGACGAGGTATTTCATGCCGGCGTCCTTGGCGGTTTTCACAAACGCCTTGACATCGAACTTCACCGGGTTGAACTCCTTCGCAAATTGTTCGTAGCGGCTGACGGGAATTTTCGCCGATTCCATAATCCACTCGGCGTAATCCGTCTTGCCATTCCATTCGCCGGCGGGCACGGAATAAACGCCCCAGTGAATGAACATCCCGAACTTCGCCTCGCGCCACCATTCCATGCGGGCGTCGTGCTGTTTCGGAGTTTCGGTGGTTTGCGCCGGCAACGTGGCGGCGACGGCGCAAAGGAGCGCGAGGGCGAACAGGATTTTTTTCATGGTGAATTGGCTTCGCGACGTTTTGCCTGCGCGCGGGTGAAATGTCCAGCCGGATTTTCCGACCAATCATCGCAATTCAAACACCGCTCGCCGTCGCCAGCGCCAGCGCAAAAGCGGTGGCGGTCAGCCGGAATGTTTTTTCACGTCCACCTGGTTGGGAAAGAATTTATTTTCACGCCCCGATTTCATGGCCGAAACGCCACCGAAATGGTTTCCAGAAACTGCGCGTATTCCCGCTGGAATTTGGGATCATGCGGCGACCGGCCGAGGATGAGCCGCGCGATCTGCGGCAGCGCCATCGGAAACATGGAGAGCGAGACTTTCGCAAGCTGCAGATGCACGGCGGCCACGTCGTTCCGCAACCGGGCCGCCGTCTGGTTTTGCCGGATGCGGGTGAGCGCCTGCCGGGTGACGCGTCGGCGCTCCTTTTCGTCCAGCACCGTGGCCTTCGCCGTCTGGAGCGATTCCCACGCCAGCAGCCGCACCCAGTCAATGTCCTGGCAGTTTTGCCGGAACCACATCGGCATTCGGGAAACCGGCTCGTTTTCGGAAATCTGCGCCTCGACGCGGCTCTGGCGCTCGCTGATTTTGTGGCGCAGCACGGCGCGGAACAGGCCTTCCTTGTCGCCGAAATAATGGTAAAGCATCCGCTTGTTGACCTGCGCCCGGCGGGCGATGCCGCCGACCCGGGCACCGGCAAAACCGCGCGCGGAAAATTCCTTCAGCGCGGCGTCCAGAATGCGGCGGCGGGTGCGGTCGGGATCACGCACGGCGGCCCCAGCGGGTTTTTTCCCTTTTGCAGGCACGCGCAACACGTAACCGAAAGGTTACTCGCAAGCAAGCGGGAAGTGTCAGGCGGCCGGCGGCGGTGGACCGTTTTCGGAGCGGTTCAAATCCTCAATTTCGCGCATCATTTTTTCCGCCGCCTCA
>Ga0302320_10020156_pt1 | contig 13329 bp, 11 predicted proteins | sample Bog_T0_3_FD_202130 | JGI IMG/M metagenome (GOLD analysis project Ga0302320, IMG submission 202130) | Peat permafrost microbial communities from Stordalen Mire near Abisko, Sweden - Bog_T0_3 | ecosystem: Environmental > Terrestrial > Soil > Wetlands > Peat | place: Sweden: Abisko, Stordalen Mire...
CGCGGCTGATCCGCATCGGCAAGGAGTTGGCCACGCTGCCGCACGACCACCGCGTCACGCTGGATGCCAACGAGCAATATGCCGATCTCGCGGCGCTGGGTACGCTCGTGGATCGGCTCGACCGCGACGGCGCACTGAAGCCGATCGCGGCCAAATTGCTCTACATCGAGCAGCCGATGCCGCGCGATATCACCAGGCAATCGCCGCTCGGCGCACTCGGCGAACAGGATTTCATTATCGACGAGGCCGACGATTCCTATGATGCATTCCCTGCCGCCCGCGCGCTCGGCTATCGCGGCATCTCCTCGAAATCGTGCAAGGGCATCTACAAGTCGATCGTGAACGCGACGCGCGCCGCCAAATGGAGCGCGGAAGGCGAGCCGTTTTTCATCGCCGGCGAGGATCTGACCTGTCAGGCCGGCCTTGCCGTGCAGCAGGATCTCGCGCTTGGCGCCCTGATCGGCCTCACCCATGCCGAGCGCAACGGTCACCATTATGTCGATGGCTTTGCCGAAACTCCGGCCGCGGAGGCACGGGCGTTTTTGTCCGCCCATCCCGATCTCTATCGTCAGGACGGAAGCCAGATCAGTCTGGCCGCGCATGACGGCGACCTGCTGACGGGATCGCTGACATCGCCCGGTTTCGCAACCTCGGTACATCCGGACTGGTCGGCGCTGTCGGCGCTCGAACAACCAAAAGCAAGAACCCTGCAGGAGCATTCGATATGACGACGAAACGCCTGGGCGTGATCATGAACGGTGTCACCGGCCGCATGGGGCTGAATCAGCATCTGATCCGCTCCATCATCGCGATCCGGGATTCCGGCGGCGTGCTGCTTGGCAACGGCGACCGCATGGTGCCGGATCCGATTCTCGTTGGCCGCGACGCCGAGAAGGTCGAAGGCCTCGCCAAAAGGTTCAACGTGGCGCGCTGGACCACCGATCTCGACAAGGCGCTGACCGAGAAGAGCGACACCATCTTTTTCGACGCCGCGACCACGCAGGCAAGGCCCTCGCTGCTGACCAAGGCGATCGAGGCCGGCAAGCACGTCTATTGCGAGAAGCCGATTGCGACCAATCTTGATGAAGCCATCGCGGTGCTGCGGCTTGCCGAGGCGAGGGGCATCAAGCACGGCACCGTGCAGGACAAGCTGTTTCTGCCGGGCCTGAAGAAGCTCAAGTTCCTGCGCGATTCCGGTTTCTTCGGCCGGATGCTCTCGGTGCGCGGTGAATTCGGCTACTGGGTGTTCGAGGGCGACTGGCAGGAGGCGCAGCGGCCATCGTGGAATTATCGCAGCGAGGACGGCGGCGGCATCATTCTCGACATGGTCTGTCACTGGCGCTACGTGCTCGACAATCTCTTTGGCGACGTCGAGAGCGTGAGCTGCACCGGCACGACAGATATCCCCGAGCGCTGGGACGAGAAGGGCAAGAAGTACCAGGCGACCGCCGATGATTCCGCCTATGCGACCTTCAGGCTCAAAGGCGGGGTGATCGCGCACATCAATATGTCCTGGGTGACGCGGGTCTATCGCGACGATCTCGTCACCTTCCAGGTTGACGGCACCCACGGTTCGGCGGTGGCCGGGCTTTCCGATTGTGTGATCCAGGCCCGCCAGTCGACGCCGCGGCCGGTATGGAATCCCGACGAAAAGCGCACCCACGATTTCTACGCCGACTGGCAGAAGCTTCCCGAAAATGCCGTCTACGACAACGGTTTCAAGGAACAGTGGGAAATGTTCATCCGTTATGTCTGCGAGGATGCACCGTACAAGTACACGCTGCTGGAGGGCGCCAAGGGCGTGCAACTGGCCGAATGCGCCTTGCAGAGCTGGCGCGAACGGCGCTGGGTCGACGTCGCTCCGATCAAGGTGTGAGGGGATCACGACCATGAACAAGCCCGTTTTGCCTATCTCGTCGCTGTCGCTGCAACTGCCGAAGACCGATCGCTCGATCGAGACCTATCGCCTTGCGGCCTCGCGCAGCTTCCCCGCGAAGCTTCAGGGCATGCTGAACCGCGTGGCATTTTCCGCGGCCCATGTGGTGGCCGATCCACTTGCCGATGTCGATCCGTGGCTGTCGGCCGCAGTCGACTGGGACCGGACCATCGCCTTTCGCGAGCATGTCTGGGACCTTGGTCTCGGCGTTGCCGAGGCCATGGATACCGCGCAGCGCGGCATGGGGCTGGACTGGCCGACTTCGCTGGAATTGATCCAGCGCTCGGTCGGGGCCGCCAAGGCGAGGGGCGATGCGCTGGTGTTCTCCGGCGCCGGCACCGATCATTTGGCGCCGGAGGATGCGAAAACCATCGACGAGGTGATCCGCGCCTATGAAGAACAGGTCGCGGCGGTGGAGAAGGCCGGCGGACGCATCATCCTGATGGCGTCGCGGGCATTGGCCAAAATCGGCCGCAGCCCCGACGATTACGCCAGGGTTTACAATCGCGTGCTGTCGCAGGTCCGCGAGCCCGTGATCATTCACTGGCTCGGCGACATGTTCGATCCGGCGCTGGCGAATTACTGGGGCACCGCCGATCTCAACCAGGCCATGGATGTCGCGGTCGGCGTCATCAATGCCAACGCCGCCAGGATCGACGGCGTCAAGGTTTCGCTGCTCGACATGCAGCGCGAGATCGACATGCGCCGCCGCCTCGACAAGAAGGTGAAAATGTACACCGGCGACGATTTCAACTATGCCGAACTGATCGCCGGCGACGCACATGGCTTTTCCCACGCGCTGCTCGGCATCTTCGATGCCATCGCGCCGGCGGCATCCTATGCACTGTCGCGGCTAGCGGCCGGCGATCAGGCCGGTTTCCACGACGTGCTGGGGCCGACGGTGCCGCTGTCGCGCCACATCTTCAGGGCGCCAACGCGGTTCTACAAGACCGGCGTCGTGTTCATGGCCTATCTCAACGGCCATCAGGATCATTTCACCATGGTGGGGGGCCAGGAGAGCACGCGCTCGACGCTGCATCTTGCCGAGCTGTTCCGGCTTGCCGACAAGGCAGGCTTGCTCGCCAACCCGGAATTGGCGACGCGGCGCATGAAGGCCGTCCTCGCGCTCCGCGGCATTGAAGCGTGATGCGGGATTTCTCGGTCGATCACCGCTGGTTGTCGCTCAATACGGCAACGGTGCGCAAGCAGGGCGATCTCCTGCAAATCATCGACGCCTGCGCGCGGCATGGCATCCGCGCCATCGATCCCTGGCGCGACCAGGTTGCGGCCGTCGGGCTCGATCGCGCGGTGCGGGCGGTTCGCGACGCCGGCCTCGAACTGTCGGGCTATTGCCGTGGCGGGATGTTTACATCCGACGCCGCGCATCGTCTGGAGGTGCGCGACGACAATCGTCGCGCCGTCGACGAGGCCGCGGCGCTGGGGGCGCCCTGCATCGTGCTGGTGGCGGGGGGCTTGCCGCAATATTCGCGGCCGGGCAGCGCCGCATCCAGGGACATCGCGCAAGCGCGCAACCAGGTCGACGACGCACTGGCCGAGATGCTGGTCTATGCGCGCGACGCGAACATGGCGCTGGCGATCGAGCCGCTGCATCCGGCCTATGCCGCCGACCGCGCCTGCGTCAACACCACCAAACAGGCGCTCGATATCTGCGACCGGCTCGATCCGCAGCGCAGCGGCGCGCTCGGTGTCGCGCTCGACGTCTATCACATCTGGTGGGACCCTGAGCTGCTGCCGCAGATCGCCCGCGCCGGCGAGGATCGCCTGCTGGCCTTTCATGTCTGCGACTGGCTGGTGCCGACGTCGGACATTCTCAACGACCGCGGCATGATGGGAGACGGCGTCATCGACATCAAATCGGTGCGATCGGCGGTCGAGGCGCAGGGTTTTGCCGGCTATTCGGAGATCGAGATCTTTTCCAACCGATGGTGGGATAAGCCGATGGACGAGGTGGTCCGGACCTGCATCGAGCGGCACCGCTCGGTGGTTTAGAGCCTGGATGGGAGAGCGGCGCGGCGGCTGCCGCGGGGCCTGACCCAAAAAACGTAAAACAACCCCATGCAAAGTAGGATTTTCCGCAATTATAAATAGTATAGGCATCAACCACAACTTTAATTAGTCGCCTGCCTACATTCCCTGCATGGCCTTGGCCAGCATTTCGGCGAAGGTGGCGGCCGCGACCGACAGGCCGCGGCCACGCAACTGGCACAGCACCAGATCGGCCGTGGGCACGTCGCGGGTATCGATCGGGCAGCCGACCAGCCCCATGCCGAGGTCTCCCGACGGGGCGCCGATCTCGATCTGGAACGAGATCATGTTGCAGCGGAACACCAGCCCTCTCAGCATTTCGAACGAGTTCGATTCGGCGAGCATATTGAGATGCAATTCGCGCCTCGCCGTCACTTCATCGAGCATCTGGCGGCCGCTGAGCGTGCGATCCGGCAGCGCCACCGGGTATTGCGCGCACTCCGACAGCCGCACGGTTTTCTTAGCCGCAAGCGGGTGATCGGAGCGGACGATCGCCACCAGCCGCTGCGGGACCCGCGCGATCACGCGCAGCGTGGGCCCCATCGCCGGGCGATAGATCAGGGCAAGGTCGACCTCGTAGGCCACCAGTGCCGCCAGCGCCCGGTCGTGATCCATCACCTTCAGATCGAAAATCACCCGCGGATGCAGTTTCTGGAAACCCGCGATTCGGGACGCCAGGAAGTCGAGCGCCAGCGCCTGGCTGCACGCGATCAGCACGGGTCCGCGCCGCAAGCCGCGCAAATCCTCGACGTGCGATTTCATGCGTTCGGCGTCGGCGATCTGGCTGCGCGCATAGCGGACGAACATCTCGCCCGCCGTCGTCAGTTTGACGCCGCGTGGGCGGCGCTCGAACAGCGGCGTGCCGACTTCGGCCTCAAGATCCTGAATGCGCCGGTTCATGGCCGATGGCGTCAGGTTGAGGTGCTCCGCGGCCTTGCGGATCGAACCCATCCGGGCGACCTCGACCACATGGCTCAACAGCTTGAGGTGTCGCATGACTTCTCCGGTGATGCCATTTTTGCACCGCTCAAGTCAAAAGATAGCAGCATATAAGTCCACTCGAAAGCACTAAGCTTTCAGTCCAGCGGCGGTCGGGCGGCCTCTGGCCACGACGACCGGGACTATTTCTCTCTGACACCAAAAGGGAAAACCCCATGATCAGACACCATGCGTTTCGTGGAATGCAGGCGCTTGCCCTCGGACTGGCGATCGCCGCCGGCGGCATGGCCGCTGCCCAGGCCGAAACCAAGATCAAGCTCATTCTGAACTGGAAATATGAGGGGCCGCAGGGGATGTTTTTCCTGGCCGATGACCGCGGCTACTTCAAGCAGGAAGGCCTCGAAGTCACCTTCGACCAGGGCAATGGCTCCGGCGCGGCAGTGCCCCAGGTCGCCAACGGCGCCTACGACATGGGCTTCGGCGACATCAACGCGCTGATCGAACTCGCCGGAAAGAAGCCGGAGGAAGCGCCGGTCGGCGTCTACATGCTCTACAACCGGCCGCCGTTCACCGTTGCGGTGAAGGCCGACAGCCCGATCAAGTCGCCGGCGGATTTTCCCGGTCACAAGCTCGGCGGTGCGGCCAATGACGGCGCGCTAAAACTGTTTCCCGCGCTCTGTACCATCGCCAAGATCGACTGCAGCAAGGTCGAAATCACCAACATGCAGCCCAATCTGCGCGAACAGATGCTGATGCAGGGACAGGTTGACGGCGTGTTCGGCTACGTCACCACGATCCGCTTCAGCGCCAAGGGAATTGGCGTCGATCCGGACAAGCAATTGCGCCTGATCCGGTTCGGCGACTACGGCATGGATCTCTATTCCAACGCCATCATTGTCTCGCGCAAGTTCGTGAAAGAGCATCCCGAGGCGGTGAAGGGCTTCCTCAAGGCGCTCAACCACGGCGTCAAGGACGCCATGGCCGATCCCAAGGCGGCGGTCGACGCCGTCGCCAAGCGCGAGCCGCTGATCAAGCAGGATGTCGAATTGGCCAAACTGCAGGCGACCTTTGCCGATGATATGAGCCATCCCGAAGTGGCGACGATTGGTCTCGGAGACATCAGCGAGGAACGGATGGCCAAGGCCATCGACATCCTTGTGATGGCGAAGGAGTTGCCGCGCAAGCCCACCGTCAACGAAGTCTTCGATCGCAGCTTCCTGCCGCCGGCCAGCGAGCGGCCCACGGCCATCAAGGCGGCGATGTGACGATCGGAGCGGTGCGCAGCATTCTCATCCCCTAAATCACGACCTCGGATGACCAAATCATGAAACTTGCACTTGAAGATCGTGTCGTCATGATCACCGGCCCGGCCAAGGGAATGGGTGCCGCCATCACCCATGCGTTTGCAGACGAGGGCTGCAAACTGGCGCTGCTGGGGCGCGATACCGCCGCCATCTCGCCCGTCGCCGACGAGGTAAAGGCCAAGGGCGGCAAAGCGATCGTGGTCCGCTGCGATCTGACCGATGCCAGGCAGTGCGAGGCCGCGGTCGAGGCCACCAAGCAGGCATTCGGCGGCCGCATCGACGTTCTCGTCAACGTCGCCGGAGGATCCGGTCCGATCGGCAAGACCGGCGTGCAGACGACGCCGGAGGAGTTCGACGAAATCGTCTCGCTCAACATGAACGGCTGTTTCCATACCATGCGGGCGGCTTTGCCGACCATGATCGAGCAGCGCTACGGCAAGGTGGTCAATGTCGGCGGCACCTTCGGCATGCGCGGACGCGCCGGACGCGTGGCCTATTCGGCGTCGAAATGGGGGCTTCGCGGCATTACCAAAAGCTTTGCGCTCGAAGTCGGACAATACAACATCAACGTCAATTGCGTCGCCCCGGGCATGGTCGACGGCCCGCGCTTCCGCGAGAAAGTCTGCCGCGACATGGCGAAGAAGCTCGGCATCTCCGAACAGGAAGCGGCCGAGCGCCATGCCGCCGAATACGCCATGAAGCGCGTGACGGTCGACGCTGACGTCGCCAACGCCTGCCTTTTCTTTGCCAGCGACGTTTCCCGCCAGGTCACCGGTGTCGACCTGCCGGTCGACGGCGGCTGGGCCATGCTGTGAGAGCGATATGACGGGTTCAGAGACGGTCGATCTGGTCATCAGCGGCGGCACCATCGTAACGCCGGACGCGGAATATCGCGCCAGCCTGGCTGTCAAGGACGGCCTGATCCACGCCATCGGCGCACCGGAAGCGATGCCGGCGGCAAGGCAAACGCTGGACGCCACCGGCCTGCACATCCTGCCCGGCGCCATCGACGTCCACGTGCATTTCCGCGATCCCGGCTATCCCGACAAGGAAGACTTCGCCAGCGGCACCGCCGCGGCGGCTTTCGGCGGCGTCACCACGGTGTTCGACATGCCGAACACGCTGCCGACGATTGCCACGCCGGAAGCGCTCGCCGCCAAGCACAAGATCGCAGCCGGCAAGGCCTATGTGGATTACGGGCTTTATGCCGTGCTGGGCGAGGACAGCATCGAACACGTCCATGCCCTGATCGAAGGTGGCATCATCGGCTTCAAGCTTTACATGGGCAACACCTTCGGCCGCATCCCTTCGCCTTCCACCGGCGCCATGCTCGAAGCGTTTGAAGTGGTGGCCCCGACCGGCAAGCGCATTTCGCTGCACGCCGAGACCAACTCGATCATGGAACGGCGGGAATCGCGGCTGCGCGCGGCCGGCCGTACCGAACCGATCGCACATATCGCCGCGCGGCCCGCGGTGGTCGCCGTCGAGGCGGTCGCGCGTGCCGCGATCCTGGCCGAATGGACTGGCGCCCGCATTCACGTGCTGCACATCTCATCGGCGGCCGAACTGCGGCCGCTCGCCGAAGCGAAGGCGAGGGGGGTCGAAATTACCGGCGAGACCTGTCCGCATTATCTTTTGTTGTCGGAGGCCGACTACGACAAATTCGGCGGCATCGTCAGGGTCAACCCGCCGGTACGCGAGGCGCCCAACCAGCAGCCGCTCTGGGATGCGCTGATGGACGGCACCGTCGACATGATCGCGACCGACCACGCGCCGCATACCCGCGAAGAGAAGACGCGCAACGACATCTGGACCGTCGATTGCGGATTCCCGGGGGTCGAGACCCAGATGCCGCTGATGCTGACCGAGATCAACCGCGGCCGGGCCACGATCCGCGACTATGTGCGATGGAGCGCGGATGCCCCGGCCAAGGTCTGGGGTCTCTATCCCCGCAAGGGAACGCTCACGGTCGGATCGGACGCCGACATTGCCATCGTCGATCTCGGCCGAACCTGGACCATCGACGACGCGCTGATCCAGTCGCGCTCGAAAGTGTCGCCGTGGCATGGCCGGCAGGCCACCGCATTGCCAATCCACACCCTCGTGCGCGGCCGGTTCGTGATGAAAGACCGGATCTTGCAGGAGAATGCGCGCGGCTCGGGTCGATCGGTTCACGCCATCCAGCGGATGCCGAAACCTGCGCCGCGCCATACCGACTTGACGATGACCGCTATCACCTCGACCACGGAAAGGTAGTCCAATGCACGGGGCACCGCAGACCCAGACATCACGGGTCGACAATGTGATCGATCTGGAGAAGGTTCGGGTCACCTTTGGCGACAGCAAGAACGAGGTGACGGCGCTGTCGGAAACCTCGCTGCGCATCAATTATGGCGAGTTCGTTGCGCTGGTTGGCCCCTCCGGCTGCGGCAAGTCGACCATTCTCAAGCTGGTGGCGGGAACGCTGACGGCTTCGCAGGGCAATGTGTTCGTGGCCGGCCGCGAAATCGGGGCCAACCAGGTGCGGATCGGGATGGCGTTCCAGAATCCGACCCTGCTTCCCTGGCTGAACATCCGCGACAACGTCATGCTGCCGCTGAAGATCGTGCCGCCGTTCAAGCTCGAATTCGCCAAAAAGCGCAAGACGGAATACCGCGACCGCGTCGAGGCGTCCTTGGCGCAGGTCGGTCTCGCCGGCTTCGGCGACAAGTTCCCCTGGCAATTGTCGGGCGGCATGCAGCAGCGCGCCTCGCTGTGCCGGGCCTTGATCCACGACCCGACGCTGCTTCTGCTTGACGAGCCGTTTGGCGCGCTCGACCAGTTCACGCGGGAAGAACTGTGGGAAATCATGCAGAATCTGTGGATCGAAAAGCAGCCCACCGTTTTGCTGGTGACGCACGATCTCAAGGAAGCCGCGTATCTTGCCTCGCGCATTTGCGTGATGCAGGCGCGGCCGGGCCGCATCGTCGACGACAGCGTGGTGCCGTTCGCGCGGCCGCGCACCATCGAGATATCCTTTGAGCCGGAATTCGTCTCGCTCACGCAACGCCTGCGCGAGCGCATCGTCGCCGCCCGCGCGGTCCAGGAGATTGCATCATGAGCGAGACCGCCAGACGCCGAATTATGTCTGTGAGCTGTATCGTCGGATTTTTCGTCGTCTGGGAGTTGCTCTGCCTCGCCTTCCACGTGCCCGATATCGTTCTGCCGCGGCCGAGCCAGATCCTCGTCACGCTGTGGACGCGCTTCCCCGCGATCTGGCCGCACGCGCTGCAGACGCTTTACACGACGCTGGTAGGCTTTGCCTTGGGCATCGTGATCGGCATTCTGCTCGGCATGCTGATCGGCTCCTCGCGCCTCGCCTACGACGTCGCCTATCCGATGCTGGTGGGGTTCTCCTCGATTCCCAAGGTCGCGGTGGTGCCGATCTTCGTGCTTTGGTTCGGCGCCGGTACGGTGCCGGCGATTCTGACCGCGATGATCATGTGTATCTTTCCGATCGTCGTGAACGTCGCGACCGGACTTGCCGCCACCGAGCCGGAATTACGCGACGTCATGAAGACGCTGCGCGCCACCAAACTCGAAATACTGTGGAATGTCGGCCTGCCGCGAACCATGCCGTATTTCTTTGCTTCCCTGAAGGTCGCCGCGACGCTCGCCTTCGTCGGCACCGTCATCTCCGAGACCGTGGCTTCCAATCGCGGCATCGGTAATCTGATGATGATCGCCAGCTCAAGCTTCGACGTACCACTGGTCTTTGCCGGCCTGTTCATTCTGGCGGCGCTCGGCGTCGGCCTTTATGTGGTATTCTCGATGATCGAGGGTCGCGTGACCGGATGGGCGGTGCGGGGCGACAATTTTGCGGCCGGCGGCTGAGCGATCCCGTCGGCTCCGGTTCAAGGACGACCCGGCGTCTTCGGAGTCAGAGGATAACAACATGGCTCTCCGGCACATAAGGGCCGTGGCGGTCTTTTGCGGCTCGAACCTGGGTAGCTCCGGTGTCTACGCCGAAGGCGCCCGCCGCCTCGGCGCCGAACTCGCCCGCGCCGATATCGCCCTGGTCTACGGCGGAACGACCAAGGGGTTGATGGGCATCCTGGCCGACGCTGTGCTTGATGCCGGCGGCACTGTCCACGGCGTCATCACCGACCGGCTGCATCAACGCGGTCACTCGCACGCGGCGCTGACCCGCCACGAGATCGTCGCCACATTGCGCAGCCGCAAGGAGCGCATGGTCGAGCTTGCCGACGGCTTCATTGCGATGCCCGGCGGCATCGGCACCATCGAGGAACTGATGGAAGTCTGGTCCGGGAACCAGCTGTCCGAAATCGACAAACCGGTCGGGCTTCTCGATACCGCCGGCTTTTTCGCGCCATTTCTTGGATTCATCGACCACATGGTCGAAACCCGGTTTCTGCCGCCCGCTCATCGCCATTCGATCTGTGTCGACGCCGACGCGGCCGCGCTGATCGAAAAGCTACGAAGCTTCGAGCGAACCAACGTTCCGAAATGGCTGTAGCGGTGGCCGCGTTCCAGCGGTGCCGTTTCGGCACCACTATGCCCATAACTTAGCGGTTGAACGGATCACTCCCAGGCCGCAAACTCGGAGCAACATCGTGAACCAGCGGAGAACCATACCCATGCGCCGACTTCTGTCAGCTTTCGCCCTCACGAGCTGTCTTCTCGCCGTCCAGGCTGGCGGTAGCGCCGCCGCCGAGCCGGTGAAGATCAAGTTCACGCTGGACTGGAAGCTCCAGGGCATTCACGCCTGGTATTATTGGGCGAAGGCGAAGGGATATTTCACGGCCGAGAATCTCGACGTTTCGATCGACCAGGGCGAAGGATCGGCCGTCACGGTGACGCGGGTCATGTCCGGCGCTTACGATGCCGGCTTCGGCGACATCAATGCGATCATCCAGAATGCCGCGACCAAGCCCGGCGAGACGCCCTTGATGGTCTATATGATCTACAGCAAGGCGCCGTTCGCGCTATTGACCAAGGTAGACGGTCCGATCAAGAGCGTAAAGAATCTGGAAGGCTCCAAGCTCGGTGCTCCCGCCGGCGGTGCTTCGTTCAAGCTGCTGCCGCTGCTCGCCAAACAGAATGGCATCGACTACAGCAAGATCAGCATCATGCAGGTGTCTCCGAGCCTTCAGGAGCAGATGCTGCTGCAGGGACAGGTCGATTCGGTCGCGATTTTCACGGCGACCAGCTATATGAACCTGATCTCGCTCAAGCTCGACCCCGACAAGGATTTCAGCTGGATGTATTATTCGGACCTTGGTCTCGATCTCTATTCCAACGGCATCATGGTGTCGCCGAAACTGGCCAAGGAACATCCCGACGCGGTCAAGGGCCTGTTGCGGGCCATCAACCGTTCGTTGAAGGAAACGGTTGAGAATCCCGAGGCTGCGATCGATCTTCTGGCGAGCGAAGAGCCGCTGATCAAGAAGGACATCGAACGGCGTCGACTGATCTACGTCTACAAGACCCTGATCGATACCGCCGAGGCGCGTGAACTCGGTATCGGCGACGTCAGCGACGCCAAGCTGAAGTCCGCGATCTCGGCGATCGCGACAGCGTTCGAGCTGCCGCGGGTGCCCAGTCCCGGCGACGTGTTCGACCGGTCCTTCCTGCCGGCCAAAGCCGACCGTATTCCGCCCACGGTCGCTCCGTGATCTCCGAGCCATCGTCGCGCACCATCGCCTGCGCGCATGTCGTTGGCAGCCCGCGGGCGCTGGCGGGCGCGCAGGCCATCACCATCGCCGGAAATGCCATTGCCGCCGTCGAACCGACCGCGGCGCCAACTCAGTTGCTGGCGATGCCGGCGCTGGTCAACGCGCATGATCACGGCCGCGCAATCCGTACCAGTTCGATCGGTGCCGATGCCAAGCCACTTGAATCCTGGCTGCATTATCTCGCACTGTTTCCTTCGGTGGATCCCTATCTCGCCGCGGCCATGACGTTTGCCAACAGCGCGCTTGGCGGCGCCGGCACGGTGATGGTGCATTACACGCGCGCGCAGGGATTGACCGATCTTCCGACCGAAGTGGCCGAAGTCGCGCGCGCGGCACGCGAGGTCGGCGTTCGCGCGGGCTTTGCGGTATCGATGAAGGACCGCAATCCACTGGTCTATGGCGGCTCCGACGCCCTGCTGGCCGCCTTGCCTGCGCCAGCCCGCGCCGAAATCGAAGCGCGTTTCATGCGCCAGCCGCTCTTGCCCGCCGACTACATGGCGTTGGTCGACGATGTCGCCACTGCTGCAGACGGACCGGGATTCAACGTTCAATATGGACCCAACGGCGTGCAGTGGTGCAGCGACGAACTGTTGCAGGCAACTGCCGAGGCGTCGCACCGCACCGGCCGCCGCGTCCATATGCACCTGTTGGAAACGAAGTATCAGCGCCGCTGGGCGGATAGCGCCTATCCCGGCGGCGTCGTGCGCATGCTGGACGACATCGGCCTGTTGTCACCCCGGTTGACGCTGGCCCATTGTGTGTGGGCGACGCCAGAGGAACTGGAGTTGCTGGCCGAACGTGGCGTCACGATTGCCGTCAACACCAGCTCGAATCTTCACCTACACTCCGGTCTTTCGCCGGTGGCCATGATGAGACAACGCGGCTGTTCGGTCGCGCTTGGCATCGACAGCAAGGCGTTCGATGACGACGACGATGCATTGCGCGAATTGAGGCTCAGTTACCTGTTGCACGCGGGCACTGGATTTGACCGCGCTATCACGCGCGAGCAGGCGGTTCACGCCGCCGTAAGCAACGGTCGATTTGCCGTGACCAACCTCAGCGATGGCGGGCTGATTGAGACCGGCGCTGCGGCAGACATGTTGCTGCTGGACTGGGCCGCGCTCGACAATGATGGCCTGCGCGAGGATATCCAGCCGATCAATATCCTGTTTTCGCGTGCCACGGCGCGGCAGATTCGCGAACTGATCGTCGCCGGGCGGACCATCGTCAGGGACGGAAAGGTATTAGGCATCGATCTGCCCGTCATCCGGAACGAAGTGCTGTCGCGGATGCGGTCGGGCATCACCAAAAATGCGAATCTCGTCGCAGCATTGTCGGCGCTCGATCAGGCGATCGCTCGTCACTATCT
>Ga0302320_10020157_pt1 | contig 13329 bp, 12 predicted proteins | sample Bog_T0_3_FD_202130 | JGI IMG/M metagenome (GOLD analysis project Ga0302320, IMG submission 202130) | Peat permafrost microbial communities from Stordalen Mire near Abisko, Sweden - Bog_T0_3 | ecosystem: Environmental > Terrestrial > Soil > Wetlands > Peat | place: Sweden: Abisko, Stordalen Mire...
CACGCGTAAAGCAGCGCCGGCGCGCGCGAAAACCAGGCGCTGTCCATTTCCACCGCGCCGCCGCCGTTGAAAACGACGACTGTTTTGGGATTCGCTTTGACAATTTCCTTGAGCAGTTCGTCTTGGCCGCCGGGCAGTTTCAAATCCTTCCGGTCCGCTCCTTCAGTGTCGTAGCCGCCATGATGGTTCAAGCCGCCGACGTAAATAACCACGTCCGCCGACTTGGCGGCGGCCACGGCTTCGGCGACGAGCTTGGCGTTGGTGGAAGACGCCTCGGCTTTTTCCGACTCCGGCTTCGCATCCATCCGCACCATACGGACTGGAGGATTGTAGCCTTGGGCGTAAATGATTTTCACGCCGGTGCCGAGGCGGTTGCTGATGCCTTGCAGCGCGGTGATTTCGTAGGGTGCCTTGATCGTCGCGGAACCGCCGCCGTGGGCGAAGGTCGCCGCCGCGTTCGCGCCGATGACGGCGATGGTTTTGATCCGTGCCGGATCCAGCGGCAGCAGTCCTTCGTTTTTCAGCAGCACAAAAGATTCTTCGGCGACCCGGCGGGAAATCTCCTGGTGCGCCTTCGTGCTCAACGGCGTTTGCACCGCCGCGACGGCATTGGTTTCCGCCGGGTCGTGAATCAAATTCAATTTGAACATCACATACAGATGCCGGCGCGCTTTGTCGTCCAACGCGGACATCGGAAACTCGCCGGACTTCAACCCGGCGAGAAACGGAGCCGCCAGATAGTTGCTGTCGTAAGGCCGGTGCGAACCCATCTCGACGTCCATGCCGTTGAGCGCGGCCAAATCGGTTTGATGCACGCCGCCCCAGTCGGACACGACCGCGCCCTTGAAGCCCCATTCGTCCTTCAGGATTTCGTTGAGCAGATGGGCGTTTTCACAGCAGTGCTGGCCATTGATCAAGTTGTAAGCGCCCATGACCGTGAGCACGCCCGCCTCCTGCACCGCCGCGTGGAACGCCGGCAGATAAATTTCGCGCAAGGTGCGTTCGTCAATGATTTCGTTGATGGAATTCCGCTCGAACTCCTGGTTATTCGCGGCAAAATGTTTGGCGCAGGATGCAACGCCCTGGGCTTGTTCGCCCTCGATGTAGCCCACGCCCATCCGCGACGTGAGGAACGGGTCTTCGCCCATGTATTCAAAATTGCGGCCGCACAATGGCGTGCGCTGGATGTTGAGGCTCGGCCCGAGCATGACGTTTTTGCCGCGCTGTTTCGCTTCCTGGCCGATCACCGAGCCGTAAGCTTTGGCCAGTTCGGGATTCCACGTCGCCGCCAGTCCAAGCGTCGCGGGCATGGCCGTGGCAAAATCATCCGAACGTCCGACAATTTTGAACTGCTCGCCGACTTCTTCGCGGACACCAAGCGGGCCGTCGTCCATCCACAATTCCGAGATGCCCAGCCGCGGCACGCCCGCCGTCGTGAAATTGGCGTTGCCGTGGACGAGGGAAACTTTTTCCTCCAGCGTAAGCTGCGGCAGCAGGTTGTTGATCCGCGCCTCAACCGGCTGGCTGGCGTCCAGGTAAAGCGGTCGCTCCTGCGCGGCGGCACCGGCCAGCGTCAGGGCTAAAATGGCTGTTGAGCAGAGCGCCGGAACAGCATTATGGATTTGCGAAATCGTTTTCATTTTTGATTCGGATCACAAAGTAAAAAATTTCACCCTCCGTTGCCATCGCAAAAACTCACGACACGACGAAACACGGTTGAATCCGCGCCGGTCTCCTGACAAACTGCCCGCATGAGTCATGTTGCCCAGGCCCGCAAAGTGTTCGACATCGAACTGGCCGCGCTCAAGGCCGTGCGCGTGCTGCTCGACAAATCGTTTGACCGCGCGGTTGAAACCGTCGTCGAGGCGCTGAAGCATCGCGGAAAAATCGTCATCGTCGGCATCGGCAAGTCCGGCAACGTCGGCGCGAAAATCGCCGCCACGCTAACCAGCACCGGCTCCACCGCCGTCGTGCTCAACAGCGTGGACGCGCTGCACGGCGACGTCGGCATCATCAATGACGGCGATGTGATTCTCGCCTTGAGTTATTCCGGCGAGTCGGAGGAGCTGCTGAATTTGCTGCCGGCGTTGAAACGATTTTCCGTCAAAATCATTTCCTTCACGGGCGGCATAAAATCGTCGCTCGCCAAACACAGCGATGTTTCGCTCAACGTCAAGGTTCCGAAAGAAGCGTGTCCGTTCAATCTCGCGCCAACAAGTAGCACCACGGCGATGCTGGTCATGGGCGACGCGCTCGCGATGGCGGTGTTGCAGGCGCGCGGCTTCAAGCAAAAGGATTTCGCCAAATATCATCCGAGTGGCGCGATCGGTCGCGCGATGCTGCTCAAAGTCGGCGACATCATGCGCACGGGCAACCGCAACGCGGTGGCGGACGAAAATCTGACGGTAAAAGAAGCGCTGCTGGTGATGACGCATGCGAAGTCCGGCAGTCTCGCGGTTGTAAACGCGCGCGGCAAGCTGGCCGGCGTTTTCACCGACGGTGATTTCCGGCGGCACATGGCGGCAAATGAAAATCTCCTGTCGCTGCCTTTGAAAACCGTGATGACGCCAAAACCTATCTGTGTCCGCGACGACGCGCTGGCGGTCGAGGCGCTGAAAATTTTCAACGAGCGGAACATTGATGATTTGATCGTGGTAAACGCGAAGCAGGAGCCGGTCGGCCTGGTGGACTCGCAGGATTTGCCAAAATTGAAAATTGTCTAGCCGGCGCGAATGCTAGCTGGCCACCGTCCTTGATTCAATTTGCCCGCGACTTTTCGGCAGCAAGAACGCCAGCGCGGCGGCGACCAGCAAGCCAATTCCCAGCGCATTGAACGGGATTGCAGTGCTGTGATATTCCAGTTTGAGCCAGCCGACGATGTAAGGCCCGGCAAAACCACCGGTGTTGCCGAGCGCGTTGACGAGGCCGATGACTGGGCCAAAAACGTTGCCTGGCAAAGTTTCGGTCGGGATCGCCCAAAACGGCGCGAGCGCGGCGAACGGGCCGGGAATCGCGAGGCACATGAACGCGTAGGACAGCCAGAAATGCTCCCGCGTCAGCACGCTCAAGATCAAACTCACGCCGCTCATCGTATAAACCAGCGCGACGTGGCCGCGCCGCTCGCGAGTTTTGTCCGAGTGCCACGAATTCAAAACCATGATGACGGCGGTGACGGCGTAGGGCACCGCGAATAAAAATCCGTATTGCACCGGGCTGAAATTTTTCGACTTCAAGCCGTCGGTGAAAAACGCCATGCAGCCGTAGGCCGCCGAGTTGTGCAAAAAATTCATGGTAATCATCACCAGAATTTCGCGCCGCCCAAGCCGCTGCCAGAGGGGAATTTTTGCCGGTGGCTCCAGTTGCGCGGCCTCATTGGCGAGCATGGTTTCCAAAAAGTTTTTTTCCTCGGCGGAAATCCATTTGGCCTCGCGCGGATGATCACTGATAAAACACCACCAGATCGGCAGCCAGATGAACGGCAGCACGCCTTCCAAAATCAGCATAGTTTGCCAGCCATACGCGCCGAGCAGCCAGCCGGTAACCGGCGCGGACGCGACGACCGCAAGCGGCTGGCACAAATTCCAAAACGCCGTGGCCCGCGCGCGTTCGGCACGGGGAAACCAGTGCGCCAGCAAGACCAGCGTAGCGGGAAACACGCAGCTTTCCGAAACGCCCAGCAGAAAGCGCGCGACTTCAAACTGGTAAAAAGTTTTCGCCAGACTACAGCCCACGGCGCACACGCCCCAGAAGATCAGGCACAAGCTGACCAGTTTTTTGGCGCTCCACTTGCCCGCAAGATGACCACCGGCCATTTGCAGCAAAACATAACCAAGGAAGAAAATCCCCGCCGCCTGACCTTTCATCCGGTCGTCCATCGCCAGGTCGCGCAGCATCGTCGAAATTTTCGGATCCAGCGCCAGCGAAACGTTCGTGCGGTCCACATACGAGATCGTATACATGACCAGCGCGACCGGGATGATGCGGAACCAGCGTTGGGAAACCATGCGCGGATGTTGTCGGAAGCCGAAGGTTCGTGCAAAGTTTAAGTCGTGAATTTCAGATAAATGACCTTCAGATATTCCGCTTCCTTGAAAGTAGCAGGATGATCTGGTGGATGCAGCGAGGTTTTCAACTCAGTGAATTTTCGGCCGGATTTCAGTGCCGCGCGGTGCACGGCGTCAAAAAATTCCGCTGCCGAAACGTGCGTGGAGCACGAGCCGGCCACAAGGATTCCATCGCGTGAAAGTCTTGCGATGCCAAGCGCGTTTAATGTTTCGTAAGCATGAATCGCACCTTCGCGTTCCGTCGCACGTTTGGCCAGCGACGGCGGGTCGAGCACGATGAGATCGAAATATTCATTCGTTTTTGGCAGCCATTCAAATGTGTCTGCCTGCGTCGTTTCGTGCCGGCACGCCGCCACGCCGGGTAAATTTGTGTTCAGCGCAAAATTCCGCTTGGCCGATTCCAGTGCGTGCGCGCTGATGTCGAGGTCGGTCACGGAGGTTGCACCGCCGCGCGCGGCATAAACCGAGAAGCCGCCGGAAAAACTGAATGCATTTAGCACCCGGCATCCGCGCGCAAGCATCCCAACTTCCGCGCGGTTCTCACGCTGATCCAGGAAGAAACCGGTTTTTTGGCCACGCAAAACCTCGGCTTCAAAGCGCACACCGTTCTCGGAAAAAATCACCGCGCCGGCCGGTGTAACACCAAAAACAGTTTGGCCATCGCCCAATCGAAATTGTTTTTCTGCCGTTGATTGAATATTCCGGCTCAAGCGGAGCACGATGCGCTCGCACGAAATTTTTTCTTGGAATAACGAGAGAATTTCCTTCAATCGCGGCAGCCAGGCGGCGGTGTAAATTTTCAGCACGAGCGTCGTCACGTAACGATCCAGCACGAGGCCGGGCCAGCCGTCGCTCTCGCCGTGGATGAGCCGGTAGCCGGTGGTCGCCGCATCAAAAAGCCCTGCGCGCCGGGCGAGTGTTCGCGCAAGCCGCGTCTGCCACCACGCCGCATCAATCGTCTGCGGTTTGCCGACATGTAAAATGCGGACACGAATCGGCGAATCGGGATCGAATAAACCGACGGCGAGAAATTTATCTTTGCGGTCGTAGATGACGGCCAGTTCGCCGGACAGCCCGGCGCGGTTCGTTTCATGGATGCTGTCGGCGAACAGCCACGGATGGCCGGAGCGCACGATGGTTTCCGCCGCCGCCGTGATGCGCAGGCGCAAGCGGGTTGCCGCAGCTTGATTTGCGGCGGGATGATTCATTCCAGCCCGCAGTTTTTGCGGGCGCGTTTCAAGACAATTTGCGCCAATGCACGCGCTTTTGCCGCGCCGTCGGTCAACACTTCATTGACGAAATCCAGATTCGCAGCAAGTTCGGCGCGTCTTTTGCGCGCGTCGGAAAAATAATTCCAATAGTTCTCAAACAGCGCCTTCTTCAAATCGCCGTAGCCGAGACCGCCGGCGCGCAGCCGGTTTTCAAAATCAGTTCCCACTTCGGCTGACGCGACGAGCTTGAGCAGTTGCACGGCGAGATTTTTTTCCGCATCCGGTTTTGGTTCGGCGGGCGGGCGGGAATCCATGACGATGCCCATGATTTTTTTCTTGATGGCCTTTTCGTCGCCGAAAATCTCGATTGTGTTTCCATAGCTTTTGCTCATCTTCTGGCCGTCGGTGCCAGGAACGACGGCGACTTCATCGCGGATCTGCGGTTCGGGAATCACAAAGGTCTGGCCGTATTGCTCGTTGAACTTGATGGCGATGTCGCGCGTCATCTCGACGTGCTGCTTCTGGTCGCGACCGACCGGCACCACGTTCGAGTCGTAAATCAAAATGTCCGCCGCCATCAGCACCGGATACGCGAACAGGCCGTGGTTCGCCGAAATGCCCTTGGCGACCTTGTCCTTGTAGCTGTGCGCGCGTTCGAGCAATCCCATCGGCGTCAGCGTGGTGAGCAGCCAGGAAAGTTCGGTGACCTCCGGCACGTCGGATTGCTTGAAGAAAACGGATTTTTTTGGCTCAAGGCCGCACGCGAGAAAATCCAGCGCGACGTCGAGCGTGTTTTTGCGGCGCTCATTTGCGTCGAACAGCGACGTCATGGAATGATAATCCGCGATGAAGTAAAACGCCTCGCCCTTTTCCTGAAGCTCGATGGCGGGCCGCATCATCCCGAAATAATTTCCGAGGTGCAGCGTGCCGCTGGGCTGGATGCCTGACAAAATTCGCATGGGACGATTTTAACCGCAAAGAACATAAAGAACACCAAGAAAAATCTTTCTCTGCAAACCTTGCGTCCTCTGCGGTTAAATTTTTACAAACATTCCAGCCTGCACCTGCCACCGTTGCAAATCCTTGCCCAACTCGCTCGGCCAGTTTTCCTCAGTGCAGGTCATGAACACCTGGCCGCTGGTCTTGCGCGCCGACTCCAGCAGCGGCAGGAAACCGCTGCGACGCTTTACATCCAGCTCGCCCATCACGTCGTCAATCAGCAGGATCGGCGGCGAGCCGTGCAGGCCGGCGAGAAATTCCGCCTGCGCCATTTTCAGCGCTATCGCCAGCGTGCGCTTCTGGCCTTCGCTGCCAAACTGCGCAGCTGATTTTTCATTGAGCAGCAACTGCACCTCGTCGCGGTGCGGGCCGACTAGCGTGGCGCGGAAAGTATTTTCCCGCGAACGCGACTGAGCAAGTTCAACGGCGAAATCATGCTTCACGCTCGGCTGGTATTCGATGCGCAGTTCCTCGGCATCATTCGAAATGCGGCGATACGCTAGCCGCGCGAGCGGGGAAAATTTCGGCGCCAACTCGCGGCGGGCGCGGATGAGGTCGTTGCCCAGCTTCACGAGTTCGGTGGAAAAACTTTCCAGCGCAGCCTCGTCGGCGATGCGCTGCTTGAGCAGCGCGTTGCGGGCGCGAACGGTGTGCATGTAACGCTGCAACAGCGGTAAATAGCCCGGCTGAGTCTGCGCAAGCAGCAAATCCAAAAACCTGCGCCGCGACCGCGCAGCGCCTTTGACGAGCTGTAGATCTTCGGTGCAAAAAACCACCGTGCGCAGCGCGCCCAGATAATCCGCGAGCTTTTTCACCGGCTGGCCGTCCAGCGCAAGTTTCCGTTCACGCGCGGACCAATACATTTTGATCTCATGGTCGCCCTGCCCAACGACGTTGCCGCCGACAAAATAGCCCTTCGCGCCGTGCCGGATCAGCTGCGCGCCGCCGACGCCGCGAAACGAACGCAGCGTGGCCATGAGGTAAACGGCTTCGAGAATATTCGTCTTGCCCTGCGCGTTGTCGCCGAGCAGCAGATGGAAGCCGGGCGCAAAACCCACGTCCAACCGCGCGTAATTGCGGAAATCTCGGAGACGCAGATGGGCCAGATGCACGCGGGGATTTTAGCCACAGATGGGCGCAGATGAAACACCGATTCAATAATTGCAAAGAATTCATGCGCCGGATCTTTATACCGGCTTCTGACTTCCGACTTCGGACTTCTTCACCATGTGCCGGTGGACGAAGAAATAATACAGCCCGCCCAGCACCAGCGCCGTGCCGCCGACGGACAAAATGACCTTGTGCATCTCGCCCTTGGTGATGTCCGCGCCGATTTTCACGCCGAGCCAGCACAGCACCGAGCACCAGATCGCCGCGCCGAGCAGCGTGAACGCGGAAAACGTCAGGTAATTCATCCGCGCGATGCCGGCGGGGATGCCGACGAGCTGCCGCGCGCCCGGCAACAGCCGCGCGATGAACACGCCCGCCGCGCCGTAATGCGACATCCAGTTTTCACTTTTCTGGATTTTTTCCGGCGTGATCAAAACAAACCGGCCGTAGCGCAGCAACAGTGGCCGGCCGGCCAGCCGCGCCAGCCAATAGACAATCGTCGCGCCGAGCCACGAGCCGAGCGCGCCCGCGAGGACGATGGCCGGCAGGCCGACGTGGATCTTGCCGTCATGCGACCAGCTTGCCGCGAGCGGGATGATGCTTTCGCTCGGCAGCGGCAGCACGGAGCTTTCCATCGTCATCAGCAGGCCGACGACCCAGGCGCCGCCCGTTTCGAGCGCGTTCTGATACCAATCAAGCAGCGGCTGGAAAAGATGTTTCAACATGGCGCGTGGTTATAGCGGAAATTTAATTCGGGGCAAGCGTCAAAACCTCGGTGCATTTTCGGCGCGGACAAAATCACGGCATAATCACGCGCAATTTTTCGCGTTCGATGGAAAAGGTCGCGGGCAGTTTGCCCACCCATTCGCCATCCAGTTCGAATGCCGCCGACGAATCGCTCGTCAGCTCCATTTTCGCCGCGAGCAGCCGCCGGACTTTTTCCTCCGCGAATTTCCGCCGGAGCAGAAAACCAGGCGCGAGGCCGAGGAACGCCGGCAGGTTCACGCGCGGAAAAACACAGGCGTCCAGCAGGCCGTCGCTCAAGTTCGCGCCGGGAAAAATGTCAAACGGCCCGCCGTAAAATTTACCGTTGCCCAGCAGCGCCAGCTCGCCCTCCAGCCTTTTCCCGTCGGCGCTGACGGTGATGCGCGGCTGTTTTTCCGCGAGCGCCTGCAAGCCGGCGACAACGTAGGCCAGCGGGCCGGCGTTTTTTTTTAGCTTCCAGCTCACCAGTTCCACCGCCCGCGCATCCAGTCCCGCGCCGGCAAGCTGCATGAAGTAGCGCGCTTCCGGCTGGCCCTCCTCGTTCATGAACTCCGCGCGGCCCAGGTCAATTTTAGTTTCGCGGGCGCGTTTCAGGACTTTCCACGCGTGTTCGAGTCTCAGCGGAATTTTCAGCTCGCGCGCGAAGACGTTCACCGTGCCGAGCGGCAGCACGCCGAGCCGGGTTTTGGCAAAACCGTCCGGCTCGTCGCCGATGCCGTTCAACACCTCGTTCACCGTGCCGTCGCCGCCGGCCGCGGCGATGATGTCGAAGCCGATGGACGCCGCCGCGTGCGCGAAGCGCCGCGCGTCGCCCGGCCCGGTGGTGGCCTTGAGCGAGCATTGCTGCGACAGCTCATTCAGGAAATGCCGGAACCTCCGCGCCTTGTTGCCACACGCGGCGGGATTGAAGATGACACAGATGCGCATGTGAGCATGATTTTGGCCCGGACGCCGTTAGTCGAGGAGAAAGCGAATTGCGTTTGCCGCGCATTTCCGCAAAACTGGCCACGATGAATGACGTGACGAATTGGAAGGTTCCAAAATTGCCATTTTTAGTGCCCGCCGCGCTGCTGATGGTTTTTGGTTTTTATTATGTGCTGCACGCGGCGTTGCCAATCCATCATTGGGAAATCGCCGCCGGCTGCGTTGCGCTTGGCGCGTTGCTGGGCGTGGTTCCGTTTTACCTTGATTACCGCGCGATGGAAAAGGCCATTGAAGTCAACGCACTTGGCGCGGTCGCGGAAAAAATCCAGAACCTCGAAAAAATTTCCGAGCAGATCAATTCCGCCACGAACCACTGGGCCGTCATCCAGGGAACCGTCTCGGCGGAAGCGGGCAAATCCACCGCCGCCGCCCGGGCGATTGCCGACAAGATGACCGAGGAAGCCCGGCGGTTTTCCGAATACATGATCAAGATGAACGACAGCGAGAAGGCGACGCTGCGGCTGGAAGTCGAAAAGCTGCACCGCGCGGAGGGCGAATGGCTGCAGATTCTCGTGCGCATTCTCGATCATGTTTTCGCGCTGCACACCGGCGCCGTGCGCACCGGCGACCAGCGGTTCATCGAACCCATCGCGAATTTTCAGCACGTCTGCATTGAGACCGTGCGGCGGCTCGGTCTCATGCCGTTCATCGCCGAGCCGGATGAACCTTTCAACGCCGAACGCCAACAGGTAGTCGGCCAGCCGGAAAAAATTCCGGATGGCGCGGTCGTCGCCGAAACCATCGGAGCCGGCTATACCTTTCAGGGAAAACTGCTGCGCCCCGCGCTCGTGCGCCTGCACGAAGCTGAAGCGCCGGCGGCCAAGCAAGCGCCAGAAGAAACTGCGAGCGACGAACTGCCGCTTTAACAGCTGAAGTCTATTTTCTCCATCCGCCGGGCCGATAAAAAATGCAGCCAGCAATGGGTGACGGGGCGTGCAAAAATCCTTGCCAGCGCCGACGCATAAAGCTGCAACTGCGGCGTGTAGGATTTGATTTTCGCCGGTAAATCGGCCGCGCCGACTTGATCCATCTTGAAATCCACCAGCCAGGTTTTCTGCGGCAACAGCACGACCACCGGAAACTCCAGAGCAGCTTCAGCGCGAATTGTTCAAGATCGTGAAAGTCCAGGACGCCGTCGGTGCGCTTGCGTTCGGAAAAAATTTTCTGTGAATTCCTGCATTAGTTGCAACAAGGATTCCATGTCGCCGCACGCCCAGTTCCAGTCTTCTACGAGCGGGTCGCTGCCGTTTTTCACCGGCGCCAGCGCGACGAGAAACTTTGCCACCTCAAAAATCTCACTAGGTGCCGGGCGCAGTTTCCCGGCTTTGCCCTTCGGATAATTGGCGGTCAAGTCGGCGGCGACGATTTGTTCCAAGGCTTCCGTCGCCAGGTCGCGCGTGAAGTTTTTTGGCAGATGCTTGACAATGCCCGCCAATTCAGCGGCCTTTTCATTTTCGACTGTCAGGTTTTCCAAAACGGACAGCCATTCATCGCGCCAGTCAGCAATCGCAGCGAGCAGCCAATGTTGCCAGTCGGCGGGTTCGGTGTTGGAAAATTTTAGGATTTGTTCCGTGAGCCAGCCGGCGGCCTCGGGCCGCGTTTGTGAATAATGGTGCAGGCGCAAAATGAGCGCGCGGATTTTTTTATCACGGCCGTTGCCGTGGATTTGGATCAGGTTTTGGACAGCGAGGGAAAATCCATCCTCACCGGCGTAGTGCGCTTGAAACTGTTCGTCCAGCGTTTCGTTGGCGAGCTGGCGGGCTTCGCCTTCGTCGAGTATCGCAAGCTACGGATTGAGGCCAAGTTCGTGGAAATGCTCGCACACGAGCTTGAGGCAGAAGCTGTGCAGCATGCCGATGTGCACGAGGTCGAAACGCGCGATTTGTTCCGGCCAGAAATGTTTGCCTGGTGCCGCGATGATTTTTTCTTCCAGACTTTTGCGGAGACGCTGGCGCATTTCGGCGGCGGCGGCCTCGGTGAAGGTGACAACCAGCAGTTTGTCTTGCGACGTGCGTTGGCGTTCGAGGCAGTCAAGGCAGCGGGCGACGAGCGTCCTGGTCTTGCCGGTGCCCGCGCCGGCCATGACAAGGCCATTGCCGCGCGCGGCAACTGCCTGCTGCTGGGACGGTGTGAGGGAGCTTATTTCGTCTGTCGATTTCATTCAGATTTGTAATTTACGATTGACGATTAACACGGTTCGCGTTGAAATTGCGTTTTCCATCGTAAATCGCAGATCGCAAATCGTAAATCACCATGTCAGAAAGCTTTCGGCTCAAAGACCAGCCGGTGAGCGAGCGGCCGCGCGAACGGCTCGTGGCGCGTGGGCCGGATGCGCTGACACACGCAGAGCTGATCGCGATTTTGTTGCGCACCGGTTTGCAAGGCGCGAACGTGGTGCAGGTGGCCCAAAATATTTTGCAGAAGTTCGGCTCGCTGAACGCGCTGGCGCTGGCGACAGTGGACGAATTGAAACAGATTGCGGGCGTCGGCCCGGACAAGGCGGCGACGCTGGTGGCGGCATTCGCGCTGGCACGGCGGATGGAACAGGAGCGGCGCGAGGAATCGCCGGTGCTGGACAACCCGGTAACAGTTGTGAGCTTCATGCGCGAAGAGAACCGGCTGGAAAATGTGGAATCGTTTCTGGCGTTGCTTCTCAACGTGCGGAAAAAATTGATTCGTGTTGAGAAAATTTCCCACGGCCTGCTCGACACCATCCTGGTGCATCCGCGCGAGGTTTTTCGCGCGGCGATTGCGGCGAACGCGGCGGGAATTGTGCTAGTCCACAATCATCCCAGTGGCGACCCAACGCCGAGCGAGGCGGACATCAAGGTGACGCGTGATTTAATCCGCGCCGGCCAGTTGTTGAAAATTGAGGTGGTGGACCACGTCATCATCGGCCGCGCGACGGCGGAGCGCGCGAAGGATTATTCTTCGCTGCGCGAGCTGGGTTATTTTTACACTTGATATTTTTGTCCGCCGAAAAAGATTCCTCCCAGCCGCGCCGTTTGATACAAGGCATCCACAATCCATGGACTTTTTCGACCGCGAAGCACACGCGCGCAAGCAAACCAGCCTGCTGGTCTGGCTGTTTGGACTGATCGTGCTGGCAATCGTGGCGCTGACTTACCTGATCTTCGCCGTCTTCATCCAGCTTTTCCTCAAGCCGGTAATGCGGACGAGCCTGTTCGACTATTTCAATGATTTCCCGGTTTCACCGATCCATGACGGGCTGGCCAACCCGCTCACCGTCCTGGAAAAACTTTGGAATCCGCATCTGTTCTGGTGGACTGTGACCGGCACGCTGCTGTTCATCGCGGCGGGCTGCGTCTATAAAATCCGGCGGCTCTCCGCCGGCGGCCCGGCGGTGGCCGAACTGCTCGGCGGAAGAAAAATTGACGATCACCCAACCGACCTGGACGAAAAAAGACTGCGCGACGTGGTCGAGGAAATGGCCATCGCCTCCGAACTGGCCGTGCCGGAAATTTATGTGCTCGACGGCGAGCGCGGTATCAATTCGTTCGCCGCCGGCCACACGCGCGAAGACGTGGCCATCGGCGTCACGTTCGGCTGCCTCAAACTGCTGACGCGCGACGAACTGCAAGGCGTCGTCGCGCACGAGTTCAGCCACGTCCTGAATGGCGACACGCGGCTCAACCTGAAATTGATGGGGTTGGCGCACGGACTTTTCTGGCCGACGATCGTCGGGCGCGTGCTGCTGCGCGGTTCGCCGCAGCCGCCGGAGGTCGGCGCGTCCATTTTTGACGAAGACGCGCGGCCCGACATCCTGCCGACCGCGCCCGTCGGGATTTTGTTTTTGATCATCGGCGGCGTGACCTCGCCGTTCGTGCGCCTGCTCAAGAGCCTGGTCTGCCGCGAACGCGAATGGCTCGCCGACGCGGCGGCGGTGCAGTTCACGCGAAATCCGGCGGGCATCGCGGGCGCGCTCAAAAAAATCGGCGGGCTTTACAAGGCCGGCCGGCTCGACGCACCGCACGCGGAATCCGCGAGCCATTTGTATTTTGCAAATTCCACCAACGATCCGTGGTTCCAATTTTTCGCCACGCATCCGCCGCTGAAAAAAAGAGTTCTGGCGATTAACCCGGCTTTCAACGGCCAGTTCGAGCACGTCAATTCGCTGCCCCGGCATGAAGATGAAAATTCGCGGGAAGCGCAATACGATAGTTTGTATGAGGAAA
>Ga0302320_10020161_pt1 | contig 13326 bp, 9 predicted proteins | sample Bog_T0_3_FD_202130 | JGI IMG/M metagenome (GOLD analysis project Ga0302320, IMG submission 202130) | Peat permafrost microbial communities from Stordalen Mire near Abisko, Sweden - Bog_T0_3 | ecosystem: Environmental > Terrestrial > Soil > Wetlands > Peat | place: Sweden: Abisko, Stordalen Mire...
TGAGAGCATGAGTGAGGAATGCACGGCGCGTGAATTCGAAAGAACGGGAACATATCTTTGGCCCGTCACCTCGGGAAATGTATATTCGCGGGAATTCATGCGTCGGGTCATGCCGTTGACACCGCCGGTGGCGCACGACGGCGTGCTCAACACCATCGCACCGTTGTATGGTCGCATTGTAACGATTGCCCAGCCGCTGGGCCAGTACCGTATCCACAATCGCAATATCAGCCGAGTAGACCGTGCTGGTCATATCGACAATATTCCCGATTTCGCCACTCGGATAAATCTCAGAAAGCTCGAATTCGATGCGCTGCGCCAGCATGCGGCAGCGCTGGGCGCCGAGCTGCCACGTATCGACTTCCTGGATAGCGAACAGGTTTTCGTCAATTACCGGCTCATGGCCCGCAAACAGAACCGCGAGGACGGTGACGACGTGCATCGATCGCTATGGGATCTGTGGCTGACCGGAATATTCTGTATATTTCGCAGTCCAATCACTTTTGGCGCGCGTATCAAGCACATTGTCTGGATTACCAGCCTGGCGATCGCGCCGGCCGGCCTGGCGCGCCGCATGATCAGCCTCCGCTTCAACCGAAACCAGCGCGCCAGGCCCCGAGCTTCGCTCACCGCCTAGAGGATGATCACCGAAGGATCCGCACCAGACGGAGCCCGGATTTAATCCATTTCGGACGTTCGTTCGGAACATATCGCCAGCTTACGAGGGCACGACGAAAATGCCGTGGGCCGAACAAAACGCACAGTGCCCAGAAAAACAGCGAGATACGTTGCGAGCGTGAGAAGCCCTGCGGATAGGAGAGCGCCCTGACACCATCGGCGAAAATGCGAGCCGAGCTTTCCTGCGAAATCGGATGAAGGTCCGGCCGCAATGAAAAGGATGCGGTTCGCAAGCAAAAAAACGTCAAGCTCCTGTTCAACACCTTCGCTGCCACCGGGCGGCCGACACTGCTGCCGATTTCCCCAAAAAATTTATGGCGCCGCAACGCCAGATCAACCTCCCTAGCGAAGCGGCTGTCGTCCAGGTAAAGGAACGCGCCGTGATTCTGGCCATGAACGCGATAATCCACCAATGGCTTCGCAATCGTTATGATATCACCACAGGCCGGCGCGGCCGCGAGCAGATAACTGTCTGGCGCCCGATCGACAAAATCCGATTTGAAGCCGAAGACACGCTCGACAAACCACCTTGGATAGGCGTTACCGGATCCCGGCGGCGTTGGATATGCTCCCGCAGTTGTCGCCCATTCGCGGATGTCCTGGGGAGTCGGGTGGGAGAAATACTGGGGCAGAATACCGCCGGTCGGATTTCCCCCGGCATCGATGACCCGCATCTGAAACTGAAATTTGCTGGCGGCTTCGGACCAGACCGAAGCAATCTCGGTCATCACCTCTGGATGCAACACGTCATCCGAATCAAGAAATATGACGACGTCTCCCGAGGATCTGCCAAAGCCGTTCACGCATGACGGCATTTGTCCCGCGTTGGACTGGCTGACGATGGTGACATCGCCGGCGAAGGCTGCAATAATTTCCGGCGAGTTGTCCGTCGAGCCGTCGTCGACGACGATCACCTCGACCTTCGGCCAGCGAACCTCGATCGCGCTTCTTATCGCTATTCCTACATAATCAGCGTAATTATAATTGGGAATTATGACGGATAACGTTAGTTCCTTTGCCACTTCAGCCCTCGCCAGCGCAATTCTAATTCTATCATGACACAAGATCTCTCCGTCGGGGTTTCCCGCCGGAATATGCTAGCGGAATTTAGCTCGGTGGTCCAAAATGATCCCGAGGACAAGGCGGCACAAAGCCGTCGAGCCATTTTCCGTAGCGTGCAGATATTAACTGCTGGATTTCCGATCGCGAGGGCGGCAAAATATGGCGGATGGCTGTCGCCAAAAATCGAATAATACAGGCGCGCAACCGATCTTGTACTCGGAACCCTGCTTAGGCAAGACAAGAATGCATGATGTTCGTTCGCTCCGTGGGGTTGGCCGTGCTGCCAAGTCGATAATTCCACGCGCCCTCGTTGCCGCGTCGCTGCTGTTCGCACCACAGGTCCGAGCCCAGGTTGCAGGGTACGGAAGGTCGTCTGCTCCCATTTACGGTGGAATCGGCGTCGCGCCGCGGCCGGCAAATCCCTATCCGCCGATGCAGGGCACCTTTGCCGACAATCATAAAACGCCGGACGGAAAGCTTTGCATATCGGTCCGTCCATCCGCGCAAGCACAAGCTGTCAATCCCAGGATTTTCGACCAGATGGTCACGGTGAACAATATCTGTGGTCAATCGATCCGGGTTCAGGTTTGCATTGCCGACAGTTCAAACTGCATCGTCGTCCCGCTGGAGGGTTACGAAAAACTGCAAAGGATACTTGCAATCGCAACCTCGAATGTATTCATGTTTGAATATCGTGAGCTGTTTTTTTGATGGCCGGCCAGGATCGACCACGACAATTCACCAACGCCGGATCGTCACCAGGCAAATGGCGGCGATCCGGACCGCGGCGGCGGATACTGATAAAGCAATGATGGAACAGTTCGGGTACGACTGGGGGTGCGCCGCGGAAGGGCGCCAGCACGTGCTCGTCCATCAACATGCCAACGAGTCATGAAAAGAGTTCGACGAAGAAACAGGCGGAGGCGTCGCCTGAAATCATACTTCGCCGCCGGATTCCCGCTGGCTATTATTGCCGCAGGCCTGCTGCTTTATTTTCAACCCGGCCCGGCCGGATCGAACCGATCTCCGCTTCATGCTTCAGATGCTGCCCCGGTTGCCCGCATTGACTATGTCCTCAAATTGAACGGCGCTATCACGCCATCCTCCGCGGGAGCGCTGATGGCAGCGTCCGACGGCTTGTTTCAACGTGAGGGCCTAAGCGTCCAACTGCGTCGCGGAACCGATGATGAGGACGCCATCACCACCGTCGCGACCGACGACCACGTCATCGGGCTCGCTTCAGCGCAGGGGTTTTTGAAAGCGCGGGCGGAGGGTCTGCCCATCGTTGCGTTCGCGGCGTCCTACGCCGTCAGCTCGGTTGAATTCTTCGCGCTTTCAAACACGAAGCTGCTCGGGCCGGCTGATCTCGAGGGGAAACGGATCGGATACAAGCCAAGTTCGGAGATAGCGACAATCCTGTATGCATTTATCGCAACCAACAGCTTGGCGCAAAGTGGAATGGTGATCGTGGAGAGTGATCACGCGCTGTCCGACCTTCGCGACGGAAAGATCGAGGTGCTGATCGGTCATCGGGACGTGGCGGGCGAGGCCCTGGAAAATGCTGGCGTGCCCTATCGATCGCTCAGCCCGGACTCATTCGGCGTCCACGCGATGGGACCGGTGTATTTCGCAAACGAGCGGGTCTTCTCGTCGCCGGGCAATCTGGAGAAATTCCTGATCGCGATGGCTAAGGGGTGGAACGCGGCCTATTCCGACTATGATAGAAGCATTCCGATCATCGCGCGCGCCATTGATGGAAAGCTGAATTCAGCCCAGATATCCCGTTTCATGGATTCACAGCGGCGCTTCCTGCGGCCTTACGGGATCCGGTTCGGCGAACTCGACCCGCGCCAGCTGAAGCTATTGCAAGGGCAGTTGCTGCAACAGCGTATCATCCGCGAGCCCATCGACCTTTCGCGCGCAGTCAATTATGATATTCTGACGGAAGTCTACCGGACAAAGTCCGATATTTTTTCTCGAATTGAACCTTGAATATATGCCGAATTCCACGCAAGCTACCCACCGGTTATTGGGCGTCGTCCATTTTTTCCGAATTGAATCTTAACATATGCCCGATTCCACCCAGGCGATCGTCTTTGGAGGTGCTGGTTTTATCGGAACGCACCTTCTGAACCAGCTGGCAGGTGCCAAAAGATATCAGCGGGTGGTGTCCGTCGATATCGGCGAGCCGAGGGCCCGCATCGAGGGCGTCGAATACCTCTATCACGACGTTCGCAACCCGATCGACCTCAAACTCGGCGGCGGGTCACCGGCCGACATATTCAACCTCGCCGCGATCCACGTCACGCCCGGCCACCCCGAAGGCGACTATTATTACACCAACGTGCTCGGGGCCGTGAATGTTTGCCGGTTTGCCAAGGAAACCGGCAGCCAGAATATCGTGTTCACCAGTTCCATTTCCATCTACGGCCCGAGCGAGAAGGCCCTGGACGAAGATGCGTCGCCGGCACCGGTGAGCGCCTATGGGCGTTCGAAACTTTCGGCCGAAGCGATCCACCAGATGTGGCAATCGGAAGCCGCTAGCCGGCGGCTCACCATCGTCCGCCCCGCGGTCATCTATGGCCTCTATGAACAGGGGAACTTCACGCGATTGTCGAGGCTGCTGGCAAGGCGGGCCTTTGTCTATCCCGGCCGAACCGATACGATCAAATCGTGCGGATACGTCAAGGACCTGATCGCCTCCATGCTTTTCATGGCGTCGCGCAATCCGGGCGTCTCGATCTACAATTTCTGCTACCAGGACCGCGCCACGATCAGCGAAATCTGCACGGCTTTCTCCGAGGCGGCCGGATACCGGATTCCCCGGCTGACGATTCCGATCTGGTTCATGAATCTCGCGGTGCTGCCGTTCGAGCTGCTGCAGAGGGTCGGCATCCGAACCGGCATTAACCGCGAGCGCATCAAAAAATTATGGTTTTCCACCAACATCCTGCCGAAGCGCCTGCTCGCCAGCGGATTTCACTTCGAGTACAGTCTATTGAGTTCGCTGCAGGATTGGAAACGTGGATCAAGCGTCAAGGATTTCGATTGATGTTGCCCCGCAATCACGCTTGGGGTTTTTTCCGCGATCGTTGAGGCCGTGACGCCGGATTCGCGACGACGCCCCGGTTCTGGCAAGGGAGTCATCGGCTCCAGCAAGATAAAAATTGCATATCGGACCGACGCGATAGCGACATGGTGCCTTTGCGCGGCTGTCGCGCTGGCACCGTTACCGTTCGGGTCGACCGATCTGAAGGTGATTGCGGTCTGGGTGCTGCTGCTATCGGCGATCGCGGTACTGGCAAGCCTGCAGCCGCTTGCTTCCCGCGATGTGGTCGTTCTCGCAGGCTTTGCCATTGTCGCCGCAAGCTGGGGATTTGTCGTCGCCGAGCAGATCGGCCGGGCGCCGCTGTTAGCCGAATTGATCAATCCCATCTGGCAGCAGACATCAGCCATTGTCGGACATGGCATCGACGGCTTCATTACCGTGGCCCGCGATCAGCCTTATCTATCGGCCGGGTCAGAAATCGCATGCGTGTCGTCGATGGTTTGTGGCTTCCTGCTCGGCCGAAACCGGAACGCAGCCTATCTCCTGCTCCTGACGTTCGCGGGATCAGGCCTAGCCTATGCCATCTATGGAATTCTCGCCTTCATTCTCTGGCCAGACCAGCTGCTGTGGCAGGCAAAATTCAGTTACCGAAACTCCCTGGTCGGCACCTTCTTCAATCCCAACGTCGCCGCGGTCTATCTTGGGGCCTGCACCATTGTCTGGCTGCTGATCCTGGCCAAGACGCTCCGGGTTGCTTCCGCAAGACATTCCCGCCGCTGGCGCGATTTCGCCGATGCTCTCTTCAGCCATCCTTCACGCGGCACGATTATATGTTTTGCCGCCGCCTTCATCGTCATGTCCGCTATGTTGATGACCGGGTCGCGCGCCGGATCCGTGTTTTCGCTTCTGACCCTTAGTGGCTCCGCGGCAACATACTACCGGCGAGAATTGGGGACACGCCGCCTACTGTTGGCGTTCCCGATCGCCGCTGTTTGCGGGATCGTCCTCGCCCTGCAAATTTTCGGAGGCCGGATTGATCAAAGGTTCGGCTCGGAAGGCCTGTTCGATCCCGGGCGCTGGAACGCCTACCTTTCCGCTTTCGAGATCATCGGGGATCATCCTTGGCTGGGGACCGGGCTTGGAACTTTTCGTTGGGCATTTCCAAGATACCGCAGCGCCACTGTTTCGATCTCGGGCATTTGGGAGCAGGCGCACAGCACGCCACTTGAAATTGCCTCAGAAATGGGCATTCCGTTTACGGCTCTCGTGATCCTGGCTTGGCTCGCTATCTTCTTCGTGCTCGGCCGGGGGATGTTAACGCGAAAAAGGGACGCAGTCCTGCCGATGGCAGCGTTCTGGACCGGTCTGCTCGCGGTGTTTCACTCGCAAATCGATTTCTCGCTGCAGGTTCCCGGCTTTTCCATCCCGATATGCGCCATCGTCGGCATGGGACTTGCTCAGGCCGTATCCACTCGCGGGCTTAACCTAACCACGAAGCAGGTGGCGTCCTAGCCTGTACATTTGGCTAATTTTCACTTAAATTCACCGGACTAGGTGACCGGCAGGGATCATTTTACATGGCCATTAAACGGTTTTTAGTCGGGACGCGACCGCTGATCGCGGCATTGATTTTGGGATTGCTTCTATCGTTCGCGCTTGCGAACGGCAGCTTCGCGGCATGTACCAACGACCCCGAAGCCGCCCAGAAGTCAGCCAGGTTTCTCGACAATACTACATCGCTGCTGAACGGTTCCAATGGGCCGCGCACCCCTGCGGAGATCAGCGCCGACGTGCGGGATTTCGTGGCCGCCAACCCACAGGCGCTGGGTGCGGTTATCGCCTTGCTCAAGGCCGGCGGCCTTACGCCGGAGCAGCAGAAGGCCATCGGCACGGGTTTAGGCCTTGCTGCCGGTGTTTGCCTTCGCCCGGACCCGACCTTCGCGGCGGAGATCCAGACCCAAATTGCGGGCACAGATTCGACTGATGCAAAGAACGCCTATGCGGCCATTACCGGGAACCAGTTGATCGGCAGCGTCGGCGGCGGCGGCGGATCGTCCGGGGCGGCCGGAGGCTCGACCAATCCGATTACGACATCAGGCAGCGGCTTTGGCGGCTTCGAGCCGTTCGCTTCGAACAGCGTCTCGAACAACCCGGGAAACTTTTTCGGCGGGAGTGCCGGAGGCACCGGCGGCGCCAATATCACCAACACCTCGACCACCACCAATACCGTCACCAGCACGGTGGTCTGCACGGTGTCGAAAACCTGCTAGCATAAGGCCATATCGAAGAGCGCTCGACGGTCCGCAATCCCGATGCTCACCACTCATTTTGAGCACGGTGCCGCGCCGCGATAAATTTGGGTAAAAGAGCCGAATGCTACAGACACGAATTCCAAATCCCCGCGAAATCGAGGCACGCGAGCCTGCGACCGCGTCGCTGGAGCATACGCTGTCCTACGCGCTTGCTTTGTTGGGCCGGCAATACCCGCAGATGATTTTTACGCTCGTGCTGTGCATCAGCCTTGCCGGCGTTTATCTCCTGACGGCACAAAAGCGATATACGGGCACCGCCGTGCTGCTGATCGACAGCCGCAAGATGCAGGGCCTGCAGACGCAGGCGTCGTTCGGGGGCGAAAATCCGATCGATTCGGCGATGGTCGACAGCCAAGTCGAGATTCTCAAATCAGAGACGATCGCCTCAGCCGTGATCAAGGATCTGCGGCTCATAGATACAGCAGAGTTCACCGGGTCGCAGGGCGGACTGCTCGGGCGTATTGCCATACTTTTCTCGGGGGCGTCTGACGAGCCGCGCCCCACCGATGCCCAGCTGATGCGAACGGCAATCAATCGCCTCCTTGGCCAATTGACGGTCAAGCGCGTCGGGCTCAGCTATGTGATCGAGATCTCCTATCAGTCGCTGTCACCGGAGCAAGCGGCGGCGATCGCCAATGCCATCGCCGAGGGCTATATCGTCGACTCGCTCGAGTCCAAGTACCAGGCGTCGCGGCGGGCCGCGGTATGGTTGCAGGACCGGATGAAGGAGCTGCGCGCGCAGGCGTCGAGCGCCGAGCGGGCGGTGGCCGATTTCAAGGCAAAGAACAACATCGTCGATGCCGGCGGGCGGTTGCTCACTGAACAGCAGCTTGCCGAGATCAACAGCTCCCTAACCATCGCGCGCGCGCAGCGGGCCGAAGCCAACGCCAAGCTCGAACGCATAACCGCGATTCTCAAAGCCGATGACAACGACCGCAACGTGATCCTGAACGATCTGGCCACTGTCGCCGACGGCATGCAAAATCCGGTCATCGTCAAGCTGCGCCAGACCTATCTTGATTATGCCGCCAAGGAAGCCGATTGGGCTAACCGGTACGGTTCGTCGCATCTCGCCGTGGTCAACCTGCGCAACCAGATGCGCGAGATCCGGCGCTCGATCACCGACGAGCTCAGGCGCACCGCGGAAGGCTACAAGAGCGATTTCGAGATCGCCAAGGCGCGGGAAGACGCCAGCCAGAAGAGCCTCAACGACACCATCGCGGTGTCGAACGATACGAGCCAGGCCCAGATCGTGCTGAAGGATCTCGAAAGCAACGCGCAAAGCGCCCGCGCGCTGGCCGACAATTTTCTCCAACTCTACATGGTTTCAGTCCAGCAGCAGTCGTTCCCGATCACCGAGGCGCGGGTGATCACGCCGGCCTCGATGCCCTTCTCCAAGAGCTCCCCCAAGACCCTGATAATTCTGCTCGCGGCCCTGGTCGGTGGAACAATCCTTGCCGTGCTGGTCGGCATTGCCCGGGACATGATGGACCGCGTGTTCCGAACCGTCGCCCAGGTCGAACAATTGCTTCGCGTCAGCTGTCTTGCCTCGATTCCCGTGGTTGGGAGCGACAAGGCCGCAGGCGGGCGCTCTGAGATCGCGGGACGCATTCAAGGCCTGACGAGCGCCTTGTGGCCGTTCGGCAGGCGAACCAGGCCGTCACCAGTCCCGACGCCGAACAGACCCGCGGTGACCTTGCCGTTCAAGAAAGTAGAGGTCGGTGTCGACCATCCGCAGCCGCACAGCGATCGCCTGCTTTCCGTCAAAGAGAGTGTCGCCCGTACGGTCATCAACTCGCCGTTTTCGCGGTTCGCGGAGGGGATGCGCTCGATCAATCTGGCGACCGACCTTGGCCATTTCGGAACCTCGAACAAGGTCATCGGCGTAACCTCGGCGCTTCCCAACGAAGGCAAATCGACCATCAGCGAGGCGCTAGCCCAGGTCGCGGCGCAAAGCGGTTCCCGCGCCATCCTGGTGGACGGCGACGTCCGCAATCCCAGCCTAACCTCCCGGCTGGCGCCAGAAGCAGAACTCGGCTTGATCGATATCGTGCTGGGAAAAGCCAGCCTGAAAGACGTGGTCTGGGTCGATCCCCAGACCAATCTGCATTTTCTCCCCTGTGTCGTTGCATCGCGGTTTTCGAACTCGGCCGATGTGTTGGCCTCGCCGCAGATGGAGAAGCTGTTCAAGCAGCTCCGCGACCACTATGACCGTATCGTTCTCGACCTTAGTCCCCTGGCGCCGGTGATCGACGTTCGCGCTACCGGGGCACTGGTAGATTCTTACGTTCTTGTCATCGAATGGGCGCGAGCCAAGGTGGATACCGTCGAGCGGGTGCTCAACGAAACTCCCGCCGTCCACGAGCGGCTGCTTGGCGCGGTGCTCAACAAGGTCAATCTGTCGGTGATGAACCGCTATGATTCATATAATGGCGGCTATTATTACAACCGATACTACACGCGATATGGATATGTTGATTGAGGCATGACGGTTTTCGTTCCCTGGATGCTGCGCAGCGCGCTGTTGCGTTGACCGGATCCCGACTTGCAGAGCAGCGTGGCGTCCGGGGGCAGGCTAGAGATTGAGGATATGGCGGCTCTGAGGGCCAATATAGCGCGGCTTTTTCTGGTGTTGGCGGCGTTGGCCTCGGCGGGCTGGGCGGTATTCTTTTTATCCAAGTCCGACAACTCGATTCAGTTGGATAATCTCGCCAACCGCATCATGTCGGGGGACGGATTTCGGCAGAATCCCCTGCTCGGCTCGGACCAGCTTCTTGCCGCCGCCGAGAACCGCGCGCTGTGTAATCCGCTGGAGATGCGAGGTGCGGCGATCGTTCGACTGCGGTTGGTCGAGGACGCCATCAATGCCTCGGATACGCATCTGGCGGATCAGCGGCTCGCATCCTTGCGCGCTTCGGTCGATCGCGCACTCGGCTGTGTGCCGACGGAGGGATTTTTGTGGTTCATCCGCTATTGGAGCGCGACGCATGCCGGCGACTCCGCGAGCGACCACTTCCAGGAACTCAGGATGTCCTACATAATGGCCCCGTTTGAGGGCTGGGTGGCGCTCCGGCGCAGCCGCTACGCTCTGGCGATCTACGACGATCTGCCGGATGACCTGAAGGAAATGGCGCGCAATGAATTCGTCGCCATCGTGGCTTCCGGCTTTGTTGGCGACGCGGTAAAAATTCTGCGCGGGCCAGGCTGGCCGATCCGCGACCAGTTGCTGCCGCACCTCGATAAAGTCCGGCTGAAAATCCGGCTTCAACTCGACAAGGCACTGCGGGCCCAGGAATTGATCGTCGACATCCCCGGTGTCGAAGCGAGAGAATTCCGGCCTTGGCAATAGTTGGAGTTCGCTCTCCCTTCTCCCAGCGTTCTCCCACTTCCATGCCTCGACATCGTGCCCCGGTTCTTCGGCCAGCGCCAAATTGCGCTTTACCGCTCCGGGGGGCGCGTGTCTCGATCACTCGCCGGACTGGATCTTCACGATCTGGCCGTTGCTGGCGGCAACGATGCCGTTGTTGGCAGTCGCCACAATCAGGTTGATGAATTGCAGGACTTTCGCGGTATCATAGGTCGCCGCGTTGGCGGCGAACAGTACATCGCGGTCGCGCATCTCGAATTTGGTAGCCAGGAAATAGCCAGCGGGATCGCGAAAGTCGACATTATAGACCACCGGCACCGTCGGTCCGACGAATTTCGAGCAGTCTACCCCCATGCGTTCGGCCAGTTCGCGCGGTTCGCGGCGATAGATATAGACACCGCCCGGCTCGGCTTGGGCGTCAAGCAGGCCGCTGGCGAGCCCCATCGCTTGAGACAGGTAAATCCGCCACATCCCGAAAGGAAATTGTCCCTGCGCGCCCGAAGCGCCGAAAGCCAGGAATATCTGCGGCTCGCGATAGACGTAGATGGTATCGTTGGGGTGAACCCACACATTGTTGCCGGGCTGATAGGCCAGCGCTCCAAACGGCACGCTGGCGCGCTTGCCGTTGCGCTCGAGCGTGACCCAGGATTCGTAGCCCTGATCCTTGATGCCGCCGGCGCGGCTGATGACGTCGAGCACCCGCTCGCCGGCGGCATTGGCCTGCAGCCGGGTCGGCGTATTGACCTCCCCGAGCACAGAGATCAGCGAGGTGTTCTGGGTGATCAGCGCAACGATGGCCTGCGGCTCGATGGCGCGGTTGCCGATCGCCTTGACGATGTCATTCTGGATTTCGCCCGGCGTGCGTCCGTCGGCCTTGATGGCGCCAGCATAGGGCACCGTAATGTTGCCGGAGGTGTCGACGTTCTGGTTCGGCAGCGTGACGAAATTGCCCGGCCGCACGCCGGCTTCGGCCGGAATGAACAAGCCGCCCGCGGCGGCTTCGAAGATGGTCACCGAGATGACGTCGCCGATGCCGAACTTGATCGGCTTCGGGCGCGACGTGTCCGGGAATGTGGCGGCGATGGCGCCCGGACCATATTCCTTGAGGATTTCAATGTTGGTTCCGTTGAGCTTTACCAGCCCGTATTCGGGGCCTTTACCAGTCTGCTCAGACTTGATCGAGAAATCCTGCGGACCCGCCGCCGGCAAAAGCGAACAGCCCGCCGCGACCGACAGAACAAAAAACAACAATCCGGCTAACGAAAATGGCCGCCCCACACACAGAATCCCCAGTCATTACGATTCGGAACTTCGGTTAAAACCTTAATTAAGTCAACGCGATTTGGCGTCCCAATGAAATTCATGGTTGATTGTTGCATTGCAGATACAGCCCAGGATTAAGGAATAGGCAGCGTCCCATTGAATATACTTAATAGGCGTTGCGCCGGCGTACGAGTTCGAAGCAGGTGAGCAAAATGACCTTGAGATCAAGCAGCAAGCTCCAGTTATTAATATACCAGAGGTCGCAATCGACCCGTCCCTTCATCTGCTCGACCCGCGCCGTTTCCCCGCGGTAGCCATTCACCTGCGCCCAACCCGTTATTCCCGGCTTCACATGATGACGGAAGGCGTAATCCGCCAGCAGATCTCCATAATGGTTGTCATGAGCCAAGGCGTGCGGCCGCGGTCCCACCAGCGACATGTCGCCCCGCAAGACGTTAAGAAGTTGAGGCAATTCATCGATGCTGGATCGACGAAGAACCTTCCCTACCGTCGTGACCCTGGGGTCGAACCGCCTCGCCTGCGCAATGGCCGCTCCATCTTCCATGACGCTCATGGTCCGGAATTTGAATATGACAAACTGCTTGGTGTTAAACCCGTTGCGCCGCTGGCGAAACAACACCGGCCCTCTGGAATCGAGTTTGATCGCCAACGCGCTCAGAAGCATCAGCGGAGACAGGATGACAAGGCACAGCGAAGCCCCGATGACATCCATGGCCCGCTTCAAAACTTGCTCCGTGCGCGATAGCGGACCGCGCTGAATCTCGATGGAAAACGAACTCCTGAGACGAAACGACGGGTTTTCCGCGAAGGAGCGAATTCGGCGGTCGGGCAACAGCTCCACCGGCAGCGGAGAAGCGCGCAGGCGATCGCGAACCAGTTCGAGCTTTCGCGTGTCATGCCAGGGAAACGCGAGGACGATTTCGTCGACACCGCGCTCGCGCGCCATCGCAACAGCACGATCCAAGGATGTCGATTCGCCTTCGGCCAGCGAGAGATTCTTGTCCTTGTCGCCGGAAAAGGCGACGCGAGCAATCTCGGTCAGGCCAAATCTCTCCAGCAACTCGTTAACGCCAAGTGCCGCCAACTCATCGCGGGTCCCGAGCAGAACAGCGCGCCGCCCCTGCACCCGACCATCCGCCACCGCGGAGGCGACCATGCGCTTGGCGTACCTACGGCATCCCAGCAGTAAGAGCAACGCCAGCGACCCAAAACAGATGATCGAGCCGCGGGAAAACTCCGCGCCAATCTTCATCAGGAAGGCGAACAACGTCAACAAAAGACCGACAAGAGACCAATACGCGAAAATCCGACCAAAATCCCAGCGCCTGGAGGAAACCGCCCGGAAATCATAGAACCCGCTCGCCTGACCGATCAGCACGTATAACAACGCGGCAATGACCCCAACCCCGGACAACGGTTCGAAATTTCCGAAATTTCCGCTGGCGATGAGTTGATAGCTCACCCCGCCGACGATGCTGGCGAGAACGATCAGGGCGAAATCGGCCAATGCCAGGAGATGCCGGAGCGCGGCATGCGGGATTTTCAGTTTCGAGGGCTTGCGGGCGAGACCGGGA
>Ga0302320_10020163_pt1 | contig 13325 bp, 11 predicted proteins | sample Bog_T0_3_FD_202130 | JGI IMG/M metagenome (GOLD analysis project Ga0302320, IMG submission 202130) | Peat permafrost microbial communities from Stordalen Mire near Abisko, Sweden - Bog_T0_3 | ecosystem: Environmental > Terrestrial > Soil > Wetlands > Peat | place: Sweden: Abisko, Stordalen Mire...
TCATTTCTTCTACAATAAACGGCCGTTGAAGAATCTAGGCTGCGCACTGGGTCCCCATGGGTCGGGTCCGAAGGAAGTGGACCCGATCCGCGGGGACCCACGGGTTGGGCCGGGTTTTAGAGCTTTTTATAAACCCTATCCACGGGTACCCGGTGGGTCCTTGGGTATCCATGGGTTTATGGGTACCCCGGTAAATTTAATAATTATATGATTTTATATTTTAATAATAATTTTATATTTTATATTTTTTATATTAATCTTCATACTAATCTTATTAATATTTCGAAGATTATGAAAATTCTTCAAATAATATATCACGTGATATTTTCACTCTGCTCTGCTCTGCTCTACTCTGCTCTGCTCTACTCTATTCTATTCGGAAACCGGAACTCTTTCCAAAGCTAAACTTCTTATTGATTCTTGGTGGTTGATCTTAATTTCGATAAATTTATCAAAATTAAGATCAACTACCATTGAATTTATCGAAATTAGGATTAACCGCCAAGAATCAATAAGAAGTTTAGCTTCGGAAAGAGCTCCCGGTTTCCGAGCAGAGCAGAGTAGAACAGACCAGAGCAGAGCAAAGCAAAGCAAAGCAGAATAGAAATATTATGTGATATATTATTTGAAGAATTTTCATAATTTTCAAAGTATTAATAAGATTGGTATGAAGATTAATATAAAAAATAAAAAATAAATTTATTATTATTATTAAAATATAAAATCATATAACTGGGTTCTGGGTCGGGTCGGATCCTTGGCGGGTTACCCAGGACCGCTACTAGTGCGCAGCCTAGAAGAATCTGAGCTTTCCTATGCCACAATTCATCCCGCGGATGCTGAAACAGAATACATCGCTTTTTTCGAAGTCGTCGAAGATGGGAATAGGAACTTTTCACGCTTGACACTTACTCGTATTAATAGTTAGCTTATCTAAAAGGCATGTCGCTATGAAAGAAACCATTTCAATCATCTTATAATAATCGTATTTTGTGCAAAAAATGCTAACATAAACTAGAAAAAGAAACCTTCTATCATGATTCGACCTTCTATTGCGCTTAGTAAAGCTAAATCTTCGCTAAATCGAATTGCGAGCGTTTTACTAATGAAATGCTCCCGGAGAATGAATTTTCCCGGTATACATATTTAATATATAATTGAATATCAATGCTTTCATCTAGGTATGGCGAGGAGAAAGGAAAGCAATGATCATGCCTCCATTTAGAAATTACTTTGCGTCAAGTGACCGACTTGGTGATTTGTACCTGATTCCTCCTCGGTCACACTTTCGGTCCGAATATCATGCATCCAACTATTTATCTTCGAGGCTCATCCAGTCAGCTGTCTAGGTCCGGAAAAAGGAGCGGGCCTCCCCAGTGCCCCGCATCTTGAACCCCAGCAATTCCAATTATCAAATCCGGAATCCGGCAGCCGGTTCATTTGATGTCAGGAGATTCAATACCTTTTTGTGGTTACTGGCGAAAGAATCCAGTCCCATAGCACGGGCTAAGGCCAGAGGGAGACTGCATGATGTTGTGTATCTATCTGCATGCATGTCAAATTTTAATTGAAATTGCCAACAAGAACGTAATGGATTTTCCCCTCCTTCCCCAGCATACATTACCCCACCGAGTTCTTTCAAAAAAAGAAAATTACCTCGCCCCCTAATTAAGAGCCCGTTTGCAAATAATCTACACAGTGGTAAATTAGAAAATATGTTGTCGTTTTTTTTGACCGTATTTCTTGCTTCGGCGGCATGCATTAATGCACAACTCTCTGGCTCATTCTCTCCTCCAAGTTATCCGTCACCATGGGCAAAAGGTGGGATTGGATGGGATGAAGCCTATGCCAAAGCAAAGGATTTTGTTAGCCAACTCACAGTGCTGGAGAAAGTGAATCTTACAACTGGGGTTGGGTGGGAAGGACAGTCCTGCGTAGGAAATACAGGTTCCATTCCTCGTTTGAACTTTCCAGGACTTTGCATGCAAGATTCGCCTCTTGGAGTTCGTGATAGTTAGTTAAGAATTCAGCTATGGTTTCTATAGCGCTAATGAGTTCTATAGCCGATGTCAATTCCGCTTTTCCTTCGGGAATGAACGCCGCTGCAACATGGAGTACTAGTCTTATGAAGGCTCGAGGTGTTGCTATGGGACAGGAACATCGTGGAAAAGGGGTAGATGTACAACTAGGACCCGTTGCAGGCCCTTTGGGTCGCGTACCTGAAGGAGGACGCAACTGGGAGGGCTTTAGTCCCGATCCAGTTCTCACAGGTGTTGCAATGGGACAAACCATTGAAGGAATCCAATCAGCGGGCGTTGTGGCTTGTGCCAAACACTTCATCATGAACGAGCAAGAGCATTATCGGGAAGCAGGGTCTGATACAAATTTTGCATATTCCGCCAATCTCGATGATAAGACAATGCATGAGTTATATTTATGGTATGGCATTAATCTTTCACATGATTTAGGCATACTGACCCTAATCCAGGCCATTTGCAGACGCAGTTCGGGCAGGGGCGGGTGCAGTGATGTGTTCTTATAACCAGATCAACAACAGTTACGGATCCCAGAATAGTTGGACTCTCAATTATTTGCTTAAGAATGAGCTCGATTTCCAGGGTTTCAGTAGGCGACTTCTCATCACTTTCAGGAATTTGGCTAATGGGAGGCATTCAGTAACAAGCGATTGGTGGGCTCAACATGATGGCGTTGCGAGTGCCTTGGCAGGCCTTGAGTAAGACCTCTAATTTTGAGATTGTGTGTTTCACTAACGAGTATAATAGCGTAACTATGGCTGGTGATCAGAATCTTGCATCCGGCAACACATATTGGGGCACAAACCTCACAAATGCTGTTCTCAATGGGACAATTCCTCAATGGCGACTCGATGATATGGTGGTTCGCATTATGTCTGCTTACTACAAAGTTGGCAGGGACCAATACAAAGTTCCAGTAAACTTCAATTCCTGGAATCTTAGCACCTACGGCTATCAGCACCCCGAAGCTGACGAGGACTTCACACAAATTAATTGGCATGTTAATGTGCAAGGTGATCACGCGGCTTTAATTAGAGAGATTGGTGGAGCTTCCACTGTGCTCTTGAAGAATACTAATAACACTCTACCTCTCAACAAGCCGAAGAGCGTTGCAATTATTGGAGAAGATGCGCATGATAATCCTGGGGGGCCTAATTCATGCGGCGATCGAGGATGTGACATTGGCACGCTTGCTATGGTACGCTAACCAGCTGATCTAATTTATCATCCTGCTAATCTTTCAGGGATGGGGATCTGGAACGGCGAATTTTCCGTATTTGATAGGTGAGTAAACCGATTTTCTGACAGACATTCTTTCTCGGCTGGCTTGAAAATCTGGAGACTAAATGCCATGTTTTCTTCTTTTAATACATACTCCGGTACTGACAACTCGAAACTAGCTCCTGTCACGTCCCTGAAAGCCCAGGCTGCAAATGATGGCACTAAATTTACTAATGTTAGTGATAATTATGACTTTGCAGCTGTTGCAGCAGCTGTGACAGGAGCTGAGGCCGCAATCGTATTTGCAAATGCAGACAGTGGGGAAGACTACATTACTGTAGATGGAAATCAAGGTGACCGAAACAACTTAACCTTGTGGGGTAACGGGGATGCGTTAATTGCCTATGTTGCCTCTCTGAATCCTAACACAATCGTGGTCTTGCACACAGTCGGAGCTGTCATCGTTGAAGACATGAAGAACAACCCGAACGTAACTGCCATCCTATGGGCAGGCCTACCCGGCCAAGAATCCGGTAACGCAATTACCGATGTCCTGTATGGTGTCGTGAATCCGCAAGCTAAATCAGTTTTCACATGGGGCAAGAATCGTGCAGATTGGGGCGTGGATGTAATGTATACCGTCACTGAAGATCCACCACAGCTCGATTTCACCGAAGGCGTTTTCATTGACTATCGACATTTCGATGCTGCTAATATTGAACCCTCCTATGAATTCGGCTTCGGACTATCATACACTATATTCGCCTACTCCGACTTAAATATCCAGAAGTCGTATGCTGCTCCTTATGTACCGACCAAAGGCTGGACATCCCCTGCTCCAACTTTCGGACACATCGATTATAATCCCGCAAATGCCCAATTCCCCAAAGGATGGAACAAAGTTCCATTTTATGTGTATCCATACCTTGAAGGGCCGCTCTTGACAGGCCAAAATTCAGATCTACCCCCGCATTCGACGGACAGCGACCCACAGCCTTTGCTGCCTGCTGGTGGAGCACCCGGAGGCAATTCAGGGCTCTACGATGTGTTGTATACTGTTAGTGCTAAGGTTACGAATACGGGTCATGTGCAAGGGACTGAAATTCCACAACTTGTCAGTAGTTCTTCCTCCATTCCATATTCTCTAGTTTCTACACGGCAATGCTAAAGCTACCACAGTATGTTTCGTTGGGCGGCCCCACAGACCCAAAAGTAGTCCTCAGAGGTTTTGACGACCTTAGTCTTGACCCGCATCAATCCGGAACTTTTACCTACAACATCACGAGGAGAGATCTTAGCAATTGGGATCCAGTATCGCAGAATTGGTATGTGAGTTCGTATCCAAAGACAGTATATGTGGGAAGTTCCAGTAGAACTTTACCCCTAAGTGGAGCTTTGTACTAGGATCACAAAGATTTAGGATTTTTGTTCTCGTGAGTTACATTGAAAATAAAACTACCATAATGCTAGGATATTCATCCTCAATATTACATGATATTTTCCATGAACGAAGAAATCTTTTAGGAATTCCCACTAAGCCTTGTGCCCGCATTGCATTTGGGTTCAATTTATTGATCCTTCGGAAACACCCTACAGTTATTGGCCAAGCTGGCTTACGTTACCCAATACTCGAAAATTCTGGTGTGGTGTCTTGTTTCTAAGCCCTAAAGGATGCGGCTATGCCCAATGTTACCCAAAGCCCCCAACTTCGGCCACTCGCTTGTCGTTCATAGATAAAAAGAGGCAAATCCAATATTTGAGTGAAATTTTTGACGTGATCAATAATTGAATAGTAATCCTTTTTGCCCCCTATTCAAGTAAATCTAGATAAGTGCATTTTAAATTATAAATGCTCATTGCATGAACATCGGCGTAAATCAATTGTCCAAAATTGAATTTTGAAAAAGGCGGGAAGCAGAAATGGCGAGCTGCCAGTTTCTCGAACGTCCATATCCTCCTTTGAGTGTGACTTCGTCACCGTGGGAGACTAAATCTATTGATGCCACTGTGAGGAGGCTGGGCCAACAAACACTGAGTTACGAAAGAAAATCTCAAGTGATGATAAGACATAGATTGTCTTACAACAACTCTAATTCATCACAAGAGTGCAATAAGGGCCATCTCGCTTCTGATAGGAGTTCCCAGAACATAACGGCCTCCTTTCACAGATTCCCCCTTCTGCCGCTTGAGCTCCGCCTTGCAATTTGGGGTTTCTCGCTCCCAGAGCCCCGAATAATCTCTCTCCGCGCCTTCTATCGCCCCAAGGCCCCCAGAATCTCACTGTCATCAAATTCCGGAAATCCACCACATCTCAGTACTTGTTCAGAATCCCGCACTGTAGCTCTAAAACACTATCAGCTATCTTTCGCCACTCTGAACATATACGCAAATCTAGCGGGTGGCGACATTTTGCATCTGGATGAGAGCTGGGAGAAAAGCTATACACAAGTTCTTGGGGAGAGTGGTTCTTTATGGATGTGGAATCCCGAAATAGTCAATGATTTGAGGAGAGTGAAAACAATAGCGTTGAGTCCGAAAACTTGGATGGATTATGACGAGGAGATGGGTAGAGGAATGCCGTATCAGAAGGGAGGGCAGATGCTGAGAAGCCATTTGAGATGTTTTGGGGCATTGGAGGAGGTTTTGCTTGTGCTACCGAAATCTAGTGCCACGGGGTGGAGATGGGGATGGGGAGCTGACCAATACGATGAAAGAAAGAAAAAAGATGATGATAATGTACACTTTAAGGATGTGATTTGTGCTGGTGATGCAGGAAACGGGAATACGGAGCTTTGTTGCGATCATGATATGCATATAAAGGGTCTGAGATTTCGGACGGCATTTATGGAGGGGACATTGGGAGGGGAGGAGACGAAAATCAAGGTGCCGGAAGTGAGGCTGATTGACTTGTGTTGACTTGTGTTGCAGCCTTTCACTAACTGCCCAGTCTTTAAGCTTGGAAATATACCTTTCATCCTATATTGCTTACTAGCAAAAGATCTAATCGAAATACCTGATCAATTATACACTCGTATTAAAGTCACTCTTTTGATTGAGCTATACGAAAGTGTCTATATTACCGTCTACTTTTATCATCGAAACACGTTTTCGGAAACGACGACTAAATTTAACTAATCACTCAAATATATGGAGCTCGCGACCAAAAGTAATCAGAACACAGTTGCTACGCCCCGCAGCTCGCTGTAAGAGAGCCTAATCGCAAAAATAAAGAGACGTGCTTGCTTGAGATGAGATTTAGGCAAGATAACCAACGAAGAGTGCAGAACTTATTGGGCTTTACAATGTGGAGCCCCTATATTTTCACTAAATTTAACTGTGACGTCCACAATAATTTCTCTTATGGTCTATAACCCGGTTTCAGATTAGATCTCATAAGAGAGAAAAATGAATCATAGAAAATAGCGTTACATTCTATCATCTATTAACTAAAACCTGGAAATCGAATGTAGTTGTGATGGGCTGTTGTTTCGGAAGACGGTCTATTGCCTCTGCAGGCGGACGGGATATAGTAGTCTCCGAATAGCGAACGATTATGATAGATCACGATATAGAAGATATGGCTGTTATTTTCTAAAAAAGTGAATATTGGGGGTCTAAGAGACTAGGATAATCTAATAGTAGATCTTCAACAGCCTACGACCGTAAAGTGACAATCCGACGATTCCATATTCTTGCTATTGAAGAAAAATTAAATCACAAAACACAAATTTATTCATCTACTTCCGTTGCTTCTTGCAATCTTGTGCCACTTTCCACCATCTCAGTTGTTTTCGCTTTGAGCTTTCCCTTTTGCCCTGCAGAAGTTATTCGATTTTTTGGACGCGGTACTTGTCTTTCCGGATCTCTGGCTTTAGAGATAATCCACCTAGCACAGCCTGTCTCTTTGGAGGCCACTGCTTGCTGCAAGCTACACGATAAGCAAGCATCGCCAAGGTTTACGAAGACGGAGTCATCATTTGTTAACGCAAGAGCAGTTTTATACTTGAAATGAGTATTAAGTGAGTGTGAAAGTCGAAGTGGGAGTGGTTTCTGTGTCTCTTTGGTTTTCTTTGTTTTTGGCGTCACTGACTCCGGTTCTGAGGAATTGTCCGGTGATATAGTCTCCCTTTTCGTAGTGTCGCCCCATCTACCAAGAAGCTGGTCAAATCCATATAGCTCCCCGGTCGACGACTCAGGCACTACGCTATCTCTACTCTTCGCATGCTTGCATGAAACAGGAATGACCTGGGATGCTAACTTGAGCATTGCCATGCTCGGATCCACCATTCGCGAGTGTAAATTTGAAGACACTCGCATGAGCAACTTGTACCGTGTCTGGTCAACGGACACAAGCATATAATCGCAGAACGTTTCAGATTCGTCTTCTAATATCTGAATGGCACTTTTCGGCGCGAGTACCGGAGTTTTGTGTGTATTATCATAGTCGCTAACATCCTCAGTATGTTGAGTTTCGATAACTGCAATATCTCGCGCCAGTTCTTGGAGGACAGGTCCATGGAATGAATCATCGATGGGGAGGCCTAGTCGGCCCTGTACAATCGTGAACCGGAAGCTCCTATGGCAGCTTAAGGGCTGGCTAATATCTAACCAAGGAGCAACAACTGCAAGATCTCCATGCTGAACTGCAATAATGCTTGAGGACAGGTTTTGCATGAAATGAGGACTTGTATCGACCGAAGCATCGTTGTAGGTCGCATCTGTCAGTTTATCTAAGGGAGGGCAGCCGAGAAACATCTGGGTACTTGTGCTGAGAAGGGTATTCCAACGGATGACGCCCTCGTAACTCTGAGACATTCGTACGCCATCGATAGCATCCAACAGAATTTCAGTTGCACCTGAATCGCCAGCCCCAATAGCTGTACATCCTGACACATCCGGAGCTCCAAATGCATCTGCGATTCCATGCGCGAAGTAGAGCATGACTTCCATGAAGGCCTTGTACTGAAGACAGTTTTCATCAAAATAGAAACTGGAATCTTGGCCTTGACGATAACCAGTGCTCTTAGTGGATGGACATCCACCTATTTTGGCTCCGATCCAATCCAATTCAATTATAATGAATCTGAGAATTTGAGTAATTCAATCCAATCCATTGTTATAATTTAAAAAGTTCAATGAATTAATAAATATCCATAAATATCCAATAAATTTTTATTAATATTTTTCAACCACTTTCAGTCATTTTCAGCCACTTTCAGCCATTTTTTTAACTATATTTCAACCATTTTTTCAATTATATTTTAGCCATTTTTTCAATCAATTTTTTATAATTATTTTTTAGCTATTTTTTAATTATTTAAATTTTAATAAATAATATTTTTTTTAAATTTAATTAAATTTAAAATTAATTAATAGATTATCAATATCCAAGCAAATTATTAGGTAAATCCATTGGATTTAAATTTTAAAAAACTAGCAATTCAATTCAATTCATATTATTGAATCGAAAAATTTAATCAATCCAATCCAATTCAATCCATGGATATTCATAAATTCGTGGATCTCTTAGCGCCAAGCGTCCATCCACTGAGAGCACTGACGATAACAATGAAGACATTTGCAGCTTTGCCGAACATTCTCAACAAGATCTCGTAGGATGGGAAAATACTTTAGAAGTATTTCAGGTCTTTGCTCAAAGGCGTCGCTGTCTTCTAAATTCTCCATATCCTCATCGTCTAATTCCATGAAGTTTTCCACAGTCGGAGGAGTCGTTTCACGTGGAGGCGAATAAATAACAAAGCTGCTCCCTATCTCTCCACATTGCATATTCAATAGGCTCGGGGTTCGTCCTAGTAAGTCTCCAACACGAAGATTTAGAGCTGGAGTAATTTCCGCCGAGGTCAGTGAGATATGGAAGTCAAGCCTTGAGCTAAACGCTCTTTCTGTAACAGGCCTCTCAACGTACCACCTCAAGATTTCCTGCGCTGTTCGCTGGGTCCTGATCTTGATGCTGCTTTGCGTGCCCTTTGGATATTGGAAAGGACTATGATACAATTTTTGTCGAACCTGAGGTTCAGACATCAAAGTCTGTTGAGAATCGTATTTTCCCTGAATCAACGCCTTGAAACTTCCCGAGATGTTTTCAAGCATCTTGAACGTCGGCGTATCTGCCGAAGACCCGCATCCGCCATTTTTGGAACAAATTTTGAAGACACGACACTCGACAATGCAATTCTCGAGGCCTAACACCTTATCATATAAGACCCGGCCACCAACCACGACGCGAAGCCGTCCATTGAAGTGCCATAAAAGCCACAGTGTCAAGTTTGTGAGAAGGTGCTCGCTCTGAAAGATCAGCTCTTTAAAAGGGTTAAGTAGCTTGCTCATGATGAGCGAGAGCTTGTAGCTTTCTACATTATGTCCCTTCTCGCACGCCCATTGAAGCTCTTCTGGCAGATGTGGACATTCGCTCTCAGAGCCTATGAGGCCAGCATTAGCTATATGGAGCCAGTTGCTGTGAACAATCTTATTTACGACCTCTCCAACGCGTAAAGTGTCTGGGTTCCAGGCAAGTTGATATTCAGATAATGGTGCTTCGCCCTTGCGTGAACTCTGTATGATCAGGCCGCAGAGCACGAATTTGATAAAGCGCTCATCATGATACCGAAACAAACAAGAAATCGTCGAGGTGATCCATCTTTGCTGGGGATCTCTTGAAACAAGCCTACCGAGTGCCTATTGATGATCGGGAAGTCAGCCTTTGACTAATCTAGAAAGTTTCGGGCGAAGTAAGGCGGGCGGGTTGCATCGCTATATGCAAGCACCCATTTTAGAAATGGAGAATATAAAATAAGTAACCCGTTTATACGAACCCCAGATGGCTGCGCCCATAGTGGAACAACCGATGGTTGCGACTTTCGATTGGTGACTGCTTTGAAGAATGTTGCTACTTCGGTCTGATCATTTGGTCTGATTAAGCCTTTGGTGCTCTCTAGAAAAAACTGCAGTTCATGCTCATCTAGACCTTCTCTACCCAACCACCTCCCTATTTCCTTCATGACGCCAGCCCCCACACCAGTGTCTTGAGCGACTTTAGTAAGGACGGTTAGCAAATCGATAGATCTAGCAGCCACGTCCATGGCTTTTGGAGCAAGGTCTGCTGCCATCTTACGGTCTGGGATATTGCTGCGTATTTAGAAAATAGGAAGTAGAAGCAAAGAAGTTGAAAGAAAGGTTTGCCTAATTCAAGCTTACGTTTATCCTGCCAATAATTGCTATTGTTTACTAAACTGTATATGGTTAGATCAGAGAGGTAAAATTTCAGCCGCTGCACACGGCACATGAAGGAACCGGTTTTGCAAGCGATTGCACCACGAAGGCTTGCAAACGCCACAACAAGGCAGAATACCATATGAATTATGTATCCCTGCTATTTAAAGACATAGGGATGCAACACGAATTGTCAACCAAGCTGGTCTCAACAAAATAGTTGACACTACATACAGTATTGACCTTTAGCTGTAATGTCAAAGAGATATTCATTGGCAATTTCTTCCTTTCAAGAAACCCAAATAGAAGAAGAAAACCCTTCTCTAATTCAATTTATATTAAGCAATATGATCTTGCATCATTATAGAAATATATAAAGAAATGATTCAAAGCCTTAAGCAAAGATATCATCATAGAAAGGCTCTTAGAGACCATAGCCACGAGTAAACAATAATGCTCAGGGAGGCGACCAAGATTATCTTTCCAAAATTAAGTCTATTATTTATAAAAGCTACTTTGAAGGCTGCCAGAGATTTGAATTTCAACTGTGCATGAAATGACAATATACATACGCCGACTCTTACTAACTTTCTTAACTTTCTTATTTCGCTATTATGTCCTCCAATTACTCGATATATCTGATTTTATTTGGTTTCGTATTAGGCCAAAGCTTTCATGCTGTACTATGCGAATGCCCATTCAAACGAAAGCTACTGTAAACATGGGAAGTTTGAGTCGTGATGTTACAACTTTTAGCCTTGCGACAAGTCTTTTAAAGGATTTACGTTTCCTTTCAAACATAATGATACAGTTAACTGTAAGACCTAGTCACTTTAAGTTTACCCATCTTGTAATCAAATCTAGAATCAAATTTTTGACAGACTAAGAGCTTAGAGAACAAGCTGTCCTTTAAAATAAAACAAAGATAAAGTCATATCTAATGGACAATACTTGGAACTTGACTTAATTAGTATACCTTAATTATTGCCGTATATGTGAGCCTATCGAACAAAATCTAGGGTTTCTCAATGTCATTCAACTCAATGACCCATGCTTAAACTGACACACAGCAGCCAGCCTACCATGATCCACTAAAGAACCTCCTCTTCACTCTCGCTCTCCTCTTCAGCCTCCACTTGCGCCTCAACCAACGGAATTAAGGTTTTCAGCTCACCCTGCAACCTCGCGATCTCAATACTACTCGCCTGATTGATTCCCCCCAGTCCTAGCCCCATATTTCCCCTCGCCAATGAAATTTCCAGTCTATTCACCACCCCTTCCGCCACCCGCAGCCCTTCCAATCGAGATTCCGAATCCACACTATCCAGTTTCCCCACCAGAACCAATGCCCTAACCTTGGTCAAGAAATTCGCTCCGAGGCTCCCAATCAACTCTTCACAAATTTCTTGCGCTGTCTGCTCATCCCCGTTCCCAAATGCTGTTTCTGCCGCTGTAATCAAATTCGCTTCTCGAATATCATCTGCGTTAGAAGCATCAAGATCCGTTGTAATGATATTTGGTACTGGTGTATCAGCAGGCCAGAGTCGGAGACGTTGGATCTCTAGGGCGTCGTGAATGGTTTCGTAAATAGAGTCGATATCTGGGGGGGCCAAGAGGCGAAGATAGGAGATGAAGTTGCGGAGGTTGCGATTAAAGGATTGCAGGTTGAGTCTGGCGTCTACTTGTCTTGTGTCTTCTTCTAGCGATGTGAAAAGAAAATCGATGGCTTTGATGTGAATATTAAGTACTTTTTGAAGTAATGGAGTGATCTGCTGCATGGTGGCGGGATGCTCTGCATTTTCTTGTCGAGGTAAGGTATTCGCCAAGAGTTGGATGGCGCGAACGTTGTGTTGTTGTTCTTGTATTAGCTTGTAGAATCTTTCGATTTGACTAGCTTTAAACTCGTCGAGCCAGATGATTCGCTCTAGTGGACTAAGTCGTGTCAAGTCTTGGATATTGGGCGGAGCAGGTTGTGAGGCGTTAGTGGCTGCGAATGCAGGAGGATCGATTAATATCCAATCAGCATTCGGGTTGATATGTTCTGATTCCATTTGACTGCCCTTCAGTGGTGGCGGAGGTTTGATCATCCCGAAACATCGAAAGTGATGGTCCCACCAGCTCTGCGTATGTAAGGTTTCGAAGAATGATACTGGAATCGGTCGACTTAGTCTAGTTGCAGGGCGAGGTGGATCAATTAGAGTTGGATGGTGCGTGGGGTACGCGGTAAAGAACGAGTTCAGCCACTATAATATAGGACGTTAGTACATAAGCCTAGATGTAGAGATATGTAAAGGAATAATGTTAGGTTGACCTGTCTTGAGAAACAAAAGATAATACAGAAGCATGGGGAGTGTCTCTGGATTGAATATAGTATTCAGTTAGCAAATCCGTTCCACTTACAAAGCCAAGCGGCAGCCTGTCATGCAAAAATCTTTCAGCAACGCCGCCCCATAACTAATATAATTTGTTAGCACTACGCCGGGCGGAGAGGTAATTATTAAATCGCATACAGCAACTTCCCTATTTATGATCGCGAAGTCAGTTTTTGCCTAAATTGAAAGGTGTCAGGAAAAATGGGGTCAATTCTCTTCCTTTAGGAAAGTGAAGCAAGTGCATATCTGCATGAAAGCATCTGCTTTAGAGACAGGGAGCGTAAATAAGGAGCCCAAACCCTGACATGCCAATCTCAGCGATCTGTTCTTCAGCGAAGTAGAACTCCTTAAAACGCGGCCGAAGGTCCAGAAGAACGCCACTGAAAACGTGTTTGAAGTATTTCAATCCATATACTACGGCATGCTATATATATTTAAAGTTGTCAGTATATTTACTGCGTGTCAT
>Ga0302320_10020167_pt1 | contig 13323 bp, 9 predicted proteins | sample Bog_T0_3_FD_202130 | JGI IMG/M metagenome (GOLD analysis project Ga0302320, IMG submission 202130) | Peat permafrost microbial communities from Stordalen Mire near Abisko, Sweden - Bog_T0_3 | ecosystem: Environmental > Terrestrial > Soil > Wetlands > Peat | place: Sweden: Abisko, Stordalen Mire...
TCAACCGCAAGCTGTTTCAGGCGTTCGGCGAGGCGCTGGCCGCGCACCAGCGCCAGGCCTAGGGCGCCGACTCATTGGCAGCATCCAAACTCGGATTGAGGCGAGTTTGACGAACGCGAGATAGTTAGCTGTGAGCTTGTCATCTCGAGTCGCAACACGCCGACATTGCTTGATCTTGTTAAAGAACCGTTCGATCAAGTTGCGGGTCCGATACAAGATCGGGACTATAGCAGATTGGGTCTTTCCGGTTTCGCACCTGATGGCAGCCCATTCAAAGGCCGTGAGTCATACCGCATGATTCGAGCCTCCGGTTTGGACGCTTGAATCACGTCCAAGCCGATGCCTTCAACCGGCAAAAACGGAGGACCGGCACTTCCGAGATTATCCCGTAAGCGGACATATCCCGGACATGCCATGCCTAAATCGACGCGAATGACCCTGACCGGACCTCGCGCTGGCTTGGAGAAGCTAAATCTGCGCAGTTGCCCAGTTGATCGCCCTCTTTTGTCGATCCCGCCAATTCCCCCTCGGACGCTGAAGCGACGAAGCATGTGCATCTGACTTGCTGGAACCTAATCCTGCGCAGATTGTTCCCTAGGGGTTAATCACCCCTAAGGAGACACAAATGAAGAAGATTTCTTACGTTTTAGCGGCTCTGGCCACTATTGCAGTGGCGGCCCCTGCAGTCGCTGAGGACAAGCCGATGATGAAGGAGGGAATGGACAAGCCCATGATGCATCACCACATGCACGTTCATCACCATTATCATCACCATATGATGAAGAAGCCCATGATGGACAAAAAGATGTAAATCGGATGGCCCCTTAACTGGGGCCATTTTCTTTTGGAACTTAGCCTCAGCGCTTTGTTTGACTATCGGAGCCTCCATAACAGGCTTGGTATAGCCGGGTAGCTGAGAAGATTGATCTCCTCGGGTGATAACCTACCCGGCTATTTTCCGAGTCAAGGGGCGGACAGCTACTTAGTCGGCTAGCTACTGTGAGGAGAGGCTAATGGTCCGTTCAATCGTGATCCTTGCCGCGACTACCCTTCTCGTTAGCTCAGCAACGGCATTTCCTTCAGGTATTGGTCCGGTTGCCTCAACTAACGAGGAGCTGCTTAAGGTTCGCTTGACGAAAAGCAACGCTTGCAAATCGAAATACAAGCATAAGAAAGCTGCACAGGATCTTCGAGAAAAAGCTCACTGTAAGTGACGCCGCTCAAAAAATTTGCTGACTAACCAGCGCGCCGGTTCGAGAGGAAACGTGAGGCTGAGACCACCTCCATACTTGCTCAGGCCGCGGCTTTGTCGATTTTCTCCACCTTCACGCCGCCGCCTTCCAGCAGCATGACCTTGTTGAGCAGCTTCACCAGCGCGTAGACGGATTCGATCGCGGGGGCGGGGGTATTGGTCAGCCTCGCCATCTCCAGAATCGAGCCGATCAGCGCCTCGGTTTCGAGCGAGCGCCCGGCTTCGACATCCTGCAGCATCGAGGTTTTGTGGGCGCCGACCGCTTCGGCGCCGGCGATGCGTTTTTCGATGGTGACGCGGAAGGTGACGCCGAGTTTCTGCGCGATGTCCTGCGCCTCCTTCATCATGGTCGCCGCCAGCTCGCGGGTCTCGGCGAACTGGCAAATGTCGACCAGCGTCGCATGGGTCAGAGCCGAGATCGGGTTGAACGAGAGATTGCCCCAGGCCTTCAGCCAGATCTCCGAGCGGATGTCCGGCAGCACCATCGATTTCAGCCCCGCCTTGATGAAGACGTCGTGCAATTCCCGGACGCGCGGGGTCTCCTTGCCGTCGAGTTCGCCGATCGGGAAGCGATCGCCCTCGACGTGGTGGATCACGCCCGGAGCGGTGGCTGCCGCGGCCGGATAGACCACGCAGCCGATGATGCGGCTCGGGTCGATATGCCGGGTCAGTACGCCCGAGGGATCGAGGCTTTCCAGCTTGTGGTTGTCGTACTGACCGCCGAGCTTCTGGAAGTACCACCACGGCAGGCCGTTCTGCACCGTCAGCACGATGGTATCGGGACCAAGCAGCGCATCGATATCGCGCACCACCTGATCGAGGAAGTGCGCCTTCACCGCCAGCACAACGATGTCCTGCTTGCCGGCCTCGGCCGGCTTGTTGACCGCCTTCATCTTGGCGGTCTGGACCTTGCCGTCATGCCATTCGAGCTTGAGGCCGTTGCGCTGGATCGCGGCGAGATGCGCGCCCTGGTCGATCACGGTGACGTCCTCGCCAGCGAGCGCGAACTTGGCCGCCAGCAGGCCGCCAATGGCGCCGGCGCCGACCACGCAGATCTTTTTCTGTTTCGGCGGTGCGCCGAGCAGATAGGGGCTCGGCAGCACCTGATCGAAAACGTTGCTGAGTTTGCCGACGCCATCGATAACGATTTCAATGACGTTATGGGCGTCGGCCATGGTGCCGGCGCCGAGCGAGGTGCCGCAGGCGATGACGTCGCCGGGCATCAGCGTCACATCCTTGGAGATCGCGGCGACCAGCTTGTGGGGTGGGAAGAACATGTCGGCGACCGGGTAGTTCTGCCGTTCCTTGCCGTTCAGAATGGTCTTGATCGACAACTTCATCGGATCGACGTCGGTCGCGATGACCGGGCCAAGTACGCCAAAGGTGTCGAAGCTCTTGGAACGCGCCCATTGTTCGAACGATTTGTCCTTGCGCAGCAGATCGACCGCGGTGACGTCGTTGACGCAGGTATAGCCGAAAATGTAGTCGCCGGCTTCGGCTTCACTGATGTTGAAGCATTTCTTGCCGATGACGACGCCGAGTTCACCCTCATAGATGATCTTTCCGGCATAGGTGGCCGGGCGCTCGATCGGCTTGTTGGCGGGCCAATAAGAATTCGGCGCCTTCAGGAACCAGAGCGGCTCCTTTGGCTGCTTGAAATCGTTCTTGGCCGCCAGCTGGTGGAAATTATTCCACAGGCAGATCATCTTCGAGGGCTCGCACGGCGTCAGAAGCTGGACCTCGGCGAGTTTCAGGCTCTCACCGCTCGGCTTCGCACTGGCGAACAGGTCGCCGCTATGAACAGCGATAGTATCGCCTTCCAGCGTGCCGAAGCCGATCTTGCCACCCTGCTCAAAACGAATCCATTTCGCCATCTGCGCTCTCCCGGGGCCGATAAGGCTGCGTCATTCGATCGCGCTGCCTTTTCTGCATTGTAGTCTTCGCGCCGGCCTTCGCAATCTTGCACCGCATCATTGGGCGGGGCGTGCGGTGCGAAACGCAAAAGGCGCCCCTTTCGGAGCGCCTTTTGAAATTTTCAGACTTTGAAACCCGCGGGGGTCGAAAGCCGCGAGCAAAGCTACAGCGAATAATACATCTCGAACTCGACCGGATGCGGCGTCATTTCGTAGCGCGCGACTTCGGTCATCTTCAGCTCGATATAGCTGTCGATGAAATCGTCGTCGAACACCCCGCCGTTCTTGAGGAAGGCGCGGTCCTTGTCGAGATTTTCCAGCGCCTCGCGCAAGCTGCCGCACACGGTTGGGATCGCCTTGAGCTCTTCCTTCGGCAGATCGTAGAGATCCTTGTCCATCGCCGGGCCCGGATCGAGCTTGTTCTTGATGCCGTCGAGGCCGGCCATCAGCATCGCGGCGAAGCCGAGATAGGGGTTGGCCATCGGATCAGGGAAACGCACCTCGACGCGCTTGGCCTTGGGATTCGAGGTGTAGGGAATCCGGCAGGAGGCCGAGCGGTTGCGCGCGGAGTAGGCGAGCAGCACCGGGGCTTCATAGCCCGGCACCAGCCGCTTGTAGGAGTTGGTGGAGGGGTTGGTGAAGGCGTTGATCGCCTTAGCGTGCTTGATGATGCCGGCGATGTAGGACAGGCAGGTCTCGGAAAGGTCGGCGTATTTGTTGCCGGCGAACACCGGCTTGCCGTCCCTCCAGATCGATTGGTGGCAGTGCATGCCCGAGCCATTGTCGCCATAAACCGGCTTCGGCATGAAGGTAGCGGTCTTGCCGTAGATATGCGCGACCTGGTGGATGCAGTATTTGTAGATCTGCATCTGATCGGCCATCAGGGTCAGGGTGTCGAACTTCATCCCGAGCTCGTGCTGGGCGGAAGCCACTTCGTGGTGATGCTTCTCGACCTTGACGCCCATCTTGGCCATGGCGCCGAGCATTTCCGATCGCATGTCCTGCACCGAATCCTGCGGCGGCACCGGGAAGTAGCCGGCCTTGGTGCGGATGCGGTGGCCGAGATTGCCGCCCTCATATTCGGTGTCGGAATTGATCGGCAGTTCCGAGGAATCCAGCTTGAAGCCGGTGTTGTAGGGCGTGGTCTGGAAGCGGACGTCGTCGAACACAAAGAACTCGGCTTCGGGCCCGAAAAACACGGTGTCGCCGACACCCATCGACTTGACCATGGCCTCGGCCTTCTTGGCCATGCCGCGCGGATCGCGGTTGTAGGGCTCGCCGGTGGTCGGCTCCAGCACGTCGCAGGTGATGACCATGGTGGTTTCGGCGAAGAACGGATCGATGGTCGCGGTGACCGGATCGGGCATCAGGCACATGTCGGATTCGTTGATCGCCTTCCAGCCGGCAATCGAGGAACCATCGAACATGGTGCCCTCGGCGAACACGTCCTCGTCGATCATGCTGATGTCGAACGTCACGTGCTGCCACTTGCCGCGCGGGTCGGTGAAACGCAGGTCGACGTATTTTACGTCGTTGTCCTTGATCGACTTCAGGACGTCTTTTGCGGTCTTCATGAATCCCCCTTTTTGGCTTATTTGCTGGACGTGATCCGGCCGCGGGCGGCGACCTCGGGTCACGCTCCTTACAATTGGGGGATGTTCAATACAAGGGTATTGGCAGGCTCAGTTCAGATGGCGTCGAGGCCGGATTCCCCGGTCCTGATGCGGATGGCTTCCTCGATATTGGAGACGAAAATCTTGCCGTCGCCGATCCGCCCGGTCTGGGCTGCGCGCCTGATGGCGTCAATCGCCTTCTCGACCAGATCCTCCGAGATCACGATCTCGATTTTGACCTTGGGCAGAAAGTCCACGATGTATTCCGCACCGCGGTAGAGTTCGGCGTGACCCTTCTGGCGTCCGAATCCCTTGGCTTCGGTGACGGTGATACCTTGCAGTCCCACTTCCTGAAGCGCTTCTTTCACCTCGTCGAGCTTGAATGGCTTGATGATGGCTTCTATTTTTTTCACTGAACGCCTCCCAGGCATTTCCATATTCAGACAGCAGGTTTGTTTCCGCGGCTGCGGCGCGCAACACTTCGATCGTCTGTCCTGGCGAGGGGCCGGGCACACTCAATCAAAGCCGGTGCACACGACGATCCAGAGCCGACTTCCCCAAAAGCAGGGTCTATGCCAAGTTGTTAAAGCGCCTGATTTTTGAAACGTTATCAGACTTTTAACAGCATTCGCTGGGGAGTTGGACCGAACGGCCTACCATACCCCAGCTCACGGAATAGGCAAACCGGTCAATCGGTATGCAATCATTGGGAACAAGGCCGCGCCGCGCGGCGGAAATGCCTAGGGATCGAGCGCTTACACCAGGGATTTAGCATGGAAATTCTAACGTCAGCCGAGATGGAACGAGCCGACCGGCTCACCATTGCCGCGGGAACTCCGGGCTTCGCGCTGATGCTGAGCGCCGGTCAGGCGGTTGCCGAGGCCGCGATCGATCTGGTGGAGGAGGGACCCATTTTGGTGGTTGCCGGGCCCGGCAACAATGGCGGCGACGGTTTCGTGGCGGCGGCGGAACTGGTGGCGCGCGGCCGCGAGGTCTCGGTCATCCTGCTATGCGAGCGCGACAGCCTGCAGGGCGACGCGGCTTTGGCGGCAAAGGGCTGGAAAGACCCGGTGTTGCCGTTCAATCCCCAGGCGATCGGCCGGCCGGCGCTGATCATCGATGCGCTGTTCGGCGCCGGCCTGAACCGGCCGGTGAAGGGCGATGCGCACGACGTGATCGAGGCCGTCAACGCCAACGGCGCGCCGGTTCTCGCCGTCGACCTGCCGAGCGGGATCAATGGCACCACCGGTGCCGTGATGGGCGTCGCCATCAACGCCACCGAGACCGTGACCTTCTTCCGGCGCAAGCCGGCGCATTTGCTGCTGCCAGGCCGGATCCATTGCGGGCGCGTGCGCGTCGCCGATATCGGCATCGACCCGAACGTGCTGGCGGAAATCGCGCCGCGGACGTTCGAGAACATACCGCGGTTTTGGCGGCCGTCGTTTCCGGTACCCCGGGTCGACGGCCATAAATATTCCCGCGGCCATGGCCTTGTCGTCTCCGGCGACATTGCCGCCACCGGTGCGGCGCGGATGGCGGCGCGCGCGTGCCTGCGGGCAGGCGCCGGCCTGGTCACATTGGCCTCACCGCGCGATGCGCTCGTGGTCAACGCCGCGGCGCTGACGGCCGTGATGGTTCGCCCCATCGACAGCGTGGCCGAGTTTGCCGAACTGTTGACGGACAAGCGCCTCAACACCTGCGTGATCGGTCCGGGCGCCGGCATCGGCGAGCGGACGCGCGATTTCGTTGCCGCGGCCCTGTCAGCGCAGCGGAACCTGGTACTGGATGCCGACGCGCTGACGAGCTTTGCGGATGCGCCCGAACATCTGTTCGAGGCGATCAAGGCCTCGCATGACCTGCAGGTCGTGCTCACCCCGCATGAGGGTGAATTCCCGCGGCTGTTCAGCGACATCAGCAACAAACATCCACTTCGCTCGAAGCTTGAGCGGGTGCGGGCGGCGGCCGAACGCTGCGGCGCCGTCGTGCTGCTCAAGGGACCGGATACCGTGGTGGCCTCTCCGGACGGGCGCGCCACCATCGCCGGCAACGCGCCGCCCTGGCTTGCCACCGCCGGCGCCGGCGACGTGCTGTCGGGGATGATCGCGGGTCTGCTGGCCCAGGGGGTGCCGGCGTTCGAAGCCGCCAGTATCGGCGTCTTCATGCATGGCGAGGCCGCGCGCGAGGCCGGCCCCGGCCTGATTGCGGAAGATCTTCCGGAGGTGCTGCCGGCGGTATTCCGGCATCTCTACGACGAATTCGGCATCGACTATTGAGGCGCGGCAAAATCTTCGCCAATGCTTACACGAGATATTTTGCGACTGCCGCGTCATCCCATGACAGCCCAAGGCCGTGCCCGCGGGCCGTGACCGTCCCGTCCACAATCTGCGGCGGCTCGGCCAGGACGGCGCGGGCCAGATCGAGAACTTCGAGCCAGTGCGCGGTCGGTGTCACCGCCAGCATGTGGGCGCTGGCCTCCGCAAACAGGTGACTCGACATCGGGATCGAGGCGGCTTCGGCCTGGGCGGCGACACGGAGCCAGCCGGTGACGCCGCCGACCTTCATCAGATCGGGCATGATGAAATCGCTGGCGCCGGCAGCGATCGCCTCGGCGAAGCCGCGCGGGAACCACCAGTTCTCGCCGGATTGAATCGATATCGGAGAAGTTGCGCGGACCGCCGCGTGTGCTTGAAGATTTTCGGCCGCTACCGGCTCTTCAATCCAGTGCAGATCGTAAGGCGCGAGCCGGGCGATGCGGCGGCTGGCCTCCGCGGTATCGAGCGACTGGTTGAAATCCAGCATCAACGCGATGTCGGGACCGATCAAGCTGCGCACCGCCCTGACGACCCGCTCATCGTTGGCGGCGTCCCCGTCGCCGCCCTTGATCTTGATGCCGCGAAAACCCTGATCCAGCGAACGGCGCAGGTTCTTCTCGTCAGCGATCGGATCGACGGCGCCATAGCTGTCATAGGCCCGGATCGGCCGCGGTGACCCGCCCAGCAGGGTTGCCAATGGCTGACCCAGGGCCTGGCCCAGCGCGTCCCAAAAGGCCATGTCGAGACCCGATACGGCCATGCCTACGAGGCCGTGCCAGCCGAGCAGCCTGAATTTGGCGTCCATCGTCGCCATCAGTTCGAACGGCACGATCGGCTTGCCGGTCAAATCTGCGCCGATCTCGCCAATCAGATGAACCAGAGGCTTGAGCGTCAATCTGGCATAGCCGAAGATGTAGGAACGCCCGGTAACGCCTTGATCAGTCTCGACATCGATCAAGACCAGCGGCGCCGAGCGGATAATGCCAAAGGCGTTCTTGACCGGCCGCGCGATCGGAGCATCGACGGCTCGGGCTTTGACACTGCGAATGGTTGGAACGGCCGCGGTCATCATTGTTCCCTCACTCGACACTGTACCACTTCACCAGGCGCGGCGCCGCCCAGTCGGTTGCCATGGTCTCGATCAGCCAGCGCCCGGCATGTTCGGCGGCAAAGGCGACACGCTGGGTCTGACCTGCGTCGATCGCCAGTGTGTCCAGCCAGAACGGCTTCCAACCATCGTCGAGCCGGTCCAGCAGCCTGAAATGATGACCGTGGAGGTGAAAGACGCTGGCGATAGCGGCGCGATTGGTAAGAGCCAGTACCACGGTGCGGCCGGCCTTGGCCCGGAACGCGGGCGCGGCGGCCACGGCAAACCTTGCGGGGGTCACCCAGTCGGCCGGCGGCCCGCCCAGCGTCAAATCGACCCGCAGCGCGCCTTTGAGGTCGAGTTGCGCCGGAAGGCCGTTGGAGGGCAGTGCCGGGGCCGCCGGCAGGGTGGCATTTCGAAACGGCTCCTGTGAGGCGATCAGGCGGGCCAGGGGGCGGGCGTCCGTCCCGTCGTGCAGCAATATCGACGACGTCGAGCCCGGTTTTGCGGTGATGTCGACGAAGGCATCGACCCGGCCTCCCGGCGCCAGCACCAGCGCGCCGCCGCGCGCAGAAAATGGTTCCGCCGGCTCGCCGTCCATGGCCATGACGCGGACCTCGTGTCCTTCAAATTTTACTGCAATCACAATGCGCTGGCAGCCATTGATGATGCGAAACCGAAGCCGCTCATTGACGCGCACCGGGACATCCAGGGTCGGTTTTCCATTGATGGTATAGGTCGCTACCGTATCCGTGGGATCTGCGCCCGGAGCGATCGCGTCCCCATTCGGCCGCAGCCGCCAGTCTTCGATCAGCAGCACTTGTTCGCGGTCGACCGCGACAGCCTCGCTTTCCCCGACCACCAGTGCGCGCGCCGACGAGGGCCGTGCCTGGGCATCGCCTAGCAGCCGCAGGTCGCACATCAACGTCCCGGCGTGACGTAATGGAAACACGATGGTTTCCCGGGCCCCCGGCAGCAGTGGCGTCAACACCACCAGAGGTTCGGTCGCCGCAACACCGTCGATTCCCTGGCAATTGAACAGCGTGGGTACCGGCAAATCGTTGCGAAGCGTGATTTCGAGTTCGTCGCCGCGCTTGAAGCGGATCCCGGGGTCTGGCGCAGGACTTTGCAGCGACCATATCGGCGTCGGCGACGCCCCCGGACGCAAGGCGACATTTTCGGCCTTGGCCTGCAGCACCAGCGAGACCCGCCCTTGTGCGGCAGCGGTCCCAGACATCGTCGGACCAAGCGCGGTCGCCGCCACCCCGACCATGAACCCGCGCCGATCCAGCCGAAGAATTCGATCTGCCATGACGTCGATGCGGACCATTTTCCGATTGTGATGTCCAGTCGCCGGGCAGCTCCTTCCGGAAGGCGCCGAACCGGCCATTTTTTTGCTGCGGACCGGTGGGCTCATGTTATAAGCCCGCCGCACCGATCAGGTTTACCTTTTGGACGCCGGCCTCTAAATCGTAAACCTGATCGATTCCATTAACTTGGAGCATGATGTCCGCCCGAAAACCGCTTTGCACTTTTCGGCATCATGCTCCGGCGTCGCGGCAGACATGATGCTATCAGCGGGCGTGGCGGAACTGGTAGACGCGCTGGATTTAGGTTCCAGTGACGAAAGTTGTGGGGGTTCGAGTCCCTCCGCCCGCACCAAGCGCTGACGGCGTTTGCATGACGAATAGTGAAGGGCCTGTTCCCCTGGGGCAATCAGCTCTGAAGGACCGGGCTCGCCGAGCCACTGACGCAGGCTTTTGCGGCCGCGTCGACCAGATTGACAACGTCCGGCCGCTGACGGCCGGACCAAGCGGGAAGAAGATTGACGCCATGCAGGTCACAGAAACCCTCGCGCAGGGATTGCGGCACGAATTCCAGATCAACGTTCCGGCATCGGATCTCGATGCCAAGGCGGACGCGCGTCTCGTCGACCTCAAGGACAAGGTCCGTCTCAACGGCTTTCGTCCCGGCAAGGTGCCGGTGAGCCATCTCAAGAAGGTGTATGGCCGCTCGATCATGGCCGAGACCGTCGAACAGACCATCAAGGATACCAACACCCAGATATTCACCGAGCGCGGCTTCCGGCTTGCGGGCGAGCCCAAGGTCACCATGCCGACGGAGCAAAAAGACGTCGAGGACATCCTCGCCGGAAAATCCGATCTCAACTACACCGTTTCGATCGAGGTGGTTCCGGCGATCCAGCTGGCCGATTTCAAGAGCTTTACCGTCGAGAAGCCGGTCGCCGAGGTGACCGAAGCCGACATCGACGAAGCCATCAAGCGGATCGCCGACCAGAACCGCAGTTTTGCTGACAAGGGCGAGGGCGCGAAGGCCGAAACCGGGGATCGGGTGACGATTTCGTTCAAGGGTACGATCGACGGCACGCCGTTCGACGGCGGTACCGGCGAAAACATCCAGGTCGTGATCGGCGCCGGGCAGTTTATTCCCGGCTTCGAAGAGCAGCTCTCGGGTATCGCCGCCGGCGAAACCCGCAACCTGAAAGTGTCATTCCCGAAGAATTACGCCAGCGAGAAGCTCGCCGGCCAGCCGGCCGAGTTTGAAACCACCGCGACATCGATCGATGCGCCGCAGGATGTCGAGATCAATGACGAGTTCGCCAAGACGCTCGGGCTCGAATCCCTCGACAAGCTAAAGGAAGCCGCGCGCGAACGGCTCACGGTCGAATTCGCCGGCGCGACGCGGCAGCGGGTCAAGCGCATGCTGCTGGACCGTCTCGACGAGAGCCATCGCTTTGAGGCGCCGCCGTCGCTGATTGAGGAAGAGTTCAATCTGATGTGGAACTCGATCAAGGCCGAGATGGAATCGAGCGGCAAGACGTTTGCCGATGAGGACACCACGGAAGAGGCCGCGAAAGTGGAATACCACGCGATCGCCGACCGCCGCGTCCGGCTCGGGCTGGTGCTGTCCGAAATCGGCGAGCGGAACAAGATCACGGTCACCGACGACGAAGTCAGCCGCGCGGTGATCGAGCGCGCACGCCAGATGCCGGGCCGCGAGAAGGAGGTCTGGGATTACTATCGCAACAACGTCAACGCGCTCGCCCAGCTCCGCGCCCCGATCTATGAGGACAAGGTGGTCGATTTCATCCTCGAACTGGCCAACGTGACCGAAAAGAAGGTGACACGGGAAGAGCTGTTCAGGGACGAGGATGAGGCGAAAACCGCGGCCTGACCGCGTCCGCCGGCGTTAAGGATGTGCGGCGAAAAGGGCATGGCGGCGCTATCCGTCGCTATGCGGGTCCGGTCGAATCAGCTTCAAGTGCGGCGCAGCAGGCTCAAAATGGCCCCGGCCTTGTCAGCGGGGATTTGACCCATATCTGTGGGCTTGTCTGTTTAAGTCCTGCATCACGGGACGTTCGTCCAAGCCCGGCAAATGAGTGGGCCTCACGTTTCAGGGCCTCGAGTTCTCGGGGCCCTGAGTTCCTGGGCCTGCTGTCTTGCCGATGGATGTTCGCCTCTCGCCAACGTTATTCGCCAACCCCCGGGGTGACCAATGCGCGATCCGCTCGAAACCTACATGCAACTCGTGCCGATGGTGGTCGAGCAGACCAACCGTGGCGAACGCGCCTACGACATTTTTTCGCGCCTGTTGAAGGAGCGCATCATTTTCGTGACCGGGCCGGTCGAGGACGGCATGTCGACGCTGGTGGTCGCCCAGCTGTTGTTTCTCGAAGCCGAGAATCCGAAAAAGGAAATCTCGATGTACATCAACTCGCCGGGTGGCGTGGTGACGTCGGGCCTTGCGATCTACGACACCATGCAATTCATCCGCCCGCCGGTATCGACGCTCTGCACCGGGCAGGCGGCGTCGATGGGCTCGCTGCTGCTGGCCGCGGGGCACAAGGACATGCGGTTCTCGCTGCCGAATTCGCGCATCATGGTGCACCAGCCCTCGGGCGGCTTTCAGGGCCAGGCCACCGACATCATGCTGCACGCCCAGGAGATCCTGAACCTGAAGAAGCGGCTCAACGAGATCTATGTGAAGCACACCGGCCAGACCTTCAAGGCGATCGAGGACGCGCTGGAACGCGACAAGTTCCTGACCGCCGAGATGGCCCGCGACTTCGGGATTGTCGACAAGGTGATCGACAAACGCTCGGAAGACCCCACCGCCAAGACCCCGTAGTAACGCGGATCGGTCCGGGGCGAGGGGCGCCAAAGACCGCCGTTACCGGTAAATTCGACCGCCAGCGGTGCCCTCGGCCCTCTCATGGGCGGAAAGTTCCGCTTTCGTGCTGGTTTGGCAGCGTGGCAATCGCGCAACGCCCGGCCGATTTCGGCAAACTCCCGCTCGCTTAAGCGCCGCAAATCACGGTATTGTCACGGTGTTTGGCGGTCGCCCGGTTAGCGAAATCTTGATAGTCGGGTGTCACCATGGTTGGCTAGGTCAGATCGGCTATGATCTCGGGGGATTCGAGTTGGCCGCGATTCGCGTGGCATCGGAAGTGTAGGGTCTTTTTTGGTACGGAATTTGCTCTATCTAGAACTCTGTACCGGTGTATGCCGGGATAGGGCGATCGAGCGGACGGGATCGAACGGCGGACGGAGACGAGAATGAGTAAGGTCGGCACGAGCGACTCCAAGAACACGCTGTATTGTTCGTTCTGCGGCAAGAGCCAGCACGAAGTCCGCAAGCTCATCGCGGGGCCGACGGTATTCATCTGCGACGAATGCGTCGAACTGTGCATGGATATCATCCGCGAGGAGAACAAGTCCTCGCTGGTGAAGTCGCGCGACGGCATTCCGACCCCGAAGGAAATCTGCAAGGTCCTCGACGACTACGTCATCGGCCAGAGCCATGCCAAGAAGGTTCTCTCGGTCGCCGTCCACAATCACTACAAGCGCCTCAATCACCAGACCAAGCATAACGATGTCGAACTGGCGAAGTCGAACATCCTGCTGATCGGCCCCACGGGTTCGGGCAAGACGCTGCTGGCGCAGACGCTGGCGCGGATTCTCGACGTGCCGTTCACGATGGCGGACGCCACCACGCTGACCGAAGCCGGTTACGTCGGCGAGGACGTCGAGAACATCATCCTGAAGCTGTTGCAGTCGGCCGACTACAATGTCGAGCGGGCGCAGCGCGGTATCGTCTACATCGACGAAATCGACAAGATCAGCCG
>Ga0302320_10020169_pt1 | contig 13322 bp, 9 predicted proteins | sample Bog_T0_3_FD_202130 | JGI IMG/M metagenome (GOLD analysis project Ga0302320, IMG submission 202130) | Peat permafrost microbial communities from Stordalen Mire near Abisko, Sweden - Bog_T0_3 | ecosystem: Environmental > Terrestrial > Soil > Wetlands > Peat | place: Sweden: Abisko, Stordalen Mire...
CTGGCGATCTCCACCATCCCCAAGTGGCAGGACGTCTCCCGCTGGTACTACAACCTGTCCAAGGACGGCCAGACCATGACGCCGGACCTGGAGCGCCTGGTGGCGCAGGTCACGGCGGGCAAGGCCACCCAGGAGGCGAAGATCCAGGCCCTGTACTTCTGGTCCTCCCGGAACATCCGCTACGTGGAGACCGCCTTCACCGGCGAAAAGGCCGGCTTCAAGCCGGTCTCCGCGGAGCAGACCTGGCAGCGCAAGTACGGGGTGTGCCGGGACAAGGCCCAGTTCCTGGTGACCCTGCTGCGCTCCATCGGGGTGGACGCCTACAACGTCCTCATCACCGCCGGGGTGCGCCGGGACGTGGACCTCCCGGGCATCCAGTTCAACCACGCCATCGTCGCCATCCGCCGCGCCGACCGGAGCTTCACCTTCCTGGACCCCACCGCCGAGGACTCCCGCCAGTACCTGCCCTACTCGGACCAGTACAAGTTCGCCCTGGTCTGCACCCCCGAGGGCGAGGACATCCAGTCCACGCCCGTGGCGCCGCCCGGGGACAACCGCATGGACATCTCCCTGGACACCACCCTGGGCGCCGACGGCGGGCTGGAGGCCAAGGTGGTGATGGAGCCCACCGGCATCTACGACCTGGTGTTCCGCCAGTACCTGAACAGCATGCCGCCGGCCCAGCGGGAGCACTTCTTCACCACCCTGGCCGGCCGGTTCCTTTCGGGCGGGTCGATCAAGGACCTGGTCCTGCCGGACCTGGACGACCTCAACGCCTCCGTGCGCATGTCCTTCACCCTGTCCGCCCCGGACCAGGGCACCCGCGCCGGCGACTACCTGGTCTTCACCACCCCGGGCCAGGGCGGACGGCTGGACCTGCTGCTGGGCTCCCTGCTGTCCGGCGCCACGGCGGCGGAGCGACACTACCCGCTGATGCTGGAGGCCGAGGTGGAGTCCCGCATCCACGAAACCATCAAGCTGCCCTCCGGCTACACGGTCCGGTCCCTGCCGGCACCGGTGGACCTCAAGGAGGCCGGCGCCGCCCTGACCCGCACCTGTGCGGCGGCCCCGGGGGGGCTGGCCTATGACGAGGTGTTCTCCACCTCCGATCTCTACTACTCGGGCAGCGCCTACCAGGGCCTGCGCCGCCTGCTGGAGGAGCGGGGCCGGCTCCGGGACGGCAAAGTCATCCTGATGCGAGGTGGGAAATGAAGCTGCGGAACCTGCTCCTGGGCCTGACCCTGGTTTCCGGGCCCCTGCCCGCGGCCGACCCGGCCGCCGTGGCCGCGGCCCTGAAGCAGCCTGTGGACGCGGCGCGCTATCCCCAGGCCGGGGCGGTGCTGCTGCTGGACGAGACCGTGGTGACCCTGGACGCCCTGGGCCGGTCCACCACCGAGGGCCACATCCTGATCAAGGTCCTGCAGGACCGCGCCATGCGCCAGCTCAGCGACCAGAGGATCCCCTTCCGGGGCGACACCCAGAGCTGCGAAGTGCTGCTCGCCGCCACCCACCTCCCCGACGGCGGCACCCGCAAGCCGGAAGCCAACGGCGTCATGGAGGTCTCGGACCCCGAGGCCGCCACCGCCCCCTTCTATTCCAACGCGCGGCTGAAGGTGGTCTCCTTTCCCGGCGTCCAGCCCGGCGCGGTGATGGAGCTGAAGTACCGGGTGAAGCCCCTGCCGGGCGCCAAGCGGCAGACGGCCGAGCCCTTCATGGGTGAATCGCTGTTCGCCGGCACCGAGCCGGTGCTGCGCAAGACCCTGACCCTGAAGGTGCCCGTCCGGGCCGGGCTGCAGTACCAGATGTTCAACCAGGCGCCGGCGCCCCGGGTGCGCAGGACCACCAGCGGGGTGGAGTACACCTGGGCGGTGCGGAACCAGCCGCAGATCGTGCCCGAGGCCGGCATGGTCCCGGATGAGGAGATCGTGCCGCGTGTCGTCTGGACCGTGGCCAAGAACCGGGAACAGCTCGGCCGCTGGCTCTACGAAAAGTTCCAGACCGCCGCCCGGCCCGATCCCGCGGTCCAGGCCAAGGCCCTGGAGCTGACCGCCGGCCTGCCCAGCCCCGAGGCCAAGGTGGATCGGCTGGCGCTGTTCGTCATCAAGGAGATCCAGAGCGTGCCCCTGGGCCTGGGCCGGGTCGGCTGGCAGCCCACCCCGGCGGGGACCATCCTGGCCAACCGCTACGCCGACACCCGGGACAAGTTCGTCCTGTTCCAGTCGCTGCTGGAAGCGGCGGGGCTGTCCACCCAGCTGGTGTTCGTCCAGGAACTCCGGGCGAAGCTCTCCGGCCTGGCCTGCCTCAGCGAGTACCAGGACCTCTTGGCCCGGGTGGACCTGCCTTCCGGGGTGCGCTTCTATGACCTGAACCAGAACCTGGGCCGCCTGGGCGAGTTGACCGCCGGCAACGGCGGCCGCCCGGGCCTCCTGGTCACCGCGGGGGGCGGCCTGGCCATCACCACCCCCGCGGTGGACCAGCGCAGCCAGTTCGTCCATGCCCATTGGGACATGGCCCTGGACGCCGCCGGGGTCCTCGCCGGCCGCATCACCCTGGAGTACGGCGGGCTGTTCGACCACCAGATCCGCAGCATGCTCTACGGCCGCAACGACCAGGACCGCCGGGTGCTGTTCCAGTCCGCCGCCGACCACATCAAGAAGGGCGCGAGCATGGAGGGCTTCACCGTGTCCGACCTGCTGGACCTGACCAAGGCCCCGGTGGTGACCATGGACGTGCGCATCCCGGAGTTCGGCTGCCGCCAGGGGGACATGATGATCCTGAACCTGCCGCCGGACCTGATCCCCCTGGGCTCGGCTCCGGTCCAGCCCGCCCTGCCCGCAGTGACGTATCCCTTCCTGGTGCCGGCGACCTTCGGCCTGGACGCCGCCCTGTCGCTGAAGCTGCCCGAAGGCTACCGGATCGCCTACCAGCCCCGCACCGCGGAGACCCGGCAGGGCCCGTTCGAGTACACGATCAGCAGCGAGCCCCGGCCCGGCGGCCTGCTGCTGAAGCGCGCCGCCGTCTGGAGCGACGCCGTGGTCCAGCCCGGTGCCTACCCCGCCCTGTGGCGCGCCTATGGCCAGACCGCCGTGCCGGGCAACGCCCTGGTGCTGCTGGAGCAGAAGTAGCGGTATCTTGACGGATGGAACCGGCAGCCATATCCGGATAAGCTCAGCACACCCTTGAGATGGCGGAAGGAAGAAGATGCACCTGCGCCTGCCCAGCCTACATCTCCTTCTGGTCCTGCTCCTGGCCGGGTTCCAGGCCGCCGCCTCCCCCGCGACCGGCCTCGCCGGCAAGCAGGTACTGGTCCTCACCTCTTACGGCGCCGGGCGGCCCGGGGTCGAAGTGCTCCTCAACGGCTTCACCAGCGCCCTGGCCGGCAGCGGCATGGACATCGACCAGGTGTTCACCGAGAACCTGGACCTGGAACGGGCCCCGGATCCGGAGTACCGCAGGCGCCTGGCCGCGACCCTCAAGCAGAAGTACGCCCGGCGGCACTTCGATGCCCTCTACGTCCTGGAGCAGCCGGCCCTGGACTTCCTGCTGCGGAACCTGGCAGGGATCGCCAGGCAGGCGCCGGTCATCGTCGCCCGCGCCAATTTCCCCGGCCAGATCGAGCGCAGCGGGCGCCGCTTCGTCCGCCAGCTGGTGAAGTACGACGTGGCCGGAACCATCCAGTGCGCCATGGAACTGTTCCCCAAGACCCGCCGGGTCCTGTTCGTCGCCGGAAGCACCCCCAGCGACCGGGTGGTGGCGGCCCAGGCGGCCCTGGCCATGGAGCCCTGGCAGCCTGCCGTGGCCTTCGAGGACACCGGCAGCCTGACCCTGGACCAGGTGCGGCTGAAGCTCGCCGATCCCCTTCCCGGCACCGTCATCATCGTGCTGCCCTTCGACCGGGACGCCGCCGGGCGCACCGCGGTGCAGATGGAGATCGCGTTCATGGTGGCGGAATCGGCCAAGGCCCCGGTGTTCACCCTGTGGGACAACGTCGTGGGCCGGGGCGCCGTGGGCGGCTCCGTGACCAATTTCTGGGACGTGGGCCAGCAGGCGGGGCAATGCGCCCTCGACCTCATGACCGGACGCACCGCCCTGATCGGATCGGTGACCGATCTCCCCTCCCGCGCCGTCCCGAAGTTCGACTGGACCCAGATCGAGCGGTGGGGCGGGGACCCGGGACGCCTGCCCAGGGAGAGCGTCTTCATCAACCGGCCCGCGACCCTGTGGCACCAGTACCGGCGGACCGTCATCGTCACCTCCCTGTTCCTGCTGGGGCAGACCCTCCTGATCGCCGTCCTGCTGGTGCAGCGGCGGCTCCGCAGGCTGGCCCAGGAGGCCCTCCGGGACAGCGAGGCGCGCTCCCGGGTCCTGGTGGAGGAGGCGCCGGAGGCCATCGTGGTGTACGACCACACGGAGAACCGTCTGCTGGACGCCAACGCCAACGCCGAGCGGCTGTTCGGATGCGGCCGGGAGCAGCTCCGGGAAGGCGGACTGTGGCCGTTCTATGTGGAGGCCCAGCCCGACGGCCGGCCGCCGGCCGAAACCTTCGCCGAGCACGCCGTCCAGGCTTTCGCCGGGGAAAAGACCCTGTTCGAGCGCAACATCCGCAGCGCCGACGGCAGCGACCACATCTGCGAAGTCCGGCTGGTCCCGCTGCCCTCGGCGGACCACCACCTCCTGCTCCGGGCCAGCTTCATCGACATCACCGAGCGGCGGCGGCTGGAGGCGGAACGGCGCGAGCTGGAAGCCCAGCTCCACCAGTCCCAGAAACTGGAGAGCCTGGGCAGCCTGGCCGGCGGCGTGGCCCATGACATCAACAATGTGCTGGCCGCCATCCTCAGCCTGGCCTCCGCCCACCGGCAGGGCATGGACCCCGCCGCCCCCCTGGCCAAGGCCCTGGACGTCATCGGCAGCGCCTGCGTGCGGGGCCGGGACGTGGTGAACCGCCTCCTGGTGTTCGCCCGCAAGGACCTGGCCACCGTCGGCCCGGTGGACCTGAACGGGGTGGTCCGGGAGATGGTCCACCTCATGGAGTACACCACCCTGAAGCGGGTCCGCATCGCCACCGATTTCCAGGAGCCCCTGCCGGCCATGGAAGGGGATCCCGCCGCCCTGGGCCACGCCCTGATGAACCTCTTCGTGAACGCGGTGGACGCCATGCCGGAGGGCGGAGAGCTGCGCATCACCACCCGCCTGCTGCCCGGGGACCAGCTCCAGCTGAGTGTCCGGGACACCGGCCACGGCATGAGCCCCGAGGTCCTGAAGAAGGCCGTGGAGCCGTTCTTCACCACCAAACCCATGGGCAAGGGCACCGGCCTTGGCCTGGCCATGGTGTTCGGCACCGTCAAGACCCACAAGGGCACCCTGGACTTGCGCAGCGCCCCCGGCGAGGGCACCGAGGCGGTCCTGACCTTTCCCGCCTGCCGCCCCAGCCCGGCACCGGAGTTGCCTCCGGGCGGATCCAATGGGCCCGGCTCCGGCCAGCCCCTGCGCATCCTCCTGGTGGACGACGATGAGCTGATCCTCCTGTCCGTGGCCCCGATGCTCACTGTGCTGGGACACCAGGTGCAGACCGCGGCCAGCGGCCAGGAGGCGCTGGCGCGGCTGGAGGCCGGCCTGGAGGTGGATCTGGTGATCCTGGACATGAACATGCCCGGCCTGGACGGCGCCCAGACCCTGGCGCGGCTGAAAGCCCTGCGCCCGGAGCAGCGGGTGCTCATGGCCAGCGGCTACAGCGACCAGGACATCGCCCCGCTCATGGCCGCCCACGCCCGGGTCGCCAGCATCCAGAAGCCCTTCGACCTGGGCGAGATCGCCAAAAAGCTGGCGGCCATGGCCGGTGCGGGCGCATAGTTGTCCTATCCCTTCTGGAAATCCTTCCGCTGTCCGTACCGGAGGCTTCGCATGAGACGTTTTCACTCCGCCGCCCTGGCCCTGCTGATGGTCCCCTGCTCGACCCTGGCCGCCGCAACCCACACCGTGTGGGACTTCGCGCCGAACAGCTACCTCAAGCGCATTCCCGCGGAACCGGGCGCTGCCGCCAACAGCCAGCCGCTGAAGGTGGATGCGGCGGTCCTGGAGCATGCCCTGGGCGCCGTGCGGTTCCTGGACAATGCCAAGGAGGAGCCGCTGTTCATGCCCGCCGAGGTCACGACCCTCGCCGACATCATGGCCGAAGCCCTCGCCCTGGCCCAGCCCGGCGAGGACCTGACGCTGCTGAGCACCCTGAACCGCGTGAAAGGGATCGTGGGCGCCACCCGCGCCGTGACCGCGCGGATCTTCGTCCTGGACGGCAAGCTCAACCTCATCGTCCACGACACCCGGTTGGAGTTGCTCTACTACCCATCCCTTTCCGACTTCCGGTTGCCGGCCTTCGATTTCGGCTCCCGCGCCAAGGCCGGCGATGCGGTCCTGAAGGCCCCCGGGGCCGAGGTCCGCAGAGCGGATTGGGTGGTGCTGCCGCTGACCGCCCCGGCCCCCGCGGCCCAGCCGCCCTCCAGCCGGTCCCTGACCGTGGAGGAACACCTGCGTGACCTCAAGCGCTTCCGGGACCAGGGCCTCATCACGGAAGACGAGTACGCCAAGGAGAAACAGGAACTCCTCAAGGGCTTCGCCAAAGACGCGCAGTGATCAGGCCGCGCCCCGGACCCGGGCGCGCAGCTTGCCGACGATGCCGGTGGGGAACTTGTACACGCTCAGTACGAACAGCAGCCCCAGCCACAGCAGCCAGCGGTCCGGATGCACCAGGTCCCGCAGCACCGGCACCCCGGACACCGCGCCGCTGGCCAGCTTGAGCAGGTCCTGCAGGTAGTTTTCCGCGATGATGAACAGCGTGGTCCCCACCACCGCGCCGTACATGGTGCCCATGCCGCCGATGACCACCATGAGCAGGATGTTGATCATGATCTCGAAGGAAAGCGAGGTGTCCGGGCCGTTGTAGCGCAGCCACAGCGCCAGCAGGGCCCCCGCCAGGGTCGCGAACCCGGCCGAGAGCACGTTGGAGGCGGTGCGGTACACCACCGTCCGGTAGCCCAGCGCCTCGGCCCGGAACGGATTCTCGCGGATCGCCTGCAGCACCCGGCCGAAGGGCGAGTTGACGATGCGCAGCATGAGCAGGAACAGCGCCACGGTGACCGCCGCCAGCAGGTAGTACGAGATCAGCCGGCCGTCCAGGGCGACCCCCAGGAACGGCTGCTCGCGCAGGGAAAAGGCCGGCGACAGCAGCTCCGGGATCTTGAAGCTCAGCCCGTCCTCGCCGCCGGTGAAGTCGGAAAGCTGCGAGGCCAGCGTCTGGAAGGCGGTGGCCACCGCCAGGGTGATCATGGCGTAGAAGATCGCCTTCACCCTCAGGCTGAACAGGCCGATCACCAGGGACAGCACCAGGGACAGCGCCAGCGCGCCGGAAAGGCCCACGGCCACCGCCCACCAGGTGGGGCCCAGGTCGTTCAGGGCGATGGCCACCCCGTAGGCGCCGATGCCGAAGAACATGGTGTGGGCGAAGGACACGATGCCGGTGTAGCCCAGCAGCAGATCGAAGCTGGCCACCAGCACGATGAAGATGCAGATCTTGGCGGCGACGTTGAGCGCCTTGGCCCCGGGGAGCAGGAAGGGCGTGAGCAGGAGCCCCAGTACAATGGCGATGAGCACCACCCCCAGCACCCGGCTGCGCGGCAGGTCCCCGGACAGGATCCCGTTGAACATCATCGTTTCACCACCGGGTAAAGGCCCTGGGGCCGCCAGGACAGCACGAGCACCATCAGCAGGATGTCGGAGAACAGGGCCACCTTGGGGGCGAGGAAGCCCACGTAGTTGGCCACCAGGCCCAGCAGCAGCGCGCCGATGAAGCATCCGCCCACCGAGCCCAGGCCGCCGATGATGATGACGATGAACAGCAGCACATTGACTTCCGCACCGATCTCCGGGGTCACGGTCTGCTGGTACAGGCCCCACATGACCCCGCCCAGGCCCGCCAGCGCCGAGCCGGCCGCGAACACCCCCACGAACAGCCGGCGGATGCGGTAGCCCAGGCTCTCCACCATCTCCCGGTCCTGCACCCCCGCCCGGATCAGCAGGCCGACCTTGGTCCGGGCCAGCACCCAGAACAGCACCGCGAAGATGCCCAGGCCCAGGGCCACCGCGATCAGCCGGTACTTCTCCACCGCCGCCTCGCCCATGAGCAGCGAGCCGCGGAACGAGGCCGGCAGCGGCAGCGGCAGGGCCTGGGGCCCCCAGATGGCCTTGATCAGCTCCTGGCCCACGATCATCCCGCCCATGGTGATCATGATCTGCTTCAGCGGCTGGCCGTACACCGGGCGGATGATGACCCTTTCGAACACCAGGCCCAGGGCTCCGGTCACCGCCATGGCCAACAGCATCGCCGGCACCACCGCCGCCAGGTTCAGGAGCAGGTGTTCGCTCTCGGTCCACCCGGCCGCCCGGCCCAGCACCGTCACCGCCAGGAAGGCGCCCAGGGTGATGAACACCCCGTGGCCGAAGTTGAGCACGTCCATCAGCCCGAACACCAGGGTGAGGCCCGAAGCCATGATGAAGATGATCATGCCCATGGCCAGGCCGGCGAAGGTGAGGGTGACCCAGGAGGACACCGAGCCCACCAGCGGCAGCGCCGCCAGCGCCAGCACCGGCAGCAGCAGCATGGGCAGCCGGTCGAGTTTCACCGTCGGCAGCGCGCCGGAGGCCGGAACCGTGGTGGTGGAAGAACTCATCGGGTCTCCTCGCTCATTGGTGGCTTGCCAGCGACAATCCCAGCAGACGCTGCTGCAGCGCCTCGTCCCCGGCCAGGGCGGCCATGGTCCCGGCGTGCACGATCCGCCCGCCGTCCATCACCGCCACCTGGTCCCCGAGCTGGCGGGCGAAATTGAAGTTCTGCTCCACCAGCAGGATGGTGGTGTCGGTCTGCTTGAGCTCGCGGAACGCCGCGATCATGTTCTGGATGATGGCCGGCGCCAGGCCCTTGCTCGGCTCGTCCACCAGCAGCAGGTGCCGCGGCTCGATGATCGCCCGCGCCACCGCCAGCATCTGCTTCTGCCCGCCCGAGAGCAGCCCCGCGGGGTACTGCCAGAACCGCTTCAGCGCCGGGAACAGGCCGAAGATCCAGTCCAGGCGCTCGCAGTCCATGTCCTCGGCGCGGCCGGCGCTCCGGGCCGCCAGGAGCATGTTCTCGCGCACGGTGAGATCGGAGAAGATGCCCATGTTCTCCGGCACGTAGGCGATGCCGGCCCGGGCGATCTCCGGCGTCCTCCGCGCGGTGATGTCCTCCCCCTGGAACCGGACGCAGCCCTTGGAGGCGCGCCACAGGCCCATGATCGTCCGCAGGGTGGTGGTCTTGCCGGCGCCGTTGCGGCCCAGCAGCACGGTGAGCTCGCCCCGGGCCACCTCGAGATCGACCCCATGGAGGATGTGGTAGGCGCCGATGTGGGTGTGCACGCCTTCAAGCTGCAGCAGCGGCTCGCTCATGCCTTCACCTCGACGCCCAGGTAGGCTTCCTGCACGATGGGCGAGGCGATCACCTCCGCCGGGGCGCCGTCGGCCACCAGGGCGCCGTTGTGCAGCACGATGATGCGGTCCGAAAGCTCCCGCACCACGTCCATCTTGTGCTCCACCAGGAGGATGGTCTTGTCCTGGCGGAATTTCAGCTTGCGGATCAGGTCGAGGATCACCGGCACCTCGTCCACGCTCATGCCGGCGGTGGGCTCGTCGAACATGAACACGTCCGGGTCCAGCGCCATCAGGATGCCCACTTCCAGCTTGCGCTGGTCGCCGTGGGGCAGGGCGGCGGCGGCGGTGCCCCGCTTGCCGGTGAGCGCCAGGGTATCCAGCACCTCCTCGGCGTGGCCGATGAGCTCCCGGTGGCTGCTCCAGACGCTCCACAGGTTGTGGCCCAGGCCGGCCCGGGACTGCACCGCCAGGCGGATGTTCTCCAGCACGCTCAGGTTCGGGAACAGGTTGGTGAGCTGGAAGGCCCGGCCGATGCCCCGGTGGCTGCGCTGGGGCGCCGAGAGGCCGCTGATGTCCTGGCCGTGCAGCAGGACTTGGCCCGCGGTGGCCTTGAGCTGGCCGGAAATCAGGTTGAAGTAGGTGGTCTTGCCCGCGCCGTTGGGCCCGACGATGGCGGTCAGCGTGCCGGGAGCGAAGCCGCAGGACACGGCGTCCACCGCCACATGGCCGCCAAAGCGGATGGTGAGTTCTCGGGTTTCCAGGGCGAAGGTCATCGATGCTCGGGGTGAAGGATCGTTCCAGGAAAGGGCCGGAGCCGGCCGGACCCGGAGGCCCGGCCGGTCCCAGCCGTCTTCAGCGCTTGTTGAGGATCGGGATGTTCATGTCCGAGATCTTGATCACGCTCACCAGCTCGGGGATCGCCCAGGCCACCGCGGGGTCAACCTTGATCCTGAAATGGTACATCTCCTGCAGGGCCTGGTGGTCCTCCTTGCGGAAGATCATCTTGCCTTTGGGCGTTTCGAAGGACATTCCCTCCATGGTGGAGATCAGCCTCTCGGTGTTGGTGCTGCCGCCGGTCTTCTTCAGCGCCTCCACCAGGGCCAGTCCGGCCGACATGCCGCCGGCGGTGAAGAAGTCGGGTGGGGCGTTGAACTGCTTGAAATGCTCCGCCACCAGCCACTTGTTGATCGGGTTCTTGGGAATCTCATAGTAGTAGTAGGCCGAGCCTTCCATGCCCGGGAAGGCCTTGTACGCGACCAGCGCGGGCAGGATGTTGCCGCCGGTGGAGATCTCGATGCCGTAGCGCTTCGGGTCCAGGTCGGCGATCTTGAACGGATTGCCGTTCCCGGCCCAGTTGATGAAGATGATCTTGCGCCCCGGCAGGTTCTTCAGGGAATCGAACAGACGCTGGGCGCCGGCGGTGAAGTCGGTGGTGTTGGCCGGCAGGTATTCCTCGTGCACCAGCTTGGCGTGCTTCAGCGCACTCCTGAAGGCTCGGACGAAGTCTTTGCCGAAGGCATAGTCCTGGGCCAGGGTCGCCACATTGACGCCCGGCATGTCCAGGGCCACCGCGTTGGAGATGGCGTCCTGGGACGAGTTGCGGCCGGTGCGGAAGATGTAGCGGTTCCACTTGTCCCCGGTGATGGAGTCGGCCACGGCCGGCTCCACCAGCAGGATCTTCTTGTACTCCTCGGCCACCGGCAGCATCGCCAGGGCCACGCCCGAACTGGTGGCCCCCACCGCGATGTCGGCCTTGTCGTCGGCGAAGGCCGAGGCGAGCAGGGACTTGCCGATGTCCGGCTTGCCCTGGTCGTCCTTCTCGATGACCACCAGCTTGTGCCCGTTGATCATCATGGTGCCCTTGGTGCCGTAGTTCAGGCCCATCATCAGTCCGGTCTGGGTCTGCTTGGCGTAGGCTTCCAGGGGGCCGGTCTTGTCGTAGACGTGGGCGATCTTGATGTCCTGGGCCCAGGCGAGCCCCGAGCCCAGGATGAGCGCGAAGGCCAGGCCGAGGCCCGAAAGATTCTTGCCGTTGAGCTTCATGTTGCCTCCTGACCTTTCGATGAAGTGATGCTAGAACCAGTACATTAAGTCGAGGGAGATCTGGCGCCAGTATTCGCCCGTGGCGACGCCGGAGGGGCCGAGGTTGGTGCCTGCCAGGAACGGGCCGTAGGCGGTGTTGCTGTTGTTGCGGAGCAGGGCGCCGCAGAGGCCGACGCTGGCCCGCTTGGTCATGGCATAGTCGTACTGCAGGTTGTACTGGGTGGCGGAGCTGTTGGAGATGCCGGAGTAGCTGCCGGCATGGGTGTAGGTGGCATAGAACCCGTGATTCCCGAGGTAATAGGACACCGGGATCTGGAAGACGTCGCGGGAGGCGGTGCTGCCGTTGGGATTGCTGGTGGTGACGATGGCGTTGGAGACCGCGGTATGGTCGAAGACCACGCCCACCTTGAAGCCCATGGGATCCTTGTATGAGATGCCGGCGCGGTAGGCCTGGGTGTTGCCCAGGCCGGTGGACGGGCCGCCCTGCGGCTTGACATCGAGGAAACTCAAGGAGGCGCTGATGGGACCCTTGTTGTAGATGCCCTTGGCGTTGATCATGCCGCCGTTCTCATAGTTGAGGGGCGTGGACGCGCCGTACTGGTATTCGGAACCATAGGGGTTCTTGGAGACGTTCACGACGAACATGCAGGGTCCGAGCACGGGCGAGGTGTAATTCACCACGTTCTGGGACCGGGTGAGGCCCAGGGTGCCCTGGGAGCCCGAAAGGACTCCGTTGTTGTACTTCATGACATAGTCCATGAGGTTGAAGGTGCCCAGTTCGTTGGCGTCCCAGACCCGGTAGCTCTCGCCGGGGTTCAAGAGGCCGATGGCCCCGACTTCGATGGTGTCGGAGTAGAAGACGGTCTTCTTGCCAAAGGTGACGGTGCCGTAGGGGCTGGACACGCCGCCCCAGGTGTCGTCCTCGGCCCAGCCGCCGTAGTAGGCGCCAGTGGTGAACCCGACGAAGGGAGTGCCCGGGGTGGCGTTGGCGTTGGGGACCAGGTTGGTTCCTGGCCCATTGTTGGCCTCGAAGCGGCTGCCCACCTGCGCGATCACGGACCAGCCGTCGGCGATCTTGGAGTTGGAGTTGAAGTAGAGGCGGGAGGTGTTGTCGCCGAGGTAGTTCTCGGCTTCCATCCCGGGCCGGGCGGAGTTGCTGATCTGGCTGTTCTTCGCACCGATGGCCAGCAGGCCGCTGATGGTGATGTTGGTGTTGCCGGCGACCGGGATGTTGGGCACCTGGGCCGGGAGGATCGTGGCGGCCATGGCGGCGGCGGCGACGATGGTGAACTTCACGTTCATTTTGGCTCCTTTCAAAGCGTTGAGGATGGGGTTCCGATGGATCCGCCATCCGGGGGGGGGAAGGTAAGAGGACTTCTGGAGCATTTGGGCCACGTGGCCCGGGAAAAAGGGAGCCTGGCGGAGGCGGGCCTCCGCCGGGTCAGGGCATCTTCAGTGCGACCGCGGCCTGGTTGTAGCCCACGCCCGAGCCCACCAGCACGAGCAGGTCGCCGGAGCGGATCTTCTTCTTGCCCAGGGCGTCGTCCAGGGCCATGGGCAGGCAGGCCGAGCCGGTATAGCCGCAGGCCTCCATGATGGTGTGGGTCTTCGCCATGGGCAGGCCCAGGTCGGCCATCACCAGCTCGATGGACGCCTTGCGCACCTGGGTGAACAGGATGAAGTCGATCTCCGGGATCTGGAACCCGCACGAGGCCGCCAGTTTGTGCACCAGCCGGGGCCAGCCCTCGTGGTTGATCTCGGGGGGGTAGCGCTCCACCAGCCGCACCTGGGTCCGCCCGGCCTGCACCGAAGCCACGGTGGCCGGT
>Ga0302320_10020171_pt1 | contig 13321 bp, 14 predicted proteins | sample Bog_T0_3_FD_202130 | JGI IMG/M metagenome (GOLD analysis project Ga0302320, IMG submission 202130) | Peat permafrost microbial communities from Stordalen Mire near Abisko, Sweden - Bog_T0_3 | ecosystem: Environmental > Terrestrial > Soil > Wetlands > Peat | place: Sweden: Abisko, Stordalen Mire...
CGGCTTGGGTCATGCCGCAGATATTGGCGATGGCCTTCTGAAATGTGGCGCGGACGTCGCCGACATTGCCGCCAAGCGCGATCAGGACGTCAGCCATGAGATTTATCTTGGGATTTATCTTGCGACAGGTCTTGCCGGATCCGGGTCAGGACCACGCCGACGTCGTCGAAAATGGCGGCGATCGGGGCGTGCGGTTTGTGCACGGTGACCTTGATCGCGGTGATGCGGGGAAACGCCGCCAAAATGGCGTCGGCGACGGCGCCGGCCGCGCGTTCCAGCAATTTGTAATTGGCATTCTTGAAGGCCGCGGTCGCCGTCGCCACCACGTTGGAATAGGAGACGGTATCGGCGAGGCGGTCGGTGCGCGAGGATTCCGACAGGTCGGTGGTGAGTTCGAGGTCAATGACAAAACGCTGTCCGACCTCGGTTTCATGTTCCATCACGCCATGACGGGCATGGATCACGACACCGGTGATGAAGATCATGTCGTTCATCGGCTGTCCCGGATCGCCGCCGCGACACGCAGCGCCTGCACGGTTTCCGATACATCATGAGTCCGGATGATCCGCGCGCCGCCATTTGCCGCGGCAAGATGCGCCGCGATCGAGCCGCCCAGCCGCTGCTGCGGCTCCGACGGCACCACCGAACTGATAAAGCGCTTGCGCGATGCGCCGACCAATAGCGGCAGGCCGAAGCCGCCGAGTTCATCGAGGCGGGCCAGCACGGTCATGCTCTGCTCGGGGGTCTTGCCAAAGCCGATGCCGGGATCGAGCACGATATTCGCTGTCGACATTCCCGCCTTGTCGGCGATCTCGAGCGAACGCGCGAAGAAGGCTGCGATATCCTGCATGATGTCGATGCCGGGATCGGCGCGGTCACGGTTGTGCATGACGACGACGGGGCAATTGCGCGCCGCCAATAGTCCGGCCATGCCGGGATCGCGCTGCAGGCCCCAGACGTCATTGGCGACGGCTGCCCCCGCATCGAGCGCCCATCCGACCACGGCGGATTTCATGCTGTCGATGGATACGGGAACGCCGAGCGCAGCCACCTCGGCCAGGACGGGCTGCAGACGCTTCCGTTCTTCATCCGCGGGAATCGGCTGCGCGCCATAGGGCCGGGTGGATTCCGCGCCGATGTCGATGATGTCGGCACCCTCGGCGATCATGCGCCGCGCCTGCGCCAGCGCGCGTTCCGGCGCGAAAAACTGTCCGCCATCGGAAAATGAATCGGGCGTAACATTCAGCACGCCCATTACCGCGGGATATGGCCTGGATAACAGCGCCCGCAGCACCGGATGATCTGCCGGGGCCGCCAGCGGGGCGGGTCTGGACGTGGTCGCGATCATGCGGTCGCTTTGCGCGGTCCGCGGATCGGAGTCAAGGTGCGGGGTGTGCGGGTAAGCCGGCGGAGCCGCTCGAAAATGCTCTAATAGGTAATTTTGGGCTGAAGCTTGCGGGCCTGCTGGATCAGTTGCTCGACCGACTTTTCCGAGGGCAGGACGCGGACGAGTTTGCGCCTGGTATTGATCTCTTTCATGTTCTGCGCGAGCCGCGCCGGGTTGCGAAGTGCCAGTTCCCGGACCGTGGTGACCCCGGCGGCGCGCACCAGCCCGACCTTTGCCTTGCCCATGCCGGGAATCCGCATGTAGTCGGAAACGTTGGCCCATTCGAGCAGCTGCTGTTCGCTGATACCGGTTTTCGCCGCCAGCGCCTTGCGCCCCTTGACGGTCCGCGCGGCCTCCAGCAGCCGGTCGGTGGTACGAATGCCAAGCGATTTCAGTTTCGACGCGGCGAAGGATGGCAGGCCGTCAATCTCGGAGATTGGATATGTCATGATACTCGATATGAAAAAGGTGCTTTAAGCGAACTGGCTGAGGCCCGGTGTCCCTGCGATGATCTCGCCCATCTGATCCGCTCCGATTTTGTCGCGGCCGAACCCGAAAAGTTCACGCGCGATGTTCTGAATCTGGCTGATGCCGAGGCCGAGGCCCATCAGCCTGGTGCCGAGCGCCATCAGGCCACCGCCCATCAACCTTCCGAGGCCGCCGCCATTGCTTGAAGCTGCAATCGCGGCTTCCGCGCCGGGTATCTGGTCGATCAAGGCCTGGACTGTGTCGGATGGGCCCTCGTTGCGGAGAAATCCCAGAATGATTCCGATGGTTTTTTCGGCCACAGCATCATCGATGCCGGCTTTGGTTGCCAGCCGTCCAATCAATTCGTCCATATTACCCCGCCCTCAGCCGGTTGCTTGCCGGATCCTTGCTTGTGAATTTATCTTGATCTGCTGCGATCCGAATTACAAGCGATGACCGCCTTTGAAGGGTCGATTCACGTTCGATCGCATGACAAGTGTTGCAGCGTTGCAAGAGCAGGCACGAGATTCGTCGACAAATCGTCGCGGCAGAGAGGCTCGTTGCAATTTTCGGTGCCTGAAATGTACGACACCGGTCAGTTCGCCGCGACGAACCGGGTTCCCACTCGCCCAAAGCCCGTTGACCGGGTTCAATCGGCTTGCAACATGCAATATAATCCTGATGCCTGGCGGCTGGCCCCCGGCGATGTGCGTGAGAGGCGATACGATGGCGACGTCCGACGACAAGATGGCCGACACCGACGAGAAAATTTTTGTCGGCAAGGGCGATCAGCCGGCATGGCTGACGCTCGCTCTTGCCAATCGCCATGGTCTCGTCACCGGCGCCACCGGGACTGGAAAAACCGTCTCGCTGCAGGTGATGGCCGAGGGGTTTGCGCGGGCGGGCGTTCCAGTGTTCGCGGCCGACATCAAGGGAGACCTCTCGGGCATCTCCGAGACCGGCGAAGCCAGGGATATGATCGTCAAACGGGCCAGCGATATGGGCCTCGCCTTCCAGCCCGACCGGTTTTCGACGGTGTTTTGGGACGTATTCGGCGAGCAGGGGCATCCGGTGCGCGCCACCGTCTCGGAAATGGGTCCGCTGCTGCTCTCCCGCATGATGGACCTCAACGATGTCGGGGAAGGCGTCCTGAACATCGCCTTCAAGGTCGCCGACGAACAGGGATTGCTGCTGCTGGACATGAAGGATCTGCGGGCGATCCTGGCTTTTATCGCCGAACACGCGGGCGAGCTGACCACGCAATATGGAAACGTTTCGAAACAAACCGTCGGGACCATCCAGCGCCAGCTTCTGGTGCTGGAAAATCAGGGCGGTGCCAGGTTTTTCGGCGAGCCGGCGCTGGCGCTGAAGGATTTCATGCGCACCGACAGCGATGGCCGGGGCATGGTCAACATCCTGGTCGCGGACAGGCTGATGCAGAGCCCGCAACTGTACGCGACGTTCCTGCTGTGGATGCTGTCGGAGCTGTTCGAAGAACTGCCCGAGGCCGGTGATCCGCCGAAACCCAAGCTCGTGTTCTTCTTCGATGAGGCGCATCTGTTGTTCAACGATGCGCCCAAGGCGCTGATGGACAAGATCGAACAGGTGGTGCGGTTGATCCGCTCCAAGGGCGTCGGCGTCTATTTCGTGACGCAAAATCCGATCGACGTGCCGGACAAGGTGCTGGCCCAGCTCGGCAACCGCGTGCAACATGCACTGCGCGCCTTCACGCCGCGCGACCAGAAGGCGGTTGCGGCCGCGGCACAAACCTTCCGGCCCAATCCGAAGCTCGACACCGCCCAGGTGATCATGGAATTGGGCAAGGGCGAGGCGCTAGTGTCGTTTCTGGAAGGCAACGGCACGCCGGCGATGGTCGAGCGTGTGATGATCCGGCCGCCGACGGCGCGGATTGGTCCGATCACGCCGGAGGAACGCAAGGCGATCATGGACAAGAGCCCGGTGAAGGGCAAATACGACACCACGATCGATTCCGAATCCGCCTATGAGGTGCTGCAGAAACGCGTCGCCGGAACCGCGGCAGCCGCCGGCGGCGGGGGCGGGGGCGTTCTCGGACAGATCGGCGCGATCGTCGGGACGATTTTCGGCACCAATGTCGCGCGCGGCAAGATGTCGACCGGCCAGGTGATCGCGCGCGACGTCACGCGCTCGGTCACCAACAAGGTGGTCGGCGGGGTGGTTGCCGATCTCGGCAAGTCGGTGGGTGGTTCGCTCGGCGGTTCGGTCGGCCGCGCCATCGTCCGCGGCGCGCTCGGCGGACTGCTGCGCCGATAAAATCCGCGACGTGATCTTCCTCCGATTTTTTGCGGAAGGCCTGGTGTGCTGAGATATCCGTCGTTGCGAGCGCCGCTCGATATTCTGTTTCTGGTGTGCTGCATCGCGCTGACCGCCGACGTGCTGGTTCCGGAAATCTGGGGCAACGGCAAGACCAAGGATTATCCGCTCTGGTTCTGGGCCGGGCAGCAGGTTCTGCATGGAAGGGATCTCTACCCCAGCGATGCCAAGGGCTATTTCGAATTCATCTATCCGCCGTTGTCGGCGGTTCTGCTGGCGATACCCAGCTATTTCGGCAAGATACCTCTCTATGCCTGCCTGTCAGCTCTCAACGCGGTGGCGTGGTGGATGACGAGCCAGCTTTCGAATGCGATGACGGGATCGGGCCGGATCCCGGGGCCGTGGCTCGCCGCGCTGCCGGCCTTTGTCACGGTATCCTTTGTGTTCGACATGTTCGATCTCGGACAGCCGAATCTCATCCTGCTGGCGTTGATGCTGTACGGGTTCTGGATGCTGCAGCACGGGCGCCCGTGGATGGCGGGAAGCATGTTTGCGCTGGCCACCGCGATCAAGGTGTTCCCGGTAGCGGTATTTCCCTATCTGGTTTGGCGCAGGCAGTGGGCGGCGCTTGCGGGCATGGTGGTATTCACCGCCGTTTTTCTGTTCGTGGTGCCGGCGCCCGTGCGGGGTTACCAGCACAACGTGTCCGAGCTGAAGACATGGTTTCAGGGCATGGTGGGCTCCAGTTCGGAGCAGGGATTCGGCCAGCGCGGCGAGCAGAACTGGTCCTGGGTCAATCAATCCATCATCGCCGTGACCCATCGGCTGACGCGTCCGGTCAATTACAACCAGGACAATCCGGCAAAACCCGCGGCCACCATGAATCTGGTCGACATCGATTTCAGGACCGCCAATTGGGTCGTGCTCGCGGTATCGCTGGCGATCGGGCTTGGATTCATCGCGGTAATGCCGGCGAGGTCGCAGACCACGCCGCGTTCTGACGCCGACGAGCTCGGTATCCTGTTCTGCCTGATGACGGTGGCCTCGCCGCTGGCCCGGCAGTATTATTTCATGTGGCTGTTTTTTCCGATGACGGTCCTGATCCACCGGGCGGCCTATGATCCCCGTCCCGCCGTGCGGGCGGGCAGCTGGGCCGCGCTTGCGCTTGCAGGCCTGCTGATGTGCCTGTCGTTTCCGGTTTTTCCGAACGATTTGCAGGCCTTCGGCAACAACCTCGCCGCTACCGCCGTGATTTCGGCGGGATTGATCTGGCACATCCTGCACCCGCCCTCGCCAGCCGCAGTCGGCACTTTTTCCGCGGCGCCCGGCGAGTTACAATCTGATCTGCAGACGAACCCCCGCTAGCGAAGGGAATAATCCTGATATGTCCAGCACCTCGCAGCTTCAGCCGGTCCTCGATCGCATCGATGCCGATTTCGACAACAGCCTCGAGCGGCTGTTTGCCCTGTTGCGGATCAAATCGATCTCGGCCGACCCGGCCTTCGTCGGCGATTGCAAGCAGGCCGCCGATCATCTCGCGAAGGACATCGCGACGCTGGGTTTCGCAACCGAAGTCCGTCCGACGGCCGGTCACCCCGCCGTCGTCGGCAAAACCAGCGTCAGCGGCGACGGCCGGCCGCATGTGCTGTTCTACGGTCACTATGACGTTCAGCCGGTCGATCCGCTCAATCTCTGGCATCGTCCGCCGTTCGAGCCTGTTGTGACCGATCACGCCGACGGCCGCAAGATCATCGTGGCGCGCGGCGCGGAAGACGACAAGGGTCAGCTGATGACCTTCGTCGAGGCCTGCCGGGCGTGGAAGTCGGTGACGGGATCGCTGCCGCTCGACATCACCATCGTGATCGAAGGCGAGGAGGAGGTCGGTTCGAAAAATTTCGTGCCGTTTCTTGAAAAGAACAAGGACGAATTCAAGGCCGATTTCGCGCTGGTCTGCGACACCGGCATGTGGGACCCCACCACGCCCGCGATCACCATCTCGCTGCGCGGACTCCTGTACGAAGAGGTGCGGATCAAGGCCGCCAATCGCGATCTGCATTCCGGCGTGTTCGGCGGCGGCGCGCAGAATCCGATCCGGGTGCTGACCCGCATTCTCGGCGGCATTTTCGACGATGACGGCCACATCACCATCCCCGGCTTCTACGACGGCGTGAAGGACCTGCCGCCCGATGTCCTCGCGCAGTGGTCGAAACTCAATTTGACGCCGGAGTCGTTTCTCAAGCCGATCGGCCTTTCGGTGCCGGCCGGCGAAAAGGGCCGGCTGCTGATCGAGCAGATCTCCTCGCGCCCGACCTGCGACGTCAACGGCATCATCGGCGGCTACACCGGCGAGGGTTCAAAGACCGTGATCCCGGCGGAAGCCTCCGCCAAGGTTTCGTTCCGCTTGGTGGAGGGGCAAGACCCCCTCAGGATTCGAAAGGCGTTTCGCGATTACGTCACCGCGCGGCTGCCGGCCGATTGCAAGGCCGAGTTCGGCGACCACTCCTGCGGGCCGGCGATCGCGCTCGACTGGAACATGAAGCCGCTCGCCGCCGCCCGGCGCGCGCTGACGGAGGAGTGGGGCAAGGAAACCGTGCTGATGGGTTCCGGCGCGTCGATCCCGATCGTCGCCGACTTCAAGCGCACGCTCGGTCTGGACAGCGTGTTGATCGGCTTTGGGCTCGACGACGACAACATCCACTCGCCGAACGAAAAATACGATCTCAGGAGTTTTCACAAGGGCATTCGCTCGTGGGCGCGAATTCTGGCCGCGCTGGCGGATGCGCCGCGTTGATCGCGAGATTCAGGAACGCGCTCCATATCCACGTGCCGCCGGCGGGAGTGGATCAGCGGATGGGCGAGAACGACGCTGGACGCATGACCTTGTCTTCCTGCGTCAGGATCATGCCTTCGGTCATGGACAGGAACTCGCTCCAGGCCGGGTCGGCGTCACGCGCGGCACGTTTCTTTTCCATGTCGGCAAGACTGTCGTAGCGCCAGAGGTGCACGACCTGATTGAGCGCACCGATATAACTCACATAGTAGCTCATCAATTCCAGACCGTGCCGCTTCGTCACCGGCAGCGCGTGCTTCTCGAACAACTCGACATACTTTGGCAGTTTGCGTGGGATCAGCGTGTAGGTCCTGATATCGACCATCATCGGGGCGGCTCCTGCGGGTTGAGACCGTCGTCAGGATAGGGCATCGGTCGGCCTGACGCGATGGCCTGTGGGGCAATGTCGGATGCAGATTACGCAAACGCTAATCCGCCCTGCGCTCAAACAAAAACGCCGCCCGGAATTGGGCGGCGTTTGGATCGGTAGTGCAGAGGTTGTTGAACGCTACTCTACACCAACTGCAAAAAATTTCAATTCTTGTAGCCGGGGTCGAGACGGTCGACCTTGCGCAGCAGCGCCGGCCAGACCAGCCGGGTCGAGCGCAGTTCCTGCCGGTCCGGGTTGGCGAGCAGGTTGGTGTTCTTGTCGACGACCGCCGGATCGACCGGATAGGCCACCGGCCCCAGCATGCGGGTACGCACCTGCATGGTGCAGGCCCGTTCGAGATGGTACATGCGCTCGAAGGCGGAGGCGACCGAGCGGCCGACCGTCAGCGTGCCGTGGTTGCGCAACAGCATGTGATTCCTGCTGCCGAGATCCTTCTGCAGCCGCGGGCGCTCGTCATGATCGAGCGCGATGCCTTCATAATCGTGATAGGCGAGATCGAAGGTGACGAGCTGCGCGGTCTGGTTCAGCGGCAACAGGCCTTCCGGGCTGCTTGAAACCGCGGTGCCGTCGGGCGTGTGCAGATGGAGCACGCAGCCGGCGTCCTCGCGCACTTCGTGGATCGCCGAATGGATGGTGAAGCCGGCCGGGTTGATGCTGTAGTCGCTCTTGGTGAGCTGGTTGCCGTCGAGATCGACCTTGACCAGGCTGGAGGCGGTGATCTCGTCGAACATCAGGCCGTAGGGATTGATCAGGAAATGATGATCCGGTCCCGGCACCCGCGCCGAGATGTGGGTGTCGACCAGATCATCCCAGCCATAATGCGCGATCAGGCGATAGCAGGCCGCGAGATTGACCCGCTGGCTCCATTCGGCCTCGGTCATTTCCGGTCGGACTTCCTTGAGGCGAGCTTCGGCTGGTGACATGGGCTTTCCTCCCGCGAACCGGTGTTTTCGCCGCGAGACTAGCGCTGCGCCCGGGTCGCAGCAAGGCGTTGGCGGGCGTGGCAGTCATGCCCGAACTCAGGGCGCCGGAATCGCCAGCAGGCTGGAAATGCTGCGGCCGCGGATATCGTAGACCCGGGCAAACACCACGTCGTCGCGCTTGATTTCCACCATGACCGGCGCGGTCAGGCCCTTGCAGTAGAATTCGCCGAGCGTCATCGCGAAGTCGGCGGCATGGCTGTCCCATCCGATGGTGAAGTCGGGCCCGAGCGCGACCTGCGCGGGACGTTGCGGGCCGCATACCGCGACCTTCCATTTGCGTCCGTGCGGCGGCGCCTCCTGCCGCTCGGCGAGCTCGTCGCGCAGGCCGTCGGAGGCCTGCTTCAGCGCCAGCCCCCAGTAATCCAGCATGAACATATTGTCGGCCGAACGCACGGTGCCCGCGATATGGTTGAAGTGCGTATATTGATAGGGGTGCAGCCGGATCATTTCGCCGAGCGGCAACATCAGGCCGAAGGCGAAAACGGCGACCGCGGCGGGTTGCCAGCTGCGGCGATTTTCCTTGAGCCAGTTCATTCCCTGCGCGAACGCAATCCCCGCCAGCACCGTCATCGGCGGAATTACGAAAATGAAGTGACGGATGCCATTGTAAAGCGCCGGGCGCTTCACCATCGCAATCACCAGCGGCAGCGTCGCCGCCAGTGTCAGCATCAAAAGGATGGTCTTGCGGCGCGCCGGAACCTCGGTGCGCGGCAGCGACATCAACGCGCCGACGACGCCTGCGATCGAAAGCCCCAGCAACACCTCGGGAAGCTGCAGCGCGAACAGGGTCGGCAGATACGACCACGGCATATCCGGCACCGACACCAGCGCGCCGTCGAACATTTCCTTCCACGGCTTCTCGAAGAAGTGCGAGAAGTAGCCGAGCGCCTGGAACGGATTGCCCGGCTCCATGATCGACCACGGCCAGATCAGACCCATCACGAGATAACCGAGGATCAGGCCGGGCAGCAGCACGTAGATCACGTGCACGAAGCGCCGGATCGCTTCGCGCGCATTCTGGGTGCGAATCTCCTCGAGGAACAGCGGCACAAAGCCGACCAGCGCGTAGACCAGCCCGAGCCCGCCGAGGATACGCGAGCCGATCGAAAGCCCGGCGCCGAGACCGACGATCAGGATCGTGCGCGGCGAAGGCCGTGGATATTCCTCTGCCAGCCGGACAAAGCCCAGCATCAGGATCACCATGGCGACCGCGAACGGCGCGTCCTTCGGATTCATGAACATGTGGCCGTAGAAGGTCGGGCAGAGCGCCAGCAGCAGCAATGCCGCGAGGCCCGCCAGCGGGCCGCCGACGCGCCGGGCAAGCCGCCACGTCACCGCCAGACCGATCACGCCGACAACCGCGCCGAGCAGGCGACGGGTTTCAAACAGTTCGAGCGGGATCACCTTGTGCAGAAGCGCTGCGACCATGTCGAAGCCGCCGCCATACATATAGAGGTTGGCGAACGACAGCGCGCCGGTGTCCCTGAAGCCGGAGCCATACATGCGCAGCAGGAGGTCGGCATATTCGGCGTGGGTGTAGTCGTCCCAACCCAGGCCATAGTCGCGAAACGTAAGGCTTGCGATCAACGCGACCGCGGCCAGCACGATGATGGCAAGGTCGTCGCAAGTCCGCTCCACCGAGCGCCGCGCAGGCGTATCGATGGCCGAAGTAGTGATCGATGACATGGCTATTGGTAACCCGGTATCCCCTGTGGCCCTAGCTTTGGCGCTTTTGAGCCTCGTTCCCCGGCATCCATATAGCGCAGTTCCCTTTCCAAGTAATTGGGAATTGTGGCGTAATTTCCCTGGTGCTGTGCAGCAATAGCCTAAGGTTCAATACCGCATGCTCCCGGGCGGCCCGCCAGGCGGGGGCCGGGTCGTTTTCCCCATGGAAGATCGATAGTTGGCGCGGGAACCGTTCACCGCATTTGCCGGTTGGCGATGCGCGCAATATGACGGTATCGTGGCGAAGGCGGCTTGCGCGGATTCCGGGCGGGGCCGGGGGGTGAATTCGATGATGGTTGTGTTGTTGATCGCCGGGATAGGCAGTTTGGTGGCTGGTCTCCTGGCGATCGGGTTTGGGATTCCGGTCAAGGAGTTCAGTTTCGGCAATACCCTGATCCTCACCGGTGCCGTCACAGCCTGCACCGGGATGGTAATGCTCGGTCTTTGGATGGTGGTGCGGGAGCTGAAAAATATCGCGCGGCGGCTTGGGCCCGGTTTGGCCGCGGAACTGGAGGCGGGAACCGTGCGGTCTTCCGCGGGCGCGGGTGCTGAGCCGGGCAAGGAAGGTGGCGGTTTCCTGTTCAGCCGCGACCAGCCGGCGTCGGAAGATGGCCTTGCCGAAGCGGCCGCGCCGTCGTCAGGATCGCCGCCGCCATGGCACGAGGAGGTCGGATCGCGCGACCGCGTCCGCAATGAAGCGGGTTCCGAGCCGGAGCCGGCCGAGGCCGCACCGGCCGCCAAGCCGCGGCGCAATCTGCTTTTTTCCTCGTCATCGAAGAAGGAGCGCGAGCGGGCTCAGGCACGAACCGGCGATCCGGCTGCGGTGGAACCTGGTCCGGTACCTGCCGCCGCGCCGCCGGCCGAACCAGGTCCGCCGCCGCCGGCGACCTTCGACGATGCCTGGCCAAAACCGGAGAGATCGAGAGCCCCGGAGGCGCCGCAGCGGCGCGGCGGCCGCGCACCCTCGACTTTCACCGAAGCCAGCGCCGGCGCAGCCACTGCGGATCGTCCTCCACCACCGGCGGAGCGAATTGAGGAGCAGCCGCCGGTGACGGTTCTCAAATCGGGTGTTGTCGATGGGATGGCCTATTCCCTGTATTCCGACGGCTCGATCGAGGCACAAATGCCCGAAGGCATGATGCGTTTCGCCTCGATCGACGAGTTGCGCTCGCACCTCGACCACCGTCCATGAACGATTTGTCATTGCCCAAGGCCCGCCCGGAAAAATAAAGCGCCGTTGTTCTTGTCACCCGACGGGCAATCCGTTCATATTCCACAAGTAGTGGAAGACCCCGAAAGCGTATTGGTGTTTCGGGATACTGTCCCATCCGAATGGATCCTTTGCACGATTACGATTTTCGAGAGGTTCGGGCCATGACGGACGCTGCCGGCAAAAGCTTCATCGACCTGACCGCAAACATCGTGTCGGCCTATCTCAGCAACAACCCGACCCCGGCCTCCGAAATTCCAGGCCTGATCAGCCAGGTTCACGCCGCGTTGCAGCGGGTCTCCACAGGGCGGGTTGAAACGCCGCTGGAACCCGCCAAGCCGGCCGTTTCCCTGAAGAAATCGATTACCCCCGATTATCTGGTGTGTCTCGATGACGGCAAGCGCTTCAAATCGCTGAAGCGCCATTTGCGCACGCAATACGGCCTGACGCCGGAACAATATCGGGACAAATGGGGCCTTCCGGCCGACTATCCGATGGTGGCGCCGAATTATGCGGTGGCGCGCTCGCAGCTCGCCAAGAAAATGGGCCTTGGCCAGCAACGGCGGCGACGAAAATAGTCCGGTTCCGGCGGCTTTTTCAGGAGGCGGCGGCGAGCGCCCCGCGGGCATCGGCGCGGATGCGCTCGACCATCGCGCGCAGCCCATTGGAGCGCTGCGGCGTCAGATGCTCGCGAAATCCGAATTCGTCGAACACCGCGATCGCGTCGGTGGAAAGTATTTGCTGCGGCGTGTGGCCGGAATACAGCGTCAGCAGGATCGCGATCAGCCCGCGCACGATATGAGCGTCGCTGTCGCCAAGATAATTGAGCCGCGGCTCGTGGCCGGCGCTGCGGTCGACCTGCTTCGAAAGCCAGACCTGGCTGGCGCAGCCCTGCACCTTGTTGGCGGCTGAATGCTCGGCCTCCGGCATCGGATCCAGCATGCGGCCGAGTTCGATGACATACCGGTAGCGGTCGTCCCAATCTTCGAGCAGCGCAAAATTATCCCTGATTTCGTCGATCGTCATCGTGTCCCGCGCTCAATCCCTGACCGATATATAGGATCGGAGGCGATCGAAAGCGATATTGTCTGCCAAAATGGAAGCCTTTTTCGGGGTCAATCGGGGCTCATTGCGGCGGCAGGTGCCACTCCGCCGCCAGATCGTCCGGCGCCAGCGTGTCGTGCGAGGCGGCCTCTGCCAGCGAGGCGTCGGCATCCTGGACGCCGCCGATCGAGCCGGTATGGTCCGGCGACTTCTTGTCGGTGATGATCTGATACAGCTTGCGCGCGCCTTCCTGGGCGCGATGTCCGATCACGGTCGCGGCCTGGCCGCCGACCTCGCAGGCCGCCGGCTGGCGCTTGCAAAACTGGCTCATGTCCGACACCGCCGCGGTCGCGGCCGACACGGCCTCGGAGGCCCCCAGCTGCGGCAGCTTGTCCGATTCAGGTGTCTTCTCTCTTGGCAACAGCACGAGCACCAGCCCGAGCCAGAACGCCATGCGGAGCAGAAAAAACATCAGGCGACTCCGACCGTCTCTTTCGTCTCTGTTGCGGATGATCTCGCAACCATCCCTGACTAGCAGTCGTGGATAAATCGCCTGTGATTGAATTGAGGTTAAATCGTCGAAAATTTGCCAACAATCCGATTGATTGGATTCGGTGTAAATTTTCGATTGATGGCGCCTTTCCGGAAAAACACGGAAGCGGCAGGCGCATCCACCATTTCGAAACCATACCCGGTCCGCTGCGGAAACTCCGCGTTCACCATCCGCATCGAATGGGCGCTCCCGCGACGCGCGAAAACCCCGTGAATTCGCGGTCTTCGATCGCGGGCTGTTCCGCCTTAGCGTTCGCTTAATTTCGCTCTGACACGGTGGGGTAACGATAAGGGGGCGTTCCGGCGCGTCTGGTCGACGAACAAGCCGAAGCGCGAAAGCTGTGACAATTTTGAGTATCATCCGCGATTGCCTCGATGCGCTGCTGCATCCGTCAGCGCGATACGACGCGCTGACCCGCGCGCGTCATCGCGCGTTCAT
>Ga0302320_10020172_pt1 | contig 13321 bp, 9 predicted proteins | sample Bog_T0_3_FD_202130 | JGI IMG/M metagenome (GOLD analysis project Ga0302320, IMG submission 202130) | Peat permafrost microbial communities from Stordalen Mire near Abisko, Sweden - Bog_T0_3 | ecosystem: Environmental > Terrestrial > Soil > Wetlands > Peat | place: Sweden: Abisko, Stordalen Mire...
TTGCTTTGCACTACATGCTGCTTACAACGTCGGCGCTCTCGTCTTTCGACTCTTACTCGCCCGATAGTGAGCGATCAATCGCCTTCTATCCAACAATCCCGAAACGGAAGCCTAAGGTAAGCCTGTCTGCCCAATCACATTAGGCTCTCGCCCAGTAACCAGATGTCTTGCCATGCTAATCCGGCAAAGCCGGTGAGCCCCACATCTGCGCAAAACTGTACTTGCAGATGTGGGGCCACGGGGAGGAATGGTCGTAACGGCTCCGCAGCCGGACCTAGTTGACGCTCTCCAGCCGGGCGCGGATGTTGCTGGCAAGCTGGCATACCGAGGCCAGTTTTTCGGCTGCGTCGTTGGGCAGTTCCGGCGAGCGCATGGCCAGTTGGGTGGAGAGCAGAATCCCGGTCACGGCGTCGCGAATCTCGCTGCGTAACTGCTGTTCGGCGGCGCGAATGGCGATGATCCGCGATTCGCGATTGCGCCGCAGCGCCAGCCGCATCTCGCGCGTAATGCGCTCGGCGTTGCTGATGGCAAGGTTGACATAGACCGGGACCGCCAAGCCTAGATTATTCAGCAGAGTCTCCAGGGCCTCGCCCTCGACCTCCACCATCGGATCGTCCAGAATCACCGCCGAGTACTCATTGTTGCGCAGCATCGAAGCCGCTTTGCGAACCGTTTCGCAGACCTCAACCGACTCCCCGATGGCTTGCTCCAGGGCGTTGCCGCACTCCTGGCGGCGATTGCTCGATGTCACTAATAGAATCATGATCTCCTCACAGGGTCCGGGCAGCGGGTGCCCGGCGAAGGGGCGCGAATGCGCGCCCGCGTCTCATTCCAGGGTGCCGCCAGCCTACTGCAGCGCGCCGTACTCTTTGAGTTTGCGATACAAGGTGGTCTTGCCGATGCCGAGCAGCCGGGCCGCTTCCAGCTTGTCGCCGTGCAGCAGCTCGATGGCGCCCAGAATCGCCTGCCGTTCCATCTCGGCAATGGGCAGGATGCCGCGCCGCGGAACCGTGAATTCAGCCGCCGGCTCACTGGCCTCGCGCCAGTTCTGGATCGCCGTGGGAAGGTCGGCAACGTGCACCGTCGGACCGCTGGTCAGGGCGCAGGCGCGCTCGATGCAGTTCTCCAGCTCACGAATGTTGCCCGGCCAGTCATAGCTGAGCATCAGCTTCAGTGCGTCGTCGCTCACGTTGCGCTGCAACCCGGTGGAACGCGCCAGCCGCTCCAGAAAGTGGCCGACCAGCAGCGGAATGTCCTGCTTGCGCTGCCGCAGTTGCGGAATCCGCAGGCTGAGCACGTTGAGACGGAAGTAGAGGTCCTTGCGGAATGCGCCCTGCTGTACCGCCTGCTCCAGGTCGCGATTGGTCGCCGCCAGCACCCGCACGTCGATGGCTATGGGCTTCGTGCCGCCCACCGGCCGCACTTCCTTTTCCTGCAGGGCACGCAGCAGTTTGGATTGCAGGTCAATCGGCAGTTCGCCGATCTCATCGAGGAAGATCGTCCCGCCGTCGGCGGCCTGCAGCAGTCCATCCTTGTTCTTGTTGGCGCCGGTAAAGGCGCCCTTGACGTAGCCGAACAGTTCGCTTTCGATCAGCGACGGCACCAGCGAGCCGCAATCGATGGCCACAAACGGCTTGTCGCGATACGGCCCGGAGTAGTGAATCGAGCGCGCCACCAGCTCCTTGCCGGTGCCGCTCTCGCCCAGGATCAACACCGGGTGCGAGCTGTGCGCCGCCTTGCTGATGATGCGGTAAAGCTTTTCCATCTCCGGCGAACGGCCCACGATCGCCCCGAAGCCTTCCTTGCTTTTCACCTGCTGGCGCAGGATGCGGTTCTCGCTCGACAACTGCAGATGACCCAGCACCCGGTCCAGGATCAGGCGCAACTCTTCCAGGTTGAAGGGCTTGGTCACGTAGTCGTAGGCGCCCTGCTTCATTGCCTGCACCGCCGACTGCACGCTGGCGTAGCCGGTCATCACGATCACGACCGTTTCCGGACGGCGCCGCTTGACCTCTTTCAACACTTCCAGCCCGCCCAGCCCCGGCAGGCGCAGGTCCAGCAGCACCACGTCGATGCTGGTCGTGTCCAGAACCCGGAACGCATGTTCCGCGTTATCTGCTATGTAGGTGGAGTATCCGATGCCCTGCGCCACGTCCCGGCAACCTTCGCGAATTGAGCGTTCATCGTCCACGATCAGCAGGTTCAACAGATTCGCTTCCGCTTTTTCGTGACTCGGTTCCATGGCTAGCGCACCGAGGATAGTACTGATTGCCACTTCCGAACTTGAAGTACCCGCGTCACTCATCCGTGTGCCGTGCGACACGCCCGAGTGGTGATTGGGTATCGGCGTCTGACCGCTTCCCCTGCCTGTATCCGTCATCTCCGTCGCCTCCATGACTGCCTATTGCCTTATGAAATCCCCGGCTCTTCCTGCCTCGAACCGATTGCGCTCCGGCTTCCGGCGGCTTCCGTTTCGCCGCTGGCGGCCAGCAACTGGCTGCGGATCTCCCGCACCAGGGCACAGCCGCGATCACTGCCTTCGCAGATATCGGCCGCGTAATGCTGCAGGGATCCCCCTTCCAGGTACTGGGAGAGCAATCCAGCCGCAATCATGACCCCCGTAAAAACATTCGCCAGTTCATGCAGACGGTGACGCATCGCCTGCACCTCGCTCGTCTCCAGCACCACGCTGTGCAGCGTGCCCATCGCCGGAGAACCACTCGCCTCGTTGATGTTCATTTCGGAGTTCACGCCCTACCTTAAAGCAAGGCAAGTGCCAAATCGGGCTCCGAATCGCAATTCACTGCAACAAAAGGACTTCCACCATACCAGAGTCAATCGCCTACCAGCCGCTTCCTCCCTCATTAATTCCCATTTTGGAACCATTCCGGCCACAACCATTCCTAACCATTTTATTTTCAATGGCTTGCCAGAATGAATCCCAATTCCGGAAAAGGGAGAACAAAAGGCGGAGGAGCGATCCCCCGCCTGATGCCAACTCATACTCGAACCTGCTTAGCTGTTTTACTGTCCGCCCGGCCGCAGAGACGTCCCCGCCGCACCGCTCTCCCGCACCAGAACCCCGTGGTGACGGGTGGTGACGTAGAGCGTATCGCCCTGCAGAACTGCCCCGGTCACTTCAACCCCGGCGGCGGGCTCGGCCTTCCAGCTCTGTCCCTCGTCGCGGCTCACGTAGACGGTCTTGGAGCCGGTAGCCCCGGCCACCAGGCGGCGGCCCTCGGCCCGGATCGTCAGGATCTCACGCGGCGGCAACCCGTTCAGCACGTGCTCCCACTCCGGACTGCCCTCGGACTTGCGGGTCCAGCGCAGCGCTCCCTCACGGGTGCCAATCCACAGCGTACCGTCGTCGGCCACCGTCACCGCATAGACTCGCGTCACCCATTCCGGCAGCGGCAGCCGCGACCAGTGTGCGGCCTGGTCGTTGCTCTCCCACACGCCGCGCAGCGTAGCCGCCACCACGCGCCGCTCGTGGGCGGAGACCGCGAAGAACTCCTTCTCGCCGTCCACCGCTCCGCCGCTCCAGGAGGCGCCCTCGTTCTCGCTCACCAGCACCCCGGCCTCGGTAGCCGCATACCAATGATGGCTGCCCATCGCCACGGCGCTGGCCCGGCCCTCAAAGGTAGCGTGGGGTGTCGCGGGCGGCGCAACCGGCCGCACGCTCTTGCCCTTGGCGGCGGTGCGCGCCGCTGCGATTGGCGCTGCCGCCTTGGCGGTTCCCAGGTTCTTGCTCGCCTCCCAGCTCTGACTCTTCGCCCCCAGCACGTAGAGACCGTGGTTGGTTGCCGCCACCAGTTTTCCGTCCGGCGCTTCCGCCAGATCGAACACGTCGCGTCCTCCCAGTCCATCGCTGAGCTGGCTCCATCGTCCCAGGTGCGAGCGGAATACTCCGCCAAACTCCTTGTCGTTCAATACCCCGGCGTAAAGATCGCCCGGATGCGCCACGTCGGCCAGCAGCGCCGTAATCTGCCGCTGGCTGAATCCCTCGTTCGAGGCATGGAAACTCGCGCCGGCGTCGTTGGAGATAAACACTCCGCCGCGGTCGGTGGCGATGAGAACCCGCTTCTCGTCGCGCGGGTCCACCATGACGTCATTCAGAATGTAATTCGGCGGCGTAATCAGTTTGAAGACCTTGCCTCCGTCGGTCGTCTTCCACAGTCCCTCGGTCGTTCCGGCATACACAACGTTGGCGTCCGCCGTATCCTGCTGCAGCACCAGCGTGCGGCGCGCGCTGCTCGGGATTCCCTGTACCTTATGGAAGAGGTCGCCGCCGTTCTCGCTCTTGTAGATTCCCGAACAGGCGCTGGCAAAAACCGTGCGCGAGTTCGAGTGCCCCAGGATAATGGAGAATACGTCGGAGTCGTCGATCAGGCCCTGCTTGATGTTGTGCCAACTCGCTCCGCCGTCGGTTGTCTTCCACGGCAGGTGCCAGGTTCCGGCGTAGATGATCTTCGGATCGTGCGGATCGATGGCCACCGACTCGAAGTTCTTCAGATCGGGATGGCCCACGGGCGTGATCCGTTCCCAGGTATCGCCCCGGTCAGTACTGCGGTACACTCCGTCGAGCGACGCGGCCACCAGAATCCGCGGGTCCGACTCGGCCACGGCCAGCGCCTGAATGCTCTTGCCCAGCAGCCCGGCCGGCTCGCTCCAGGCGCGCCCGGCATCGCGGGTCACAAAAAATCCTCCGCCCGTGCCCGTAAGACTCCAGCCAACCACGTAGATGGTCGAAGTATGCGACGGATCGAAGGCGATGTTTTTCAGCATCAGATCATGCCCGGAGCCAATCTGCGCGAAGTGGTTCCAGTGCCGTCCGCCATCGACGGATTCAAACAGCGCTCCCGCCCCCGAGCCCAGCAGCAGGTGGTCCGGGTTGGACGGATCATAGGCCAGGGCGCGCGCGTTGCCGCCAAACGGCCCCACGGCCTGCCACTGTGAAAACGCGGGGGTAGAGATGGCAACCAGCAACACGATCAACAGAAATGAGCAACGCTTCAACATGGAAATCCTCGTTTCATCCAGTCTGGCTGCCTCGGCCGTTCGCCCACTGGGTCGCCGCGCCTTTCGGCTTGGCCTGCCCAACGGCTTACCAGGAGACCGTCTCCTCGTAGGATCGAACGCAGAAACCCCGGCTGGATGCTAGGAACATCAACGCATCCAGCCGGGGGGATTGTCAACGGACATAGCACCTTCGTGCCCCTTGTCCGCCAACCTTCGCGGGTTGGTTCTTTCCTTTAACGCTGCTGCTTTACTTGCAGTTCTTCCTTACTTCCTTGCGATACGTACCGCGCGGGACCGCCTTTACTTTGCTCTGATCCACCACCGTGGTCTCGCCTGCCGGGAAAGTTGCTCCGGCCGGAACAATCCACAGATCGACCCGCTGGTCAGCACCAGTGTCGATACTGGGCTGGATGCGCTCGGCGTCGATTTTCGTCGGGTTCACCGGTTCAACCGCCAGGTATTCCTTGGTGTTGACGGCGCGCTCGGCAGCGAATTCAGGCGTCTTCTTGCCCTTCCTCGCCACGTTCTCTTCAGCCGTGGCATAGCCAACTACCACGCCCTTGGCCTGCGGGTCGGCCTGCAGTGCTTCCGCGTAACGGCCAAGCTCATCCTTGGCCGCGTTATCCACGCGGGTCGGCGGCTGATCGCAGTTCTTGAAGTCGATGCTGCCGAACTTGTACGCCTTCGCCGCCTGCTGGACAGCGCTGCAGCGAACCGAAGTGCTGCCTGAAGCCGTCAGATTGCGCGCGTCGGTTACCGTGCAGTTGACGCCGATCGTGCTGGCGGCAAGTCCCACGGTGTCCAGAGTGTACTTCGGGCCGTTGCCGGTCAATTGTCCGGAGGTGGCCGTGCACCGGTAGGTCAGCGGACTATTGTCCGGGCTGCTGCCAACTGCCGTGATGGTCGACGGATCGCCGCACATCAGCGAAGCCGGGCTGGCCGAGACGGTCAACGTCGGCGGGTGCATCGGAAGCGGATTGATGGTGAACGAGGTCTGGCACGTCGCGGAGCGCATATGCGCGCCTCGACCGTTATCCCATACCTTGGCGCTCACCGTGTAGGTGCCCGGAGCCAGTCCGGTGGTGTCCACCGATGCGCTGCCCGCGCTGCCGCCCACCTTGACGCTGGTGCTGGCATACGAGTAGCTCACGGTACGCTTCGGCAGGAAGCCCGACGGCGTCACGCTAACCTTCACCGCGACCCCGGCATCCACTGCCATAGGCTCCACGCTGCAGGTTGCGCTCACTTCTTTTTCCATCTGGGGCAGACCAAAGTTCATGATCAAACCGCTCTGCAGCCGAACTCCATGGAAGGATTCGTTCCACCCCGGCGGCAAGCCCTGGTTGAAATTGGTCTGAACGTAATCTGCCTCGATGGCACGAATCGAAAAGCGCCGCGTGACTCTGTAATCAAAACCGCCACCAGTAATAAAGACTGCGGAATTCTGATCGTGCGTCGGCCACGAATCAACGTGCTGCATTCCGAACAGAACCTCTACGAACGGCGTCACATGCTCCGTGCGATAGCTGAGCTTCGGTCCTGCGGCAAACGATTCCGTCCGCAACACGTCGTTGTAGTGTCCGCTCGAGTCCAGCGTGAGTCCCAGCCAGCGGTTGAAGTTGTAGGTAAACTGCACTCCCGCACCAGCCTTGAAATCCGGCACCGTGGTGCGATGCGTGGTGATGTCACCGCCCATGTGGTACCAGGAATAGCCCAGGAATATTTCACCCTTGGGAGCTTCCGTAGTCTGTGCGGCCAGCAACGACGACAGGCACAGTACAAGAGTGGAAATCAATACAACCGGCAAAAAGCGACGTAGAGACATATTCTCGATCCTCCCGAACCGTTCAAAACGAAATCAACAGACAACAGAAGCGGCAGACAACAACGCATCCCGCAATCAGAGGTTGCACTGCCACACTTAGGTCCAAAAACCCGCGCTGCCCTATGGTAACCATGACTCCGGCATTGCAGTGGTCATTTTAGCTCACTTTCGCTATCCTTTTGACTTTTTCGATTCCGCCGCCTTTTTTCGGTAAGCTTGACCCATGCACCGGCGGCGCTCGAAACTCTCCATCAGGCCAGGCGCGGCGCCGGGGATCATGCGAAGGGACGGGTTCTGAATGGAGTCGGAAAAAGTACTGATCGTCGAAGATGAAGAGCACGAACGCAGCGGACTGGCCGAGCTGGTTGCCGCCTGGGGATATGGAACCGAGACCGCCTGCGACGGCATCGAGGCGCTCGAGAAGATCCTCTCCTGGAGCCCCGGTATCGTCGTCACCGATCTCAAAATGCCGCGCATGGATGGCATGGAATTGCTCGAGCGCGTCTCCCAGACCCCGCGCGAAATGGCATTCATCCTGCTCACCGCGCAAGGCTCCGTCGATGCCGCCGTGGCTGCCATGAAGCTGGGCGCCTATGACTTCATCGAGAAGCCCGTCAACCCCGCCCGCCTGCGCAACATCCTGGCGAACGCCGCCCGCCAGCGCGGCACCGAACGTGAACTGGAGGCCGCCCGCCGCCTCCTGCGCGACACCGGAAGGCTCGGCTCCCTGGTCGGATCCTCGCGCCAGATGCAGGAGGTTTTCCACCTCATCGAACTCGTCGCGCCCAGCACCGCCTCCGTCCTCATCACCGGCGAAAGTGGCACCGGCAAGGAACTGGTGGCGCGCGCCATTCACCAGCTCTCCCCGCGCCGCCGCAAGCCCTTCGTCGCCATCAACTGCGCCGCCATCCCCGAAACCCTCATCGAAAGCGAAATCTTCGGCCACGAGAAAGGAGCCTTCACCGGGGCCCTCGAGCGCCGCACCGGATGCTTCGAGCTGGCCGAGAGCGGCACCCTTCTACTCGATGAAATCGGCGAAATGCCGATCGCAACCCAGGCCAAGCTGCTCCGCGTCCTCGAGGACCGAACCCTGCGCCGCCTTGGCAGCAAGACCGAAACCACCGTCGATGTCCGCGTCCTGGCCGCCACCAACAAAGTTCCCGAAGAAGCGGTCGCCAGCGGCCAGTTGCGCAACGATCTCTACTACCGCCTCAACGTTTTTAATATCCACATGCCTCCCCTGCGCGACCACAAAGACGACATCCCCGCCCTCACCCAGGCTCTCCTCGAGGAAATGAACGCCAAGCATCAGCGCAACGTGCTCGGCGTCAGCGATGCCGTGGTCCAGCTTTTTGAGAGTTTCTCCTGGCCGGGCAATGTCCGCGAGCTGCGCAATATCCTGGAACGCGCCGTCATTGTCTGCGGCTCCACCGTCATCGAAGCGCGCCATCTTCCCCCGGCCTTCGCCAGCACCGCGCCGCCCGCGCCGCTCAGTCCGCTCGACGGCGTCCACCTCGGCGTCGGCACCACGGTCGGCGAAGCCGAGCGCCAGCTCATCGTCAAGACCTTGGAATCCACCCACAACAACAAGACCCGCGCCGCCGATATCCTCGGCATCAGCCTCAAAACCTTGCACAATAAACTGAAAGAGTACGCAACCAGGGAATCATAATCACAGTGCGTCGAGCGAACCGATCTTACTCGCGAGAAACACAGGTGGCCCACATCCGCCCGCCGTTGGCGAATGTAGGATGCAGAACGCCGGATGCGGAAAGGTGAAGTCCAGTGCCGCGGCTTAGACTCAAAACCAAGCTAGTCCTCGCGATCAGCGCCCTGGTCTTCGCCCTCGTCGCCGCGCTCTCCGGTATCTATCTCTCCCAGATTCTCCGCCAGCGCATCACCCAGAGCTACGACAACGCCGACTTCATCGCCCACGAAGTGCTGCACGCCGCCCGCCAGGCGCTGGAGACCGATCTGCCCGCCACCCGGCTCCAGCCGCAGGACTCCAAACAGGCCCGCGACGCCATCGCCGCCATCCTCCAGCGCGACCATGCCCTCGACACCCTCCTGCAGTCCGTCGTCGGCTACAATCCCGAGGTCTACGACGCCGCCCTCGCCGACCGCAACGGCATACCTATCGTCGATACCGGCAGCGCCCTCGACGGCCCCACACCGCGCCGTCCCTCGCTCGCCGGCCTGCGCGATGGCAGCTTCGTCTCCCAGATTCGCGCCGTCTACGGTCCCGCCCGCGTTTACGAGGTGACCCTGCCCGTGCAGCGCCAGGGCGCTCCGTTCGGTGAGATTCGCGTCGGCATCTCCACCCTTTTCCTCAAGCAGCAGTTGCTGCCGCAGCTCAATCGCGCCCTCCTGCTCTCCGGCATCGCGATTCTGCTCTCCATCATCATCGCCGCCGCGCTTTCCACCATCGCGCTGCGCCCGTTGGAACTCATCGCCCGCCGTCTCGACGCCATGACCGCCGGCAGCGAAGCTTCCCTGCCCGACGCCGCCCCCAGCGACGAATTCGGCGCCGTCAGCAACCGCATCGACCGCCTTGGCCAGCAGATGAACGACGTCCGCCAGGTCTTCAGCGCCCTCAAGGAAAACCTCGACCAGCTCATGTCCACCCTGCAGGATGGACTCATCCTCTTCACCCGCGATTTCCGCATCGTCCTCGTCAGCGCCTCCGCCGAACGCTTCATCGGCCGCCCGCGCGCCGAAATGCTCGGGCAAAGCGTCGAGCAGGTCTTCGACGACTCCACCCGCCTCGGCCGCATCGTGCTCGATGCCTTCGCCCTGCAGCAGGAACTGCCCTCGCGCGAGATCGAGATCGAGCAGGGGCTTCGTGTCCGCATCGCACTCGATTTCATCTCCGAACGCGGCGCTCCCATTGGTGCCCTGCTCACCCTGCGCGATGCCGAATCCGTTCGCCGTATCGAAAACGAGATCGAGCTTTCGCGCCGTCTCGCCGCCATCGGACGCCTCACCTCCGGCGTCGCTCACGAGGTCAAGAATCCCATCAACGCCATCGTCATTCACCTCGAACTGCTGCGCGAGCGCATCCTCCAACCCGACCCGGACACCCGCCGCCACATCGATATCATCAGTTCGGAAATTCACCGCCTGGATCGCGTCGTCAAGACCCTCACCGATTTCTCCCGTCCCGTCGAGCTCACCCTCGCCCCGCTCGATCTGCGCGCGCTCGCCGCCGCCGTGGTTGCGCTCGCCGCGCCCGAAGCCCGCTCCCACGGCGTCGAAATCGTGCAGGAACTCGGTCCCCGGCCGCTGCCCGTGCGCGTCGATGCCGACCTCATGCGCCAGGCCATCCTCAACGTCGTCATCAACGGCGTCCAGGCCATGCCCGACGGCGGCACTCTCACCCTGCGCGCCTTCGCCACCGCGCAGGCCGCCGTGCTCCAGGTGCAGGACACCGGCGCTGGAATCTCCCCCGAAATTCGCGACAAGATTTTCAACCTCTACTTCACCACCAAGAACTCCGGCAGCGGAATCGGACTCGCCCTCAGCTTCCGCGCCATGCAACTGCACAACGGCGCCCTCGATCTCGACTCGCCGTCCACTCCCGGCGCATCCTTCCGCTTCATTCTTCCCCTGGCGCCGCAGAATTTGCCCGCCGAATCAACTTCCGATTCGCCCGCTGAACCCATCGTTGGTCCGGCGCAGTAAAATAGGATTTACAGAAAAACTATGTTCGTTCCCCGTCTCCAGGATTTCACCCCGACCCGCACCCTCACCGGACTGGCCCTTGGCCTCGCGCTGTTCGCCGCCGGCTGCCACCGCAAACCCACGTTCTCCACTCCCCCACCTGCGCCCGCCATCCAGGCACAGCCCGAACCCGTTCCTGAGCCGCAGCCTGCTCCCAGCGAAAACCCCAGCGCCACTCCCGAGCCCGCGCCGCCCGCCAGTGATCAACCCGACGCGCCCAAGCCCAAACCAAAGCCGAAGCCGCGCAAGCCCGTCCCCCATCCACCCGCGCAGCCCACGCCCGTCGCGCCCGCGCCCACTGAGCCAGCGCCCGCCAAGCCAGCGCCGGACAACTCCGTGCAGATTACCGCCGACGTTCCCCGAGCCGCCGTGCAGTCGCAAACCCAGAACGCCGAACAGCTCCTGCGCAGCTCCCAGGGCAAGCTCGCCCGCATCACCCGCTCCCTCAGCGACGCCGAACAAGGCATGCTGCGCCAGGCACACAGCTACATCGCCCAGTCCAACCAGGCCTTGCAGGCCGGAGACATCGAGCGCGCCTACAACCTCGCCGTCAAAGCCAGCCTGCTCGCCAACGAGCTGGCAAAATAAAAGTGGTCTGCGTGACCCGAAAATCGTTGCTCTCTGGACATACGGTTGATCCCTGAACAAACAGGGTGCCCCGTTCAACCTTCTTTTGGTTGGGCGGGGCTTTTGCTGTTGCTCTTGCTGTTGCTCTTGCTGTTGCTGTTGCTGTTGCTGTTGCTCTTGCAGTTGCTCTTGCTCTTGCAGTTGCTCTTGCTCTTGCAGTTGCTCTTGCTCTTGCAGTTGCTCTTGCAGTTGCTCTTGCAGTTGCTCTTGCAGTTGCTCTTGCTCTTGCAGTTGCTCTTGCTCTTGCTCTTGCAGTTGCTCTTGCTCTTGCTCTTGCAGTTGCTCTTGCTCTTGCTCTTGCAGTTGCTCTTGCTCTTGCAGTTGCTCTTGCTCTTGCAGTTGCTCTTGCTCTTGCAGTTGCTGTTGCTCTTGCTGTTGCTCTTGCAGTTGCTCTTGCAGTTGCCGTTGTTCTCGCTATTCCCCCGCTACCTTCGCCATCGCTTCGTTCAATCCCTTGAACACCGCGTCGTACTGTCCGCTCACGGCCGCAAAGCGCATTCCCTTCACCCTCTCCACGCAAATCTCGGTCACCTCCGGCTGCGCCTTCAGAATCCCCATGACCTCGGCAATGAACTCGCCCAGCGGCATAGCTCTCGGATCTTCGGCCCCGTTCATCAGCTCGGTCGCCACATACGGAGGAATCAACTCCACTACCTCCGTCGTCGTTCCCCGCAACTGGTAGCGCAGCGTCTCGGTATAGGAGTGTATTGCCGCCTTGGTCGCGCAATACGTCGGCGTAGGCGCCAGCGGCACAAACGCCAGCCCCGACGACACGTTGACCACCGCCGAGTAAGGCTGCTTCTGCAGCAGCGGCAGCAGGGCCGCCGTCACCCGGATCGGTCCCAGCAGGTTCGTCTGCACCATTGCCTCCGCGTCCGCCAGATCCGCCGGCTGCGCCCGCAGGTTTTCCATCCGCATGATGCCCGCGTTATTGATGACCACGTTCAGCGCCGGATATGCCTTGGTCAGTTCCGCCGCGACCGACACAACGTTCGCCGCATCTTCCACGTCCAGCACCACCCACTTCATCCCCGGATGCCGCGCCGCCGCTTCCTCCAGCGCCTGCTTCCGCCGCCCCGCGATGATCACCTGGTTCCCCAGCCCGTGAAACGCTTCCGCCAGCCCGCGCCCAATGCCCGAACCTCCGCCCGTAATCAGAATCGTGTTCCCCGTCAGCTTCATATTTCGCACTCCTCGTTCAGTAGGATGTGTCCCAGTAGGTAGGATGTCGGCGACTCTCCGGTGGAACTAGAAGTTTCCAAATTCTCCCTCTGACCCCGGCAACATCGGAACCATCGCGCGCGGCAGGTTATTCCGCTACCAGTATCTTCTGCTTCTTCGTCAACGCCCGGTTCTCGTCGAACCAGAGCTTGCACTGTACGCCGGGTTCCTCCACCAGCCACACCTCCCGCTGCCCGGAAGTCGCGGAGAATTTCAGCCCTCGCACCTGCATCGCCTCGCGCACTTTTCCCTGCTCTGTTCCCACCGCAACCCCGTCGCAGATCGATGCCGCATGCAGGTTCAACGTCTGCGGCCCGGCTATGTTTTCCGCCCCTGCAGGCGCGGCGTCAGCCGGGGCTCCCGGCGCGCCGCTAACCTTGCGTCGATATGCCAGCATTCCTTCTGGGGTATAGGCCGAGAGGTACTCGCCATCCGGACAGTCGCTCATCTGGTACACATCCACGCCGCTCGCTGCTGGGATCGCGGGCACAACCTTCCCTGGCTTGCACCCAGGCACGCTGGGTGCGGACCATATCACCGTGCCCATGGGCACGGACGTGCCCGGAAGGACCGTCACCTTCGCCTCAGCCCGCCCCGCGGCAGAACGAGCCACCACCCGGGACTCGCCAGGCTCTTGCCCGGTCACTACCAGGTCATTGCCCTCCACCACCCCCGTTGCAGCAGGGCCGCTGATATCCCAGGACACGTTCTGCTGCGGACGGCCCTGCAAATCCCCCAGCCGGAACAGTTGCGACCCGCCGGCCACCATGTTCGCGAGGAAGGGAGTCACCATCACGGCCCCGCTCTGCGCGCCGAGCGGCGATACCAAAAGCAGCAGAAGCACCGCCGCCGCCACATGCCTGCCAGCCGGAACTCCGCCAAAAGAATTTTTTCCCCGGTTTCTCCCAT
>Ga0302320_10020175_pt1 | contig 13320 bp, 12 predicted proteins | sample Bog_T0_3_FD_202130 | JGI IMG/M metagenome (GOLD analysis project Ga0302320, IMG submission 202130) | Peat permafrost microbial communities from Stordalen Mire near Abisko, Sweden - Bog_T0_3 | ecosystem: Environmental > Terrestrial > Soil > Wetlands > Peat | place: Sweden: Abisko, Stordalen Mire...
ATCCTTTAATCTATCCACTTTCCAATGTTTCGGCACTTCACCAATCCAATCAATGCCGCTTGCTTTCATTTCGGCTTTTGGGTTTAAGCCTTTTGTTACCGTATGGTGTATAATGCTTTTCAACTGCTGTTGCAGGTTTTCAATTTGCTTTTGCTTGATTTCCACGACTCGCTCAATATCGGCACAAGCTTTACCTAAGTACTTGGTAATGGCTATTTGCTCCGGCTTAGGTGGGAATGGAATGGTGCTGTTTTTAATATGACGTGAAGCAATTGCCCAACGGGTAACACCACAAGCTTCTCTCCAAAGTTGGGTTACAATGAATTCATCTTTTAATGCCCAAAAGAGATATGAACCTTCAATTCGATTATTAATTGAACGAATTATTGATAAATGATAGCCACAAAGCAATTTATCTTCTGAATGTTTGACAAGTGCTGGAACGGCAATGTCAAAAGGGTCTTCAGAATCTTTTGTTATTAAAACATCGCCAATCTTTAATTGAAATTTATTGATTTCAGTCTCGCTTGCTGATGCCATCATAAAATCAATTTCAGAAGTAATGAAGTCGTTGTAGTAAACATCTACATAGTTGCACAACTTTACTTCTGCTTCATTATCTTCTGTTTTCTTGTCAACGTTACTTGGTATAACCTGAAATTCCTTTTTTATGGAAGTAACTCCCCAGTGCCTTGGAATTTCTTCAAGCCATTCAATGCCACTATTTGTTAGCTCATACTTTAACATCTACGCTAACTGTTTAATGGATGATAAAATCTTTTCAGCTCCTTTTTCTAAATCCCAAAATTCTTGCAACAAAACATCACTAGCTGGCGGTGGCGTATAGGTGAAGAAATATTTGTTGGGCAAAAATTCGTAGCCTAAAATTTCTTTGTCGCCATCTTTGGCTGCATAATCCCAACGGATAATGGGCTTATCAATTTCTCTTTTGATGTAGGTTTCAATGTCTTCTTCAAAAGGAATATACTCGGCATCTTCAATGTAGTGCCTGTGGTAATAGGTTGCAGAAAGTTCACAGGTTTTCAGCCAAGCGGCAAACTCTCTGGCTGCAAGGTCTTTCAATGTTTTATTATTTTTTGAAAGTACCCTTTTTACAAGGGTTTCAAAAGTGTTTTCGCCATCAAATTTGAATTTCAACTGGTGCTCTTTGCCTTTCGGTTCTTTTACCGTTACAGTCATTTCAAAATCACCATACAGGTCAAATTTCTTCTTCACGTTGTTATTGTTCAGTTGCACGGTAAAAGGCTCGTCAATCCACATTGGTTTTTCATTCTCATCTGTTTGCCAAAACAGCACTTTCACTTTGTGATAACTGAAATCCTCCTTGTTGAACACTTTGCAAAAGTCATTGGGTTTCCATTTGTCGTATTGCTCCAAAATCCATTTGCGGTGTGTTTCGGTAATGCGGTTACGTTTGTTACCAAAACTTTTGGGTTCTTTTTCAAACTGTTGTCTTGCACTGATGATAAGCACTTTGCTTTGTTTGTGCTTTTCCTTTTTGTTGTTGAGCAACCAGATTTAAGTGTAAATACCTGTTTGATAAAACATTTGGTCGGGTATCATCACAATGCAATCGAGCAAATCTCTTTCAAGAATATATCTGCGTATTTCACTTTCCGCACCGCCACAATCACCATTGCTCAGCGGTGAGCCGTTAAAGAGAATGGATATTTTGCTTCCACCATCTTTGGCGGGTTTCATCTTTTCAATCATTGCAAGTAGAAACAACAAAGCACCGTCATTGCTTGGCGGTGTTCCTGCTTTATATCGAGTAGTTGCAAATTTTTGAACATCGGTGGCATACTCACTCCAGTCCACCCCAAAAGGCGGATTGGAAATCATATAGTCAAACTGCTTTCCGTAATGCTTGTCGCCTGGTTCTTTGCTGCTTTCAACGTCGGGTATCAGCGAATTGCCTTTGGTAATGTTGTCTTTGTTGCTGCCGTCAAGGTCGCCACGCAAAAGCAAGTCGGTTTTACAAACGGCATAGTTCTGTCCCAAATATTCTTGTCCGAAAAGCTGCACCAGCGTTTGCACATTTTGTTGCTCTGCTTCGGTTTTGGCTTTGTCCATCAAATGCTCTTTGGCGGTGCTTAACATTCCACCAGTCCCGCAAGCTGGGTCGTAAATGCTGATAGCTTTTTTGGCTGTTTTTGGGTTAAAATCAATTTCCATTAATTCCACCATTATGCGAATGATTTCACGGGGTGTAAAGTGCTCGCCTGTGTCTTTCGCATCGTCCTGTGTAAAGCGTTGCAACAATTCTTCATATACATAACCCATTTCAATATTGCTCAGTCGCTGTGTGCTAAAATCTTCATCGTCCACCAAGTCAATGATGCTGTCAAGGCGGTTTGCCTTTACCATTTTGCTGATGGTCTCACGATAATTGAACTCATCAATAATTTCGTTGATGATATCCGAAAAACCTGTAAGGTATTCACGAAAATGTGTTTCAACCTGGGTTGCATCGTCTTTCATAATTTTAGTTAGTGTCCATTCGGTTTTGTTGTAATAGGGCACAGTCAGAATTTCACGTTGCTTTACTTTCTTTTTCAGTTCCACATCTGTGATTTTCGGATTGACTTTTTTGAGTTCGACCTCTATTTCTTTTCTTTTTTGGACTAGCATGCATTCAATCCTGCGAATCATTATCATCGGGAGTATGACAGCCTGATACTCATATGCCTTAAATTTTCCACGAAGTTTAATTGCACCTTTCCAAAGTTCACTTGCGAGATTGTTCAGTTTTTCTTTATTCAGCATATTATTATTTGTCGTCTGTTAAATTTAATAGAGTTAAAGCACTGAACCAATAAAAGAAGGCTTCAGGATTGCTTTTTTTTAGTTTATTCAATTTATTGTATTGCGGATTGGTGATACTCAAATCCTTTATTTCCATTGGATCCGTAAAACGATTTAATGCATTTTCTTCTGCCATAATAATTGCAGCTATATAAGCAGCCCTTGAAGCATGAATGATTGCATTTTCAATGTGATAATTTTCAGAGAAAATGAATTGTTTCAATTGAGATATGCCCTGCATTAAGGCATCGAGGTTTCCTTTTCCTAATTTACCTCTTGTACTAATTGTTAATGAAGTATCTAATATGTCATGCAATACCATTTTGGTGTCTCCATCTATTTTCCTGTAGCCCATTTCTGTTTTTGCGAAAGAATGAAAAGTAATAGCTGTAACCGTAGGTTCTTTTACCTGTTCAAAAATGTTTCCAATATCATACAATTGCTTTACAATTTCCATTGCCCTACTAACGCCTGCCTTTTCATAGGGAATTCCAGTTGTGTTTGGAGCAAAGGCCGTTAGTTTATCACCTAAAATATCATCAAAGCCAGGTGCCTGCACTAGTATTGGTGAGCCATTCTGAAATACAAATGTTGAATCTATGTCTAATGAATTTATCTGTTGGTATTGAGGTTTCTCAAATAGTATGTCGAGTAATACGTATTCTTCAGCTTGTGCTGTTTTATAAACTGGGACATAATGAAATTTATAATGTTCTTTTTTTATTGTTGATATAACTTTTCTTTCCTGCAATTCAAATCTTGTAAACTCTTTGTCTTTTATTATTTTCTCAAAGATTTTATCTAATTCCACTTCTTTCGTTGGTATTATAATATCAATGTCAATAGAAAGCCTTTTTGTACTTCCCTGCATTAACATTAATGCGGTTCCACCTTTAAAAATGAATTTCATCCCTGATTCAGATAATCCTTCCAGCAATAAAAGTGCCCTTACAACTTTCTCTACTAATATTTTATCAGCCTTGTTGTTTTTAGCTGAGGCTTCATTTATCCAATCAATATTTAATACGCCTAAATCGATCATGTCAAATCGTTATTTTATTCTCTTTCAAAAAGTCTGATATCTGCTCCCTCTTTCGCTTCCTGTCTGCATAGCGTATCAACTTGCTTTCACTAATAGTATATCTTTCAAAAGCGGTTTTGAAAATTATTGTCATTTCATTACCCCTCAAATATGCAAACTCCTCATCTGTAAAAATGTCAACCAATATTTTTTCCAACGTTGCAACCGGTATGTTTCTTAATTCTCTGTAGGGAGCCTCCGAAACAAGTGTCCTTACAATGATTGTCTTTTTCAAGTCGCTCACATAATTGTTCAACACATTTTTTCCGGGCATTAAAAAAACCTGGGTAAATTGTTCCTTCAATAAATAGTATACAGATTCTTCAGAACTCCTTTCAACATCAACCAGCGTAAAATTGGTTTTTGGAATATGCTGACTAAATTCTTTAATAAAAGAGGAATCCCAGATACAGAAGCTGATAAAAGGGAATTTTTGTTTGATAGCAGCACTTATTTTAAAATGCTTTGTATTCAGATCGGGAGTAAATAAGGTACCGGAACCCAAACGAAATTTGCCTTTTCCGATTCTTTCCAGCACACCTCTGTTTACAAGTTCGTACACTCTCCAGTTTACTGTTGATTTCAACATTCCCGACTCAAATTGTTGATAAAATTGAAATATGTCAGAACTAGTGAAAACATCCCTTTTAGTGAAGGCTTCTTTGAGCTTGTCTATATGTAAATTTCTGTCGATTGCTATTGTATTTTGAGCAAATCTAATCAAATAATTGGCAGCAAACAAGCTTTTGCTGCCGAAAATTTGGAAAACAATCAGATGAAGTTGTGCGATTAGTGAAGTGCCAGAGAGCTGAATATTGCATTCATCTTCTCTTATCAACGGATGTCCCATCGAACGATATTCGATGGAAAAGCTATCTCATTTTACTCTTTTGCCTCATTCTGAAAAGTGTTTCAATATTATTTTCGAAATGATAGGTCGCAAGCGCATAAAAAATTGAGGTAACATTAAAAAATAGAAACGACCTAACTAATGCATCTTTGTTATTTATCCAACTCGAAATGTGTTTTCGCCATGGCAAAGAGAATCGGATTAGTTAGGCCCGAAATTATAAATGCTTTTTCTTTATCGGTTGTTTGGCTTACCGATAAGCATAACAGGTATTGCATTGCAAGGATTTTATTGAAATATACTACTAGTTCCTTTTTATTTTCCGGGATGGGGAATTCCCAATAGCCGTCCAGATATTTTTCAATTTTGACACAGACAGTTAACAAATAGGAGATGTCTTCCGGTTCAAGGGTTTCTATATCGTCATCTTCCTCCAAGATCATCTGTAGCGGGAAAAAGAACTTATAGAAGTTCAGCCCACCGGTATCAGATACGTCAATGGTTTCGGTTTCTCCAGTGGGATTGTTAAGGGCATTTGAAATGAGATCAACAACTTCTTCGTTGCCTCCCTCTTCTGATATCAGGTCATTGAGTGTTTGAAAAACTGTTTCGACCATGATTTGTTTTGTTTCCCCATCTGCTAAATCTCCATATACGCCGAGCAAAATAACATTTGAATCTTCATGCGAAATGATGATGTGCGAAATGCTGAGGAATGTTGTGAAAATGAGCGATGGCTGTTCGTGTGAATTTTTCATTGTTATGTTTTTTTGATGGTTTAAATTATTGGGCGTTTGCAAGGAGCTTGTATTTCCCTGTGCTTACTTTGTCGAAAAAAGTTTCGTTGGATTTCATATCGTACATGAATGGCAGGAACATCTGCAATGGCTTTGCCTGGCCTAGCAGGATCATACTGCATTGGATCTCTGTCCAGTCGGATAAGATCTTCCATGCGGTTTTATTTGCCTGCTGGCGCAATGTTTCTTTTGTGTTTGATTTTGGGCGCTTGACATCTTTCCACAGGACGAGAAAGCATTCTTCCACCTGGGCTTTTAGATGAAAGGGGATTGTTTGCTGCAGGCTGTTGTCGTGTAGCAAGAATGTGATTCCGGTGCAGACTTTGTCAGCGTATTGCTTGTTGATGTTTGATGCGCCGATTTCGACGAGGAGCTCCTCAATGCGAGCCATGGAGCGGGAGGCTTCGATGGAGGATGTGTAGTTTTTGATGTTCATTTTAGATTATTTTTTGTTAGTAATAGTTTGTCTGTTCTTTTTTGCTTCCCGACTATTCGTCGGGACAGGTCGTGCAAAAAATGCTCTTCAGTGGCTAGCCAGTCGAATGATTGCTGCAGCTTTATTTTATTGTTCTTTTTTGCTTGCCCAAAAAAGAACGAAAAAAGGGCACCCGAAAATGAAAACAGCCCATTTTCGGGAGGGGAGGTTGGATTAAGCGATTGTGCTACTGTGAATTCAGCGGGGGGAATTCTATTGTGCGACTTAGGTAATTGCCTGTTGATCAATTGCGGGCTTCTGTTCATAAGTATTACTGGCCGTGTCACATTTTGCAGCTTAGTAAATGATTGCAATTTCTTTCTTATGTTCTTTTTTGCTTGTGCAAAAAAGAACCAAAAAAGCACACCCGAAAATGAAAACAGCCCATTTTCGGGAGGGGAGGTTTGATTAAGCTTTTGTGCTACTGTGAATTCGGCATAGGGAATTCTATTGTGCGCTGCGGACGCTGTCACCTTGAGAGGTGCGGTGAGCGACAATGAGTTTTTTGAGATTGTAAGATTGATAATTCTGTCCATTTTGTTTTTCATTTTTATTTTCTTTTGTCGGGGGTTGATTTGTCGAAGGAGATGAGGTTGAAGAGCTCTCGCATGCGGCTGCGGACTCTTGTTCCGTAGCGTACTTCGATTTCCTGGGCGGTAAGGTTTGTCGTGATGTGCGTGTACATGCGGTATGCGATGAAATAATCATAGCGGCTCAGGATGATCTCGGCCATGGTGTTGCAGGTGTTGCCGAAATACTGCACTACCGGCTCCAGGCCCAGGTCGTCGAAACAGATGCTTAATGGCTCACGTGGCATGGATTGGATGAATGATCGCTTTGCATATCGCTGTATGACCTCATAACCATCCCTGGCATAATCGAATGCAATGTCTCTGCAGGGCTTTATGCAATATCGCTGTGGTGCCGGCAACAGGAAGCGCATGAGGTTCATGAGGCTCGTTTTGCCGCTCCCTACCGGGCCGGAGAGCATGATGCCTTTGTGAAGGCTTATGCCGAGTTCCTTGGCCAGTGGCTGGTCTTGCAGGAAGTATATCAGCAGCTTCAGGATTGTCTGTGCATCTTCGTCGCACAGCCTGAACCGTTGGCCATAGATGTGCCGCCCTTTTATGCTGATGAATTGCCAGAACATGGGATAGTCATAATGGCTCTGAATAGTCTTTATCGTTTCCGGAACTGAGATCGTGTTGTGATGTGCCTGATTTGACATGGTGAATGTTTTTATTTTGTTTGTTGTTGAGCATCCATTTGTGGGCGATAGATTTCCAATCTGTGATCGGGATGGTGTCTGTGAGCATCCAGTTCTTCGATTGGTTGTAGTAGAAGAATTTTTGGGCTTCGGTGATGGGGTGGCCGTTTTCGAGGAAGAAGGATTCGATTTGGGGTAGTGCCCCCACCCCCGGCCCCTCTCCACAGGTGGGGAGGGGGGAAGTTGGCGGATTCCCGGCGTGTCCCAAATTTGGGACGGCGGCAAGGCCGTTTATCTTCTGATTTATGGCTTCATTTTTTTTGAAAATTTCTGTGGGTGTGTTACTGTTTAACACACTGTTTGATTGTTTATAGTTTACTTGTTTTATTATACGTCCCACATTTGGGACACGTTCTGTCCCATTATCGGGACACGAATCGGTCAGAATCGGGACAGGCTGTGTCTCATTATTGAGACACGGTTCGGTCAAATCCGGGACACGCTTATCATCATTTTCAGGGGTTGTATGAGTGCTTTTTTTGGGGTCTGTGCGTGTCCCAAAATCGATACTGAAAAGATCAAGTTGCTCTGGCCGCTTTTCTTCATTCTTATCAAGTCTGATGACTGAAATTTTGCCGGGCTGGTTCTTCGCAGCTCCCGGTTGGTAGTAGATGTATTTTGCCAGGTGCAGGTCTTTTATGCACTTGTGGTAAGTGTTCTTGGATCCGATCTTGCTTAGCTGCATTATGTTCTCGCGGTAGATGCGGAATGGGTTTTCGAAACGGTTGAAGTTCCAGTATTGGAAGAGGGCCATGTATAGGCTGACGTGGGAGGAAGTGATGCGTTGATCATTCTTGATGTGGGTGAAGAAGGCGTTGAGGTGGCGGATGTAGTTCATTGCAATGTGGTGAGTGGGTTAGAATTTCTTCAAGAGATTTGTAATAGTCTTTATGTACTTTTTTGCTTGTGCAAAAAAGTACCAAAAAAGCACACCTGAAAACGATGTACATCGCGTTTTCGGGGAGGAGGTTTGATTAAGCGGTGGTGCTACTGTGGATTCGGCAGGGGGAATTCTATTGTGCGCCTTAAATGCTGGGTGGTTGAGTGGTTGGTAACCGGGGTAACTTGTATGGATAACCGAAAATATGTTGTGCATCGTGGTGATGTTTTAGTAATGAATAGTTTCCTTTTTTTAACTTCTTTCTAATCTTATTTTCTCATTCACTTCTTCAATCTTTTCCTTTTCTGAGATGTTTGTCCATGACTTTTTGGATGTGGTCGTGGTCGTAGTAGATGATGCCGCCGAGCTTGGTGTACTGCAGTGTTCCATTGATGCGGAGGGTCTGCAGTGTGCCTGGTGAAACTTTGAGCAGCTTCTTTACTTCTTCGGTCTTCAGCCATTTCTTGGGTGGCTGCACTGAATGCGTGATGAGGGCTTTGAGCTCTGCGAAGAGCTCTTCTTTGAACCGCTGCAGGTCGTCTTGTGTGAGGATGTTCATTGGCATAGTTTGATGAGTTTTGTTGGAGCAAAACAAAAGGTTGGATGAATGCAAAAACAGTTGCAGGGATTGCGCAACCGCTGTATAATGCAGGCTGAGTGCGTGAAATTTCTTTAAAAAATTATTATTTATTGCTGATTCCCTATTTTTGATGCCTTTAATTACGACGTAGGGAGTGGTTTTGAAAGATTGAGGGATAATCTGTATTAATTGGCACTAAACTTTAAAAATGAAGTTTGCACTCGAAAGACTGGACAAGCTGATTCGCCATGACCTGAATCCGGAGAAAATTAAGAGCAAATCGCCAAACCCTGAAATCAGTCATGGATGGAAAGAGACCACTGAAGTTGAATTTGAGAATATCAGGAACTGGATATTGCGGAACAGTTTCGAAATGGAAAGCGCTGAACGATTTGGGTTTTTTATTCAACAGTATCAGGGGCATATCATCCGGCTCTCGGATCTTTTGTACGGTAACCGCTTCTACATAAACGATCATGCTTATGATGATCTATTCGCGCATATAATGGCTGGCCTAACTAGCTTGCTTTCATATTTGGAAATGGGTTATCCCCGTTTTTTTGATGATGAAGAAAATGTGCCGTCCTCCTGCCTGCATAACGCTGCCAGAGTATTGGAGAAAGAAATGAGGGCAATCAGGAAAAAGCTTCCCGAGAAATGTGGCAATAAAGAACTGGCGGCAATCGCGTTTTATCCCGTAGATTCCTTTGTGAACCGTAAAAACAATTCCAAAGCCAGTTACCAACGGCTAAGGTATGTGCAAGAATTGTCTGGAAGCCTGAGATCATATTGCAATGCCCCGGGCAATGATACTGAGGGTAAGGAATTGGAGCAGATTCTAATTTTTATGAATTTTAATTCGTTGCTGTTCCTGAAATATATGAAGGACCAGATTTCAAGCTTGCTGAACACTTTGGATTTACCCGCAGAAAAAATAAACTGGCTGCGTGAATTCCGGAACGAGATGGCGCACTCAAGCTCCAGAGGTGATATTACTTATAAGAGGCAAAGGGCAGGAATTACAGAACTTATTAGCTCATGGGTCTCTGAAGAAATTGCTGTTATTGAAAACAGGGAGCATGGTTTTTCGATAGCGCCACCTGAAAGCCATTCTGGCAGTGCGAAGGAGGATGACGTGCTGCAACTGAGTTTGTCTGTTGACTCACTGGGCCTTCTTATCAGAGCTGCAAAGGATGCCAGCATCATAGTCAACAAGAACCAAACCACCATGCTGCAAACTGCAGCGAAAATTTTTCGGACGCGACATGCTGAACAGATTTCTCCGGAAAGCCTCCGTAACAAATTCTACACTATTGAACGGAGGAGCAAAGAACAGGTGAAGAACTTGCTTCATGAACTACTGAGACAAGTGAGCAAATACTGTTTAGTGCCGTTGGTCATTTGCCATGATTATTTTAATGGGTTTATGGAGCTACCTGTGGTTGATGTGTTTTGAGAGGTTGATGTTTGTGGAGGCTCGCTTTTGTATAATCACTTCGTTTATGCCCTAACGTTATATTTTGAGATAAACAATACCCCTAAAGGGGTATGTAATATGAATTTAATATTAAATCTTTATCATTTATTTTGAAATCAATTGTTTTTCAAAAAAAAATAATAAAATTTATTTAAGAATTTATTTCACCTCTGCTGCTGACGAATTGATCCCTCCTTGTGATTTCTGTTCATAACTTATTTACCTTATAAGGCACGATGAATATTGTGCCGGCCTAAAAGAACCTTATGCGATTTGCATTGCTGACTGCTTTTATCCTACTTTGCTTCGTGCTGCATGCCTCAGCACAGGAAGACCAAAGCTTTATAGACAAGATCGCCAACTTCCCCAACAAGGTTTTCAATAAAGCGCAGAGCAAGGCAGCAGGCCTGCAGAAGCAGCTCGACAAGCAGACAGAGAAATACCTCACTGATCTTGCAAAGAAAGAAGCTAAGCTTAAAAAGAAACTTTATAAACAAGATTCCGCCAAAGCGGCTGCACTGTATGCCGAGAACCCGGAGCAGCAATATGCATCCTTCATCCAGAAACTGAAAAGCGACAGCTCGACGGTGATGCATTCTATGGGGCCGGAGTACCTTCCCTATGCTGACACGCTGCGCGGGGCGCTTTCCTTCTTCAGCAAGAACCCGCAACTGTTGTCGAACCCTGCACTGGGCGGGCAGGCAGGCGCTGCCTTGCAGCAAGTGGCCCAGCTCGAATCAAAGCTCCAGATCGCTGACCAGATAAAGCAGTACATACAGAAGAGGCGCGAGCAGATAAGGCAGTGCCTTTCCGGAGAAGCAACGATGCCACCTGGCGCAAGCGGGATATACAGCGATTACAACAAACAGATGTATTATTATAGCCAACAGGTAAGGCAGTACCGGGAGGCTTTGAACGACCCTGACAAGATGATGTCGGCTGCCATTGGCCTGCTGAGCAAGCTGCCCGCATTCGCATCGTTCATGAGCAAGAACTCCTTTCTTGCCGGCCTGTTCGGCGTTCCTGCGGGCTACGGCACTCCGGCTGCGTTGGACGGCTTGCAGACAAGGGACCAGGTGCTGGCGATGATACAGAGCCAGATAAGCTCGGGCGGCCCCAATGCCGGCGCTGCGCTCAGCAGCAGCCTGCAATCTGCACAGGCAGATATAACGAAGCTGCAGAACAAGCTCAGCTCGCTTGGCGGCGGCAGCGGGGACATGGCGATGCCAGATTTCAAGCCGCAGCAGACAAAGACAAAGACCTTCTTCCAGCGGCTGGAATACGGCACCAACATGCAGACGACACATGCGGCTTATTATTTCCCGACCACGACAGACCTTGGGCTTTCAATAGGATATAAGATATCGGACAAGAACTCCATTGGCATCGGTGCCAGCTACAAGATCGGCTGGGGCAGCGATTACCGGCATATCAGCATGAGCAGCCAGGGCGCCAGCCTGCGGAGCTATGCGGACATCAATGTGAAGAAGACCTGGTATGCGAGCGGGGGCTTCGAGTACAACTACCAGCCTGTGCCAGGCATAGACATCGGCAACCCGCAAAGCTGGACAAAGAGCGGGCTGATCGGCGCAAGCAAGATAGTGAGCATGAAGACCAAAGTTTTCAAGAAAACCAAGGTATCGCTGCTGTGGGATTTTTTGAGCTATGAGCAGGTGCCGAGGGGGCAGCCGGTGGTGTTCAGGGTGGGGTATAGTTTCTGAAAAGGAAACAAAGGATAACCCAAATTAATAAATAACTGGAAAAACAAAGTATTATGAATTTACTTGGAAGGCGCTTATTCATGGGTTTATTGTTTTCAATTTCTCCTTTCTTCATAATAGTGGAGGCTCAGAGCCAGATCGGGACAGACTATCTGCCCAACGTGATCCCGCCATCGCCCAATGCGGCAGCCCTCATGAAGTTCAGTGACGTGCCGGTAAGCCCTTACACAGGCACAGCGGATGTGACAGTGCCGATATACACTATTAAATTGAGAGGCCTTGATGTCCCCATCAGCATATCTTACCACACTGGTGGGGTCAAGTTGAAAGAGGAAGCCAGTTGGGTGGGCTTGGGCTGGGCGTTGAATGCAGGGGGCATGATATCCAGGACTATCATGGATGAAGATGATTTCAATATGGGCGTGCCGTATTTTACGACTGCGGTGCCCCAGCTCTCTGGCGATATGACAAACTACCATCCTTCACAGCCTTCCATTGATCCCGTCATTGGAAATAACTTTGTAAGTTTTTTTTGCAACTACCTCGCGAACACCACCTCGGGCAATGAGGATTTCACTAATGCATATGCCGGGATATCTAGTGGCTCCCGGCCTCCTTATGATATGGAGCCAGATCAGTTCAGTTATAATTTCCCGGGGCATAGCGGGAAGTTTATCCTGACCAGGGCGGGAGGAGTGGTCATCCAGAAACAAGAGAACATCGCGATCAGCTTTCAGGGCACTGGGACAAATGTTTCTTTTACTATCACTGATGACCAGGGGAACAAGTTCTACTTTGCACAGACCGAGACCGTGCAGCCGTCGGGATCAGGCCAGGTTTATGTTTCAACATGGCTTCTGACCAAGATCGTGACCGAGCTGCAAGACAGTGCCACCTTCAACTATACACCGGGCGGTGCGAGCGTATCCACACAGGCGGACATCAACCAGACCTATGCTTACGCTGGCATTTGCACGCAGGGCAGCCATCCGTTGACCACCTATCAGGGCGGCCCTAACCAGTACGGCGAAGTGTCGTTGCAAAGCATCGTGTTCAACAATGGGGAGCTGCTGTTCTATTCGGACAACAAAAGGAGCGACCTATTCGGCGGCCTTAAATTGGATTCGGTGCAGCTTTATTCTAAAAACGCAGCGGGCATCCTGACCTACCAGAAACAGCATAATTTCTACTATACGTATTTTAATTCCGTTTTCAACCCAAGCTATCAGAGCGGCACAGATTCGCTGGAATACCTCCGGCTCAAACTTGATAGCGTGAAAGAGGTCAGCGGTGGCATCAGCATTCCCCCGTATTCATTTACTTACAACAGTATCAATCCCGGGCTTGGCTCTGCAAAACATTCTTT
>Ga0302320_10020178_pt1 | contig 13320 bp, 8 predicted proteins | sample Bog_T0_3_FD_202130 | JGI IMG/M metagenome (GOLD analysis project Ga0302320, IMG submission 202130) | Peat permafrost microbial communities from Stordalen Mire near Abisko, Sweden - Bog_T0_3 | ecosystem: Environmental > Terrestrial > Soil > Wetlands > Peat | place: Sweden: Abisko, Stordalen Mire...
GACTTTCCATCCAGAATTTCGGGAATGCTTTAAGGAAATTAAATATGCCTTTGTCTTCCCATTGATGTTCACCAAAAGTCTCATAGTCCATGAATAGGTTATAGACATTGGCATTATCGCCAGCAGCACCAAGCCAGCTAACATATTTTTCAGCCGTAAGAGGCCATTCTACCCAGTTTTTATCTCCAAACCTAAAGGCGACATCATCGCTTAACCTATAGTTCTTCAATAATAGTTTAATATTCTCTGTATAAGCCGGCCGATAGACAAAGTTAGGGCTTCGCCATCCGAGTATTGGATCCCAGCCTTCTGTAATAATCCCTTTATAGCCAGCTTTATCTGCCCAATATGCTAGGTCGTTGTTATAACTAAGTTCCGTGTTTCTTAGAACTCGAGGAGTAAGTCCAAACAGATCTTCAATCTTCTTACGGTGCATCATCACTTGAATCTCAAATTCAGACTTTGAATAAAAGAAGGCTAGGCTATGGTGATAAGTTTCAGCCACTATTTCAACATGGCCGGTACTTGCCAGATCCTGAAAGCTCTTTAACACTTCTGGAGCCCATTTTTCCAGTTGTTCAAGCGCGGTACCGCTGAAAGAAAAGTTTACTTTAAAATCCGGATATTTTTCAATAAGTTCTTTAAGTACTTTATTCGTCGGCAAGTAGGATTTTTCGGCAATTTTTTTAATAATTTGCTGATTACATGCCGGGTCATCTAATACATCGTCGTTAAAATAATTATGATTCACTCCAGCATCAAAGATAGTATAGTGTCGTGCCCTGAACGGCTGGTGGATATGGAGATAAAGACAGACTGCTTGCTTCATGCTTTAGCTCCAGTAAGAACATGTTTATTATAGGCGCCTAACATCTTGTCTACAGATGCATCCCAGGTCATTTGAGCATATTCTTTATAACTGGCGGTGTGCAGTTCATCTCTTAGGGCATCATTGCCGACAACGGCTGCTATTTGATTGGCCATTTCGTTAATGTCCCAAAAATCTATCTTCAAACAGTTTCTTAAGACTTCAGAGACACCCGTCTGGTTACTAAGCAGTACTGGTGTGCCCCAACCTACAGCCTCTAAAGCTACTATTCCAAAAGGTTCTGACACACTTGGTAAGACAAAAAGATCACTGATCGCAAATGAATCTCTCCATTTTTTTCCCCTTAAAAAGCTGGTAAATATAACATTACCGGCAATTCCTAGTTCGGCAGATAGTTCCATTAATTCCTGATAGCGCTCTCCGTCACCAACTAGCAATATTATTGTCTTAGGACAACGGGCAATTACTTCTTTAGCGGCAATAAGAAAATTATTCAGACTTTTCTGGATAGTAAGACGACCGACATAAGAAACTATTCTATAACCATGTTCTTTCATTTTAGATAGATATACATGTGCATTTACCGGATCTAGCTCTTGACACCAATCGGGGTCAATACTGTTATGAACGACTTCTATCTTGTCGGCTGGTATCTTATATTCTCTAATTATTAAGTTCTTGGTAAGTTCGCTTATAGCCAAGATTCTATCAGCCATAACAAGACCCATATATTCGATTTCATGTATCAATGGATTCCCGTACTTGCCACCTGCTCGGTCAAATTCGGTACCATGGACATGTGCAATAAGTGGTTTGCCACTAATCTGTTTAGCTCTAACAGCCGCCCTAAATGTCAACCAATCATGACAATGGATAACATCAAACTTACTTTCTTTGGCTAATTTTTCTACAGCTGTTATATATCTCTCTTCTTGGGTCATCATGTCTGCTTCATGTTCAGTTCCATCAGCAGCAATATATTTAAAGCTGTCATAAGCAATGCCGCTCTTGAATACTTCTTCAGCTGGAAAAGGAGTGGCAGGAGTAATTGTCATGAAGTCTATTTCATCATGATCACCGGTGTAGGGAACAACAAATTCTATTTCCACACCTCTTTTTGTCATACACTTACACATTTGATAGCAGACAACACCTAAACCGCCACTATTATGAGGCGGAAGCTCCCACCCTAACATTAGTACCTTCATCGGCCTGCTTTTCTTTTAGTTTTATAGCTCCAATTATAAAGTGAAACGCACTTAAAGCACAACCGTTTTTTATCTGATAATTATCTTACATTAACATTAAATAAATTGTTGCTATACTAATAGTTAATTATGGGGACTTTGATACAGGGTAAACCAAAATCTCAGCAGTATTTTAAATCGCGTGCTCAAGCGGGAGCATTGCTAGCCGAAAAATTAGAAAAATATCGCTACGAAGATACAATTGTTCTAGCTCTGAGTGAAGGCGGTGTAGCTGTAGGAGCTGAAATAGCCAGGCGTTTACACTCTCTAATAGCGATGCTACTAACCAAAGATATTTATCTTCCAGATGGTCGCACACTTGTCGGTGTAATAAACGAAATAGGTGGATTTATATATAACAACAGCTTTTCTACCGGTGAAATAGAAGAACTAGAGAGTGAATATAGAGGCAATATTGAATTTGCCAAAATGGAAGCAATGCACGAGCTGCATGTAGCTTTGGGGCAGGGTGGTTTAATATCAGCCGACTACTTCAGAAATAGAAATGTTATTGTGGTTACAGATGGAACTTTAAACGGAATGGCCTTTGAAATGGCATATGATTTCTTAAAGGGTATCCATGTAAAACGGGTGATCATGGCTACGCCAGTAGCAGCCATCCCGGCTATAGATAAAATGCACGTATTAGCTGACGAAATAGTTTGTTTATCTGCCAAAGACGCAGATTTTGAAACAGATCATTATTATGATGAAAATAAAATACCAAATCATACTGAAATAATTTCGACTTTGAATGACATCATCCTGCAATGGCGGTATAGCAGCAAGGCAGCTCAAAATACAAAAACCCCAGCATACGTTCTTAAACAAACTCCACAACTCCGCACACAACCAGCCTAATGTTTTTACTTCATATGGAAATAAGCTAGTTTTTAAAGTAATATTAAGTTTGGCAGATTATAGGGGAGTAGCTCAGTTGGTAGAGCATCGGTCTCCAAAACCGAGGGTCGTAGGTTCGAGTCCTATCTCCCCTGCCAAAGACATATTTAGAAACATACCAGAAAATTTATTTGTTATAATCCGTAAAATGGATAAATTAGATATCGCAATTCAAATAGTAAATTACAATACTAAACGCTTTATTGAGCCATTAGTCGATTCCATTACCAAAGATTTAGCTGATTCAAACATTAATTATAAAATACTAATCCTAGACAACAATTCTAATGATAATTTAAGTGATATTCAAAAACGTTGGAAATTAGACAAAGTAAAAATATATTATTCAAAAACTAATAACGGATTTGGGGCTGGACACAATGCATTAGAAGAAAAGACTGATGCATCTTATATTTTAATACTAAATCCAGATATATTAATTTTTGAAAAACATACCATCGAAAGAATGCTTAAGGTTCTAAAATTATATAAAGCAGCTGTAATAGGCCCAGCTTTAGTGACGACGAATAGAGAAATACAATCAGAAATAATGATAAGCCGCACAATCAGAAATACCAAAGCGCAAAATTGGGATCACGGGGAACTTGGTTCAAAAAATATCGTTCAAGCTGCAAAATTCAAGAAACGAGATAAGCTTGGCGAAGTAGGTTGGGTATCAGGTGCAGTCATGTTAATTGATCATGCGGTTTTTAAAGCTGCTGGTGGATTTGATGCTAACTTCTTTCTATATTATGAAGAAGAAGATCTATGTTTAAGATTCCGTCAGAAAAATTATAAAATCATTTATGATCCTTCCGTCCACATCTTTCATTATGGTTCAGTCGTTGCTAAAAAATCTAAGTTCTTTGCAAAATCTTTAGCTTATTACATTAAGAAAAATGGTATTAGTGGTTTATAAAATTCCTTTATTAAACAAATAAGCTGTCATCTAGCTAATGTATGAATAATTGCAATATGTAATTTGAATATACTGGTTAGACAATCCATTTGTTTTGTTTTATATTATGACCACAATGTCTTATGAACAATTTAACCCGAATGTAATTAAATCTGAAGATGATATATCAGAACTGATAACAAACGATTCATGGAGAATGGAAGTGCTTAAAGCCGCAGAAAGTTTAGACCTGCCGGATTGGTGGATAGGAGCAGGATTTTTACGAAATTTAGTTTGGGATGCAATAGAGGGAAAAACAAGCCGTCCAAAAGATGTCGACTTAGTGTATTTTGATAAAAAAGATACTGCCGCAGAATCAGACTGGGCACATGATGATGCGATGAAAATAAAATTCTCTTTTGCAGAGTGGGAAGTACGTAATCAAGCAAGGATGCATTATGTAAATGGCTTTGAGCCTTATAGCTCTACTGAAGATGGCATATCTCATTGGGTAGAAACAGCTACTTGTGTTGCAGTTAAAGTAGAGGATGAAAAACTAAGGTACCTTTTCTGCCATGGTACGAGCGACTTATTTGGTTTAATAGCTCGACCAATACCAACTTTTAGAACACCAAAATTAATGCCTATTTTCTTAGAACGAGTAGAACAAAAACAGTGGCAAAAAAAGTGGCCCCATTTGAAAATTGAGATGAGTTAAATATTTGCTAATTATCGCCATGAGGATTATATGGTTTAGGTGATGTTGTTGGGCTAGGAGAAGGAGATATAGTAGGAGATGGTGAAGGAGTAGGAGTCGGTGTAGGTGTTGGAGTAGGAGTTGGAGTCGGTGTAGGTGTAGGAGTTGGAGTCGGTGTAGGTGTAGCAACTGAAGTTTCACCACCATCTGTTACAGGAGCAGAACTTGTTGATTGAGCTGTTGGTGCACTACTAGAACCAGACCTTGGAGTCTCCGAAGCTGGTTCTGCACATCCAGTAAAGCCGACAATACATTGACCTGAACCATCGTTACTAAATTCATTTGGTGGCTGAGATTTACCAGAAATATACCCAATCCCAATCATCAGTATCGCGAATACTACTATCGATCCGTAAAATAATTTTTTGTTTGCATAGTAGCGTTTAAGATAATAAGGTGTTAACTTTATATGTTTAATCAGTATACTAAAATATTCTTTTCGATGTTTGTATACCCTATTCAAAAAACTTTTAACACGTTTCATCAGTTTGTTAAAATCACCCCTCACTTAACATTCTAATAGACCTTACACTATACCAATAATGCTTGTAAAGACCTATTTTCAGTAAAATTATCATCAGTAAATTAGCTCATCTGTCTAACGATTTACATTAGAATAAATGAGATAATTTACAAATCATATAATTATATTTCGCTATATAAAAAATGGTAAGAGAGGGAACACGACCAGGTCTGCAAGACCTTATCGTGCTCCCCTTTTGACTACTCTCTTACCACACTAGGCTGTATAGACAACTGTCTAACAGGCCAGTGAACAATCAGCTGACGGTATTACTTTGCCGCCAGCGCCGTGGTTAGCAGTTGCCGCCGCTGTAACTGATGGTCACGCTGCACCCGCCACCACCACCGTGATGATGGTGTCCGCTACAGGAGTCGGACGGGCTCGGAGTCGGACACGGCGTGTGGGTACACGTCGGGCTCGGTGACGGGCAGGGATGGTGTGTACACGTCGGGCTCGGTGACGGGCAGGGAGTGTGGGTACACGTTGGCGTCGGTGTCGGAGTCGGCGTGCACGTCGGTGTCGGAGTCGGGGTGGGTGTGACAGTCGGAGTCGGTGTAGGGGTGGGTGTCGTGGTACAGGTCGGAGTCGGACTCGGCGTCGGTGTCGGGCTGACGACCGGCGGAATCGGAGTGAGCTTCGACTTGAACAGGTAGACGCCTCCGTTGGCACACGCCCTAAACGAGCCGACACGGTAACTGTCTACACGTTTGTACTGCATCCCGTTGATCGTAACGGTACTCGACTTGCTGGCGACTACATAGTAGTCAGGGACGTGCTTGCGCTTGCCCATGTACTGGACCGGACCGGCTTCTTCGGCGGATTTGCCACGGCCGGAGAACATCGCCAGGATCAGTTGGCCTCTGGCGACCTCGCCTGGGAAGACGTGCTTCTCTTTGGACTGCTTGATGGCGGCCGGCAAGACCCAGCTAGGGATGCCATGCTTGTTGAACAGGCTGCTGAACCGCGACTGGTACCACTTCTGGCCCATCAGCGACTCGAAGATCGCTTTGCTCTCGCAGCCAGCGGTTCTCACCTTGTTGCCGCCGTAGACGGTCCAGAAGAACGTCTTTGCCGACGTCGAGTAGGTGTACATGGAAGTGGACTTCGGCGCACTCTTGACGCTCGATGCGCCCGTGCTCGCGAAGGCGACCGATGCCGCGAAAGACGCGGCGACCACGGTGATGATGACCACGGTGATGAGCCACGATCTGGTGTGCCTAACCTTGCTGACAATGGACATTCGTTACCCCCTCCTCCCCTCGTTACGAGGGTTGGCTTATGGAAGTCTAATGGAACTTTCTTGGTTTAGCGTCACCACCTTTCGATTGTTTGAGAGTAGTCACTACTCCCGCCCTGGAATGGGCAGGGTACTCTGCGCTATTAATTGCTTTCTATCACCTCTCTATATTGGATTAGCGATCTAGCATTATGATGAACGCAGAACAGTAAAATAACACATCTTATATTAATAAGATGCACTGTGCTGCGCTCAACTATAATTTAAGTTAATAGAACAGATTATAAGTGAACTATAATCATATGATTTGTTAAATTACACTAAGGCAATTTTGCGTTTACACATTTTAGTCTAATAAAGTAATAACTAACTAACTTTTTTAGCATGTAGTTAGCAGTAGGCAATTGAATAAAATTCAATACTGTTTTTACTTAATTTAACATTTAGTGTTAAGGGTTCAATCTACTTTGGATTTAACCATTTCAATCCATCCTAACGCACCCCTCAGGATTAAGCATATCGTACAATATCTAATATCTTGTGTCAACGTTTAATAATCGCTTTTCGTCCTTTCAGGACTCATCGGCATAAATACACATTCATGTAAGCGATAGACAAGCTAGCTTTAGATTAAAATCCTCAGTCAGCCTGCGGACCCCAGACTATGTTTTCTGGAGTCCGCATTCCATGCGTTGAGAGTCAAATGGTATGGTCTGTGAAGAAGCTCGTAGGTACTTTGGCCGGCGGCTCAGCAGTGCGCTGAAGCACATGTATCAACCAAGGCACGAAGCTAAGTCCGAACAGACCCAAGTCAATCGCCTCAGCCAGCTCCTTCGCCCCAAGCGTACGCTTGAGTAGGATTCCTGCCAGCATGATGATGACTGCGATAGTAATCAGCAGTCCCGCCACGCCGGCATAGTATTCGAGAGAGAACACGATCTTCTTCTTCAGAGACATCATGTAGCTTTTCACCGTTGCTCCTTGGCCGGAAGCTTGAAACTGCAATTACGCAGTCAGACTAAATTTGACTTTACTTACTAGCTTGTCTTTTGTACACTTCGGAACTCTATTGAGTTCTACGAAGCTTACATATTATACCACTATTATGGTTATTAGTCTAATCTGAAGTTTAAATATTTGTAAATTATATTTTTGAATTTAATTAACAAATACGTGTAATCTGTTCATTAATATCTTATTATTTCATCAAATTTAAGGTAATATTCGAGATGAAAAGCTAGACGCACAATATGTATTGTGCGTCTGAATTATGTATTTTACGACTATAAAATTATTCATTAAACAAGCGCTGATGATTGGGCTTCTAACAGTGCACTAACATATAGCAACCAAAACTTCGACTTAAGCACAGTTAAGTAGTAACATTTTTCTTTATTTTAGCTACTAGATTATATTTACTATGCTATTATGTCCTCTATTATGAAAAGAGAAATAATTGCTTTAGATCTAGATGATGTTATATCAGCACATGTCGAGTCATTCATATCATTTAGCAACAAAACCTATGGAACAAACCTTACAACTGAAGACTATGTAGATGAATGGACAGATTTATGGGGAGTAGATTTTGATGAATCTGAACGTAGACGTTTGGAGTTCCAAATAGATGAAAATATTATGGGTTTTAAGTTAAAACCGGAAGTCGCAGAAACCTTAAATAAGTTAAAAGCTAAGCACGATCTATATATAGTCACGGCTCGCCGAAAACATTTTACCGACTTAACTAATAATTGGGTAAACAAGCACTTACCGGGACTCTTTAAAGAAATACACCTCGTTCCAGTCCATGATCCGGAAAGTAAAATTACCAAAGCAGATATCTGTAAATTAATCGGTGCCAATTATTTTATTGATGATATGCCTAAGCAATGCAACCTAGTGGCAAAAGAAGGAATTAAATCAATCCTTTTTGGTGATTTTTCATGGAATCGAAAAGAGAAAATAATCTCTGGTGTAACCAGGTGTAAAAACTGGTCTGAAGTGTTGAAATATTTTTCAGTAAATTCTTAGCTAGACCTAAGACTAATCTATAAAAAAGCACTATTGTATCTGACGTATATGGGGTACAATAATGCTTAAGATTAGGTGGCCGTATGTTTTTGGCTAAACCAAAATATCAGATAAATAACAGGTGTAAAACAAAACAATTTAAGATGAGGCAATTATTCATGCCTCTAGTTTTGGTAGCATTTTTGTTTGCTTCTTTTTGGATTATTTCTACAGCTAAAGCTTCAGGTACTACTTATTATGTCGATAATGTAAATGGTAGCGACTCATTTGCCGGTACTCAACCGGCCCCTTATCCAAATGGATGTACCGTCGGTGTGAACTGTACAAATGGACCAATCAAAACAATCGCTCACCTAAATACTATGTCATTTAACCCAAATGACACTATCATGTTTGATAAGGGCGATATCTGGCACGAGCAACTTACACTTGATTCATCAGGTACATCAGGCAATCCGATTACTCTTAGCTCATATGGTACTGGCGCTAGCCCTATTATTTCCGGTGGCAATTCCATGTCTGGATTTACAAATGGTGGCAGTAATATATGGGATCTAACCGGAGTCACTACTCAGCCGAATGTCGTAATAGTAAATAGTGGTTCACCACTAGTAATGTCAACTAGTCGAGCAGCTCTAACTTCACCAGGTCAATGGTATTGGACGGGAAGTACGCTATCAGTTTATGCAACTTCCAATCCATCGGGACATGTCGATGCCGGTCAAAGAGCTTCCGCTATCGACACTAATGGCATGAACTACATAACAATCACTGGCCTAACCTTGGAGGAAGCAAACACCATATATAGCGGTAGTGGTGCCGGTTTTTATGCCCATGGTGCACCAAATACCATCCAAGTTAATGGCTGTACTATCATAAACAACGCCGGTGCCGGAATTATTATTGGAGGCACTTCACAATCAATTACAGTATCAAACTCTACACTCTCATATAACGGTGGCGAAGGAATCTATGGGAACAACGTTAATAATACAAACCAGGTTATAGATAACAACACCATAACTTATAACGGCTGGAATGCTGCTTCCGGCGGTGGCGATGGATCTGGAATAGAATCGCATATTGAGACCGGCCAAATTTATGGCAATATAATTAGCTATAACGGACTGGCTGGACCTGCGGGACAACAACACGGCATATATCTTATGTATCAACAAAACGGCGCAGCTCAAGTCTACGATAATGAATTCATAGGAAGTACTGATGGCGATGGTATTAAAGCCCGCGGTGGCGCAACCATTTATGATAACTATATCTCCGGTAATAACGATGGGGTAGAAGTAGGTGGTAATGCACCATATGATGCAACTTACTCGATTTATGACAATCTGATTCTTAATGGACTAAATACTGGAATATATGAAGATTCGATGGGTACGAATAACTTATACCTGAGTATCTATAACAATACACTTTACTACCCAGGCGGCTCCGGAAACCAGGCTATCGAACTCGAAGACAATATTACTTCACTAGATATTAGAAACAACCTAATTTCTATAGGCAACGGTTCCGGTCATATTTTTTGGATTAAAGTTGCTCTGACCAATACTGTCAAAATTGATGACAATCTATACTATGACCAGACAGTCGACTCAACTCCATTTGAGTCTGTCAGCACCAAGATGAATCTTACTAGTTGGCAGGCGCTTGGTTATGACAAACACTCGCTTACAACCAACCCGATGTTTGTCAGTCCTGGGACTAACTTTGCTTTAACTTCTTCTTCTCCAGCCATTAACGCTGGAGCCAATGTCGGTCTGACAGCCGATTATGCCGGAACTCCCATACCACAAGGTTCTGCACCAGATATTGGGGCCTATGAATACTGGGTTCCATCCTCGCCGACCAGTCTTGGTCAATATAAATCAGATGGAGTAACTACTATTGCTTCAGGCGGCTGGACTAATCAGAATAGCGAAATCTTTAAATTTAATATGTCATCCTCCAACTCCAGCGATTCTCTGACTCCGGCGGTTGAAGTAGAACCAATCGGCACTGCATTTACTGGTATAGCCAATGCTACTGGAAGTGCCATAGCATATAGTGGATCTCCCGTGATAGGCAGTGTAAGCGTAAGTGGACTGACATCTGGGGTAACTTATCACTGGCAAGCAGAAGTAACTAATTCGGCTGGAGTATCATCATGGGTACCAATGGGTGGCTCACCAGATTTTGGAGTAGATACATCTCCTCCAAATACTTTTGATCTATCGGCTCCAGCTAACAACACATGGAGCACGTCCACATCACCTACATTTACCTGGAATGCATCAGGCGATAGTGGTTCAGGACTAGCCAAATACCAGCTTTATGTCGATGGTACTTTGAATCGAGATAATATACCTTCAAGTTCAACTTCAACTACTCCATCCTCGGCTTTATCACAGGGAAGTCATACTTGGTATATCGTTGCCGTAGACAATGTCGGTAATTCCAAACAATCCACATCTACTTGGACTACAGATATCGATTCCATAGCACCATCAACTCCCGGAACGCCAATATTTACTTCACCCACAAGCAATAATAAACCTGCCGGTTATTGGCCAAGTTCTACTGATTCAGGGTCGGGGATATCATATTATACTTTTAATTGGTGCTTAAACTCTTCATTCACCGGATGTAGTGCAAATACGGCCACAGCATCAAACAATAGTTATTCTTTTCCTAACTCACTAGCTGATGGAACTTGGTATTTTCGAGTAAGCGCAACTGATGTTGCGGGCAATACTTCCAGCTATTCAAATTATGAATCAGTCCTAATCGATACCACTCCGCCATCCAGCTTTAGTTTAAATAGTCCAAGTCTTAATTCCTGGGTAGATAGTGCAACCCCAACTCTTAGCTGGGGAACATCCACCGATTCTGGCTCGGGAATTGCTAAATACAAACTATATATAGATGGCAATTTAAATAGAGATAATTTAAACTCGACTTCTACAACACCGGCACAAGCTTTAGCTGAAGGACAGCACTCTTGGTACATGATAGTCTACGACAATACCGGAAATTACACCCAATCATCCACATCATATTTTAATGTCGACGTTACTCCACCATACACTAGCGATTCCGGCGTTAGCAGTAGCTGGTATGATTCTCCCGTAACTATTACTTTATATCCTTACGATAGTGGAAGTGGTGTAGTAGCAACCTATTACACTACTAATGGTTCAACACCTACCACCAGCTCACCTGAAGGTACTTCTATTTCCATAAATCAGGATGGTATTTATACAATAAAATATTTCTCAGTAGATTTAGCTGGAAATGTTGAGGCAGTGGAAACCGAAGCTAATCAAGTTAAGTTGGATACCACACCGCCAACTACTCCCGGAAATCCTATTACAGTCTCACCAACCAACTCAACTACTCAGAATTGGACATGGACTGCCTCGACAGATACTGGATCAGGATTGCTTGGCTATGAGTGGATTGTATTTTCTACTCAAGATGATCATACCTTGCTATATCACGAAATGGCTACAAGTCCTCAGGCAACTACCAATCTAACAAATGGCACTTACGATTTTGAAGTAGCCGCCATTGATAATGCAATAAACTTCAGTGGCATTGGATATGGATCAGTAACCGTTGATACCATCCCGCCGGATGCCCCATTAATTTCTGAATCTACCGGAACATATAATAGTGCCCAGACCATTTCGCTAACACCAGCTAGCGATGCAGCATCGACTTATTACACTATCGATGGCAGTACTCCAGACAACACTAAAACACCTTACAGTGGACCTATAACTATATCTGGAACAGATGGTTCTACAGTTACACTTAAAGCAGTTTCATATGACTCTGCTGGCAATGAAAGTAGCATTTCATCTGCATCATATATATTCGATTTGTCGCCAATTGTCATTTCAGGAGTTTCAGATGGTGGTCAATATAACACGACAAAGACCGTAACTTTTAATAAAGGCACGGCCACTCTAAATGGCAGCTCATTTACTAACGGTACAACAATTACCGCTGACGGCAGTTACACTTTGGTTGTCAGTGATGCTATTAGTACGGTGACGGATAAATTTGTAATCGATACAACCGGACCAATATTTAACACCATTCCAAGTTCCAGCTACCAGATTAACGTAACTGAAGGCCAAACAGTAACTACTAACCCATACATTATTCAAGTAAAACCATCCGATTTAATCGGCATTACTAATGTCGATTTCTACATCGACAACATTCTAATTTGTACTGATACTACACCAAACAGTGCAGGGCTTTATGAATGTGCCTGGGATACTTCTAAATACCATTCAGATATTAAAGTGATTGTCACCAATAGTCTTGGAAACACCGCCACCCTTACGCGAGATACTACCGTAACAGTGCCACTAGCTTCTGCTTCAAAAGCTTCAACAAACAACTCTTCGAGTAGCTCAAGTAACTCTAGCGCTAGCACTACAACTACAAATTCCAATGAGCCGAGTTCAACTCCAAACTCTACAAACAATACTCAACCAGTAGCTACAACAATTAATAGCACTGCAAGCTTAGTCTCAAATACCAAATCCAGTTATAAATATTATTACCTACTGCTACTTTTATTTATTCCAATCCTACTAGTAACTTGGCTTATAAAAAGAAATCACTCAAAGGTATAATCTAGAATTTTATTCCCAGGGCTAAAACGAGTATTTTGATCTAATACTTTTGTTGCCTGAGATATGCTATCAAATGTGGGTTGTCCTATATTGCCATTTTAGAAAAGCAGTTACATATTGAAATATTTAGCTTATCGTGTGCTTTTTCGTTTTCGTCGCCAGATCAAGATGAAGCCAAATAGTATAAGAACAACTACTAGTACATACCGCCAAGCATGAGAGTTATTTTTATTGGCAGTAGAGGAT
>Ga0302320_10020179_pt1 | contig 13318 bp, 11 predicted proteins | sample Bog_T0_3_FD_202130 | JGI IMG/M metagenome (GOLD analysis project Ga0302320, IMG submission 202130) | Peat permafrost microbial communities from Stordalen Mire near Abisko, Sweden - Bog_T0_3 | ecosystem: Environmental > Terrestrial > Soil > Wetlands > Peat | place: Sweden: Abisko, Stordalen Mire...
GAGGGGAATGCTCCTCAAATTTGCTATCCTGAAAGTAGGAGCACAGGTGATCCCCAGTTAACTCTTTTATATTCAAATTTTTACCGGGATATATGGGGGGGGTGGGGGTCACGAGAAGGGCGGGGCTCGACAGCCGCCGTGGTTAGCAGATGCGAGTCTGCAACTGTCAAGTCCGCGATTCTGGAATTAATTCATAACTGCTTGATTATAAAACGCATATAGTTCTCCATGCACTGAGGGGATCGGCCCTCTCAATTTGATATTCTGAAGATAGATAGGTTTGAGTTCGATCAGATACATCAACCCTGGAACTTGTCTAGCACTCAGATTGGGCGCGGCTTCCTGGCGAAACCTCACTATCCCAAATTGGGGTCACGGGTGCGGGAGCAATGCAGGGACTACTATCAGCCTGTGCTGTTGCCGAAAGTTATACTTTTTCCAAGCGGGTTCTCGCTCTAAGTGCCGAACAGTGATAGATTTCCTTATGGTTTCGCACTTCTTTTCGAAGTGCGTACTATTACCGCTGGTTTCTGTTGGCGTTACTTTGATATAACTGCAAGTTGCAGCAAGGGAAAGGCTTCGGGGAACACAATGCCAGAGACAGCGATCGCACAAGGAACCGCTATGGAGATCACGGTCAGCAAATCAGACCTGCTAAAGGAACTCACTGCGACCCAGGGCGTCGTCGAACGCAAGACGACTATCCCAATCCTGTCCAATTTTTTGTTTGAAGCCGCCGACGGCCAGTTGACCATCACGGCCACGGATCTCGACCTCAGCCTGCGCACAAGTTGCGCCGCTACGGTCAAGAAAGAGGGCGCGTGTACCATCCCCGCCCGCAAGCTTTACGATTACGCAAAGCTCCTCGGCGATGGCGACGTCAGCATCAAGTTGTTGGAAAATCACTGGGTCAGCATTCGCGCTGGCCGCTCCATCACCAAGATGGTTGGCATGGCCCGTTCGAATTTCCCCAGTGTGCCGGTTTTTCCGACCGTCGGCGTCGTGAAGATTCCCGCGCAGACGTTCCGCACCCTGATTGCAAAAACGGTTTTCGCCATCTCAAACGAGGAATCGCGCTACACGCTGAATGGCGCGCTGCTAGTCCTGAAGCCTGAATCCATCACCATGGTCGCCACCGACGGACATCGGCTGGCGCACATCATGAAGGAAGGCCTCTCCTTTGACATTACAGGCGAACTGAAGACGTTGATACCACGCAAGGCGATGGTTGAGTTGCTCTCGCTGCTCGGTGCCCCTGATATCGAATTTGTGGAGTTTGCCAAAGACGAGTCCACGCTCTTCTTCCGCCTCGGCTCACGCCTGCTTACCTCGCGCCAGTTGACGGGCCAGTTCCCCAATTACGAAGCCGTGCTGCCCAAGGAGCACAACAAGAGCGTCAGCGTCCGCACGTTGGACCTACAGGCCGCCATTCAGCGCGTCGCGCAGTTTGCCGACGAGCGTTCGGGCGCCATCAAGATGCGCTTTGAGAAAAATGAACTGCGCGTTTCCTCGTCTTCCACCGAGACTGGCGAATCCGAGGACTCGATTGAAACCGAATATGCTGGCGAACCTCTCGCCATCGGATTCAACTCGCAATACCTGGTTGAGTTCCTCAAGGCGACTGACAGCGACAACGTATGCATCGAATTCAAAGACTCCCAATCCGCCGGCCAGCTGCGCCCCGAAGGCGTCGATGAATACAAGTATCGATACGTCGTCATGCCGATGCGAATCTGAGCTGCCGAGACTGAAAGCCTGAAGACCGGCGCGCAGCCCTGGGCTCCGCCGGTTTTCTTTTTGCAGCCGCCGTTCCAGCGCATGAGTAACTGGTAGCCACCCCTGGAACGTGCTAATTTGAGATTAGCTGTCGAGCGCGTTTCCGATGAAACTCCCCAAGTTTGGCTCCCGAAAGGTACCTGCGGCGCGCACTCCAGCTCCACTGGTTTTGCCCGTGATGGACGCCGTACGCGTGGATCTGCAATATCACCAGACACGCAATGGTGGCGACTTTTTTGATGCGCTCACCGCCGACGCTTCGCGCCTCGTCTTCTTGTTCATGGATATCGCTGGCCGACGAGTTGGCGCAATGGAGCTTGCAGCCTCTGCACAGGATGATTTCCGCAGCCGGACACCAGCGTTGCTCACCGGAGCCATCAACGAGGCCGAGGCGGTTTCAGAACTTTGCATGCACCTCAACCGCACTATCCTGGCAACCGCCGGGCGCGCCCATATGACGGCCGCGTTTCTAGGCGTCCTCAATAGCGGCGTGGGCGCTCTCACCTATATCAACGCCGGGCACGTCCCCGGCCTGCTGCTTACGCCAAACTCAGCCGAGTTTCTGGAATCGACGGGCCTGCCTCTCGGACTCTTCTCCCATGCCACCCATGAGGCCGGATTCCGCGTTATTCCCCGCGGAGGCGCGCTCCTAATGGTCTCGCGCGGGATCATCGAAGCACGCAACGGAGTCCTTGAGCACATTGGACGCAGCCACGAGTTCGGCGCCGAAGGCCTGATGAAGGCTGCCATAGGCGTGCAGCGCGTGGCGCAACCACTCTGCCGCACCGTGCTCGATTCCGCGATTGCGCACGCTGGCCGGCAGTTTGACAATGACATGTCGGTGGCCGCCATCTCGCGCGATGCATAGCTTTGTAGCTCATTAGAAAACCGTGAACCCTCCGAAGGAGCTACTCGGCGGGTTCACGGCTGTTACGACGTTTGCGGTTGGTGCATACCACCACCCAGCTAGATGTCGAGGTTCTTCACGTCGAGCGCGTTGTCTTCGATGAACTTGCGGCGCGCTTCCACGTTTTCGCCCATCAGAGTCGTGAAGATGGCTTCAGTCTCCGTCAGATCTTCGAGTTTGACGGAGAGCAGAGTACGGCGCTCGGGATCCATGGTGGTTTCCCAAAGTTGCTCTGCGGTCATCTCGCCCAGACCTTTGTAACGCTGGATCTGGTAATCCTTGCGGCCTTGTTCGAGGACAAAGTTAAAGAGATCGCGCACGGTTTTCTTTTCGACTGGATCACGGGAACCGCCTTTCGCGGCGACGCGCGTCGGCGTGCCACCCTTGATGGTCTTGCCCTCGATTTTGTCGGCGTCCGCCTTCTCCGCAGCGGAAATAATGTCATCGGTCTCTTCCTTGGAGACTTCGACGTTCTTGACCCACTCGACGACGAAGGGCGGTTTCATGAACTCCGCAATCTGGCGATAGCGCGACATCATCTGCTTGTATTCTGGGCTCGATATGAGTCCCCAACTGATGGCGTGCGGTGTGCCCTGTGAGTTGACGAAGCGCGCGTCCCAGAGCTGCAGTTCCTCGTCAAAGTGCGTGGAGACCTTCATGAACTGCTCTTCCCTGGCGATGGCATTGAGGCGCGCTTCAATGTTGGCGATGCGCGTGGGCACCGCTTCGGCCGTGCCATGGAAGTCTTCGCGCTTGGAGAGCTCGAACTCGGGAAGCATTTCCGTCACGCGCTCGTTACGGATGCGCTTGTCCACCTTGTCCAGAAATCCAAGGTACTCGTTGAGGCGGGTCATGAACTGCGCCAACTGCCTTGACTCCAACCGCGCGGCGCCTTCTCCGTAGCGAACGATCAGTCCGTCGGAGGCACGCTTGATCATGACCTGCACAAACTCCGCGTCGTTCTTGATGTACTGCTCGAAGCGGCCCTTCTTGATCCGATAGAGCGGCGGCTGCGCAATGTAGATGTTGTTGCGCTTGATCAGATCCTGCATGTGACGGAAGAAAAACGTCAACAACAGGGTGCGAATGTGTGAGCCGTCGACATCGGCATCGGTCATCAGGATGATCTTGCCGTAACGCAGTTTAGACGGATCGAAATCATCCTTGCCGATGCCACAGCCGAAGGCCGTGATCATGGCGCGAATTTCTTCGTGGCCGAGCATCTTGTCGTAACGCGCCTTCTCGACGTTAAGTATCTTTCCCTTGAGCGGGAGAATTGCCTGGAATCGCCGGTCCCGTCCCTGCTTGGCGGTACCGCCTGCGGACTCACCCTCGACGAGGTAGACTTCACAGCGGTCGGGATTGCGCTCGGAGCAATCCGCTAGTTTGCCGGGAAGGCCGCCACTGTCGAGCACGCCTTTGCGGCGGGTAAGATCGCGAGCCTTGCGAGCCGCTTCACGCGCGCGCGCGGCATCGATGGCCTTATTGATGATCTTTTTCGCGATCTGCGGATTCTGCTCGAAGAATGCTCCAAGGCGCTCGTTGATGAACTGCTGCACGGCACCTGCGATATCGGAGTTGAGCTTGCCCTTGGTCTGGCCCTCGAATTGAGGCTGCGGCAATTTGACACTCACTACCGCGACCAAACCTTCACGGACGTCATCGCCGGAGAGATTTTCCTTCAGATCCTTGAACAATCCGAGCGACTGGCCTGCGGCGTTGATGGTGCGCGTGAGCGCCGAGCGGAAACCTTGGAGGTGGGTGCCGCCATCGACGGTGTTGATGTTATTGGCGAAGCTGAAAAGCGTTTCGCTGTAGGAGTCGTTGTACTGAATTCCTATCTCGCAGGAGAGTTCGGGCTTCTCTGACTCCATATAAATCGGCTTTTCGTGGAGAACGTTCTTGCCCTTGTTCAGATGCTTGATAAATTCGGCAATGCCGCCGCTGAACTTGTACTCGCTACGCTTGGCCTCGCCCGTCTTCTGGTCCGTCGTGCGTTCGTCGGTTAGCGTGATGATCAGCCCCTTGTTGAGGAAGGCCAGCTCGCGCAGCCGATTGGCCAGCGTGTCGTAGTTATACTCGGTGACGGTAAAAATCGACCGGTCGGGAACGAAATGAACCTTGGTGCCACGACGCTTTGTGGTGCCGGTCTGGATCAGCTTGGTGGTAGGAACTCCCTCGGAATACTCCTGCTCCCAGATCGCGCCGTCGCGGCAGATTTCAAGATCGAGTTGCTCGGAGAGCGCGTTCACGCAGCTCACGCCGACGCCGTGAAGTCCACCGGAAACCTTGTAGGTCGAGCTATCGAACTTGCCGCCGGCATGGAGCACGGTCATAACAACCTGGGCAGCGGACAAACGTTCGCCATCCATATCCATTTCATCCACGGGGATTCCGCGGCCATCGTCGATCACCGTGACAGAGTTGTCGAGGTGGACGATCACGTCAATCCTGCTCGCGTATCCGGCCAGCGCTTCATCCACCGAATTATCAACCACCTCATAAACGAGGTGGTGCAACCCCATTTCACCCGTGGAACCGATGTACATGGCAGGGCGCTTACGGACGGCTTCCATGCCTCCGAGAACCTTGATGGAGTCGGCAGTGTAGCCGGATTCGGCGGTGTTTGCGGTCTTCTTCCATTCGCCAGCGGCGGCAGCTAACGCTTCGGGACTCGCTTCACTATTGGGCAACGGATTTTGCGACTTCTTTTTCTCGTTTAGTTCTTCCACGTGGAGAGTTGTCTCTTTCTCGGCGTTCACAGTTGTTGGCTTAGAGGACATTTGTGTTCTTTCCAGGGATCGTTTTGGCTCAGGCAGCACAACCGTGCGTCTCAAACAGTAGGGACGACCAAAACAGGGTGCTGGAACACAGATTCACGTCTGTCTGGATAGTGTTGATAACTGATATCGGCTTCAATGGATGACCGGTTTGAATCATCGTCACCTGGATGTACTACGCCTGTATTCATTTTAGCACGAACGGGGTTTTGGCGTTTGTCCGTAAATGATTGAAATATAAAACGTTAGTGGCCGTTCTTGAGCGGGGAACACAGAGCGGGAATACAGCCGGAAATAGATCGGCAAAATGGTGAGTTCAAAAGGCGCCGGCAAGGCTGGATTCGCTTCCGGCGCGCCGCGTCTGTTTCGGCTGAATGTGCGCGGTGTTGAGAACAAACCAGGAAATACATCCGGGAATAAAAAACTCCAGGCTCAGTTCTTGCTGATGTACGTTCGCCGCTTTATCCCGTCGCTTCACAAGGAGACGTTTATGCGCGAAACGAAACCGCTGACAGATGCAACCCTACAGTCCCTCGGAACAAGTTCCGCCACATCGCCGGCGAGCTCAGACGGCATTGACCGTCGCGGATTTCTGCATTGCATGGCGTGGGCCGGCACTGGAATCGTCTGGAGTTTGGCCGGAGGAATTCCTGTTTCCAGCGACTTTGGCGCTGCAACTCCAAAACAACGCGCGGAAGATTTCAGCTTCATTCAGATCAGCGATAGCCACATCGGGTTTTCCAAGCCTGCCAATACGGACGTGACCGCCACCCTGCAGAAGGCCGTGGACAAGATCAAAGCCACACCCACCGTGCCGGACTTCCTGATCCATACCGGCGACCTCACCCACACTTCCAAGCCCGCTGAGTTTGACACCATGGACCAGGTGCTCAGCGGAACCAATCGCCAGATATTCTACGTTCCCGGAGAACATGACACCGCAGTTGACGATGGCAAGTTTTACCTCGAGCGCTACGGCAGAGGCTCGGCAGGAAATGGCTGGTACAGCTTCGACCACAAGGGCGTTCACTTCGTTGGCCTTGTCAACGTGGTGCAGCTTGAAGGAATGGGCAAGCTGGGCGGCGATCAACTTGCGTGGCTCAAGCAGGACGTCGCGAGCCTGGGAAGCAGTACGCCGGTGGTGCTCTTTGCCCACATCCCGCTCTGGGCCGTTTATCCCAACTGGGGTTGGGGCACATCGGATAGTGAACAGGCGCTCACCTTGCTGAAGCGCTTCGGCTCCCTCACGGTATTGAATGGCCACATTCACCAGGTGATGCAAAAGGTGGAAGGCAAAGTAACGTTTCATACTGCGATGTCCACCGCGTTCCCACAACCGGCACCCGGCGCAGCGCCCTCTGCCGGGCCAATGAAGGTGCCATCCGAAAAGCTGCAGAGTGTACTCGGGCTCACCAACGTCCACTTCGTTTCCCAGAAGCATCAACTCGCAGTTGTGGACGAGAGTCTGGTGGACTCCAGCACGGCGGCATCATAGGGTCAATGCGATGAGAAGAATAAACCTGTCGACTTGTGCCACGGCTCTCGCGCTGGCCGTCGCCGTGCTGTCATTCGTTCATCCATGGGGAAACCTGCGTGTTGGTTCTCCCCCTGGTACGGCGATGCTGACTGGCTCCAATGTAACGAACGAGGTTCGAGAGGTCATCGCGCAAAAGTGCGGGGACTGCCACTCGAACAATACGCGGTGGCCTCTCTACGGCAGGGTTGCGCCCACCTCGTGGTTCGTGGAGCACGACGTACATGAAGGCCGCGAGCGGATGAACCTCTCTGCATGGGGGCAGTATAGCGTCGACAATCGCATCGACCTCCTGGGGAAGATGGGCACCCAACTTCGCCAGGACAAGATGCCGTTGAAGCAATATCTGCTGCTGCATCCCGAGGCGCGACTTTCGGGAGCAGATCGAAAGCTCATTGTTGACTGGACTAAAGCCGAGCGCAAACGCCTCATGACCGAGGCAGCAAAGTAATGTCGATTCCAAGCAGATTACGGAGATGAAATGAAACACGCGCGCCTGGTAAATGAGGCGGTCTATTCTGTCGCCTGCCGCGTCGGAGTTGTGCTCGTTTTGTTGCTGCTGGGGCTGGTCGTCTTCCCCAAGATTAGCCGCGCGCAGCAAGGCGCGGATCAGGGCAAGCAACTCTTTGAGAAGCGCTGCACCGGCTGCCATTCCCTGGACATCAACAAGGAAGGCCCGCGCCTGCGAGGGATTTACGGAAAACAGGCCGGAACTGCTCTCAATTTCAATTATTCGACCGCGCTCAAGTCTGCGCACTTCGTTTGGGATGACCAGCGATTGGAAAAATGGCTCACCGACACTCAGTCTTTGGTTGAGGACAACAATATGGACTTCCACGTGCCCAAAGCGGACGAACGCGCAGCGATCATCCAGTATCTGAAGCTGTTGTCATCACCCCAGACCGTCTCGAATTCTCCGGCCCGTTAGCCCCAGAATCTCTGTATCAGCACCGCAGGGTTAAGTTTCGGCATCTAAAACCGCGAGCCGCCTTTGAGATCGCAAATCGGTTTTATGGGTAGGCTCCATTCGGAGGAAGGGTAATGTCAAGAAAGCTTTTGATGTCGTTGTTCTGTGTTGCCGTCGTGCTGGCGTCTGTGTCGCTTCTTTCGGCCGCTCATCCCACCGCCGGGTCGCCGGCCCCGCAATTCACCATGAAGTCCCAGGATGGCACACCGGTGAGCCTGAAGGATTTCCGCGGCAAGTGGGTGGTGCTCTACTTCTACCCCAAGGATTTCACTAGCGGCTGCACGCTGGAGGCGCACAACTTTGAGCGTGATCTGGCCGAATACCAGAAGCGCAATGCCGTCATCGTAGGTGTCAGCGTTGACGATACGAATTCGCACAAGCAGTTTTGCGTGAAGGAAGGGCTCAGCTTCAAACTGCTCTCCGATACCGATCACAATGTCTCAAAGGAGTACGGCACGCTTACGGAAATGGTATTCACCCATGCCGCGCGCAATACCTTTCTGATCTCGCCGGATGGCAGGATTGCCCGCGTCTTTGACGATGTGAAGCCAGCCGAACACAGCGCGCAGGTGCTGGCGGCGCTCACGGAATTAGAAAAGAAGTAGGACTGGATTTGACCTCACTGGCCGCCGCAATGTCGGTGCCCCATCCTTCCGCCCTCGTCTTGGATGGAGGATGGGGTAGTTTTCTTCGCTCTTGCGCTTAAGACCTAGCGCCTTCCTTCATTCACCACCGGTAGCTCGATATAGCTGGCTGCGCCTTCCGCGTGGTAAATCCGCTGAGTCGCCTTTACGTAATCTCCAGGTTTTGCGAAGAAGATATTCGGCACAAACTTCTGTGGGTTGCGATCATAGAGCGGAAACCAGCTTGACTGCACCTGCACCATGATTCTGTGTCCGGGCAGGAACACGTGATTTGCCGCGGGTAACGTGAATTTGTATGTCAGGGGCGTATTCGAAGCGATCGCCTTTGGAGTCTCGAAGCTTTCGCGGTACCGCCCGCGGAAGATGTCCATCGCGATCCCCAGCTCGTATCCGCCTAGCTCCTGCTGACTCGGCACCACATCGGGATAGACATCGATTAGCTTGACCACCCAGTCACTGTCCGTGCCGCTGGTGGAGGCCACGAGGTGTACCACGGGAGCCCCGCCGATGCGCACTGCTTCGCTAAGAACCGGCGATACGTAGGACAGCACATCTGGGCGTCCATCCGCTGCGCGTTGATCCATCACCAGCCAGCGTCTCCACGCCGCACTGTCTGCAAATCTCACCGGGCGCGGTTCATAAGGTACTGGCTTCGCCGGATCGGAAACGTACTCGTCATAAGCAGTGGGAGACTTGGCGTCGCCCTTTGCCGGTGCGGTAAAGGCCAGTCCAAAGCCCGCAGTCAGATACAGCACCTTGGATTTCGACGCGCAACCGTTTTCACACGCCAGCGGCCAGGTACTCAGTCGATCCCAGTGGTTCTCCCCGGTGTTGTAAATAAATACCGGAGGAGTGTCGGCCTTGGGGGCACCATCCTTCAGATACTGGTCAAAGAACGGCCTCAGCACCTCGCGGCGGAATTGCCGTGCAGTGTCCCCATTCCACTGCAGCGGCCCCAGGGAATACTCGTCGTAATTCACTCCGCTGTGGTACCACGGCCCCATCACCAGGAAGTTCATGTCGTTCGCCGTGTCTCGCGGTTCCATCGCCTGGTAGCAGTGGATCGCGCCCCACATATCCTCCTGGTCCCAGAGCCCCTGAATCCACATGGTCGGGACCGTCAGAGGCTGCGCCGCCATAACTTTGTCCAGCGCCTGTCCCTGCCAGAAGCCGTCGTAAGCAGGATGCTCCGCAATCTTATGCCACCATGGAAATTGGTCAAGTCCTGCGGCCTTCGCGAAGTCTCCCGCCGAGCCGGCGCGAAGAAAATTGTCGTAATCGTCGTACGCCTTTCGCGGGATGTCGCGGCCTTCGCCCTTCACGCTCGTCTGATACGTGATGTAGTCGAAGTTGGGCTGACGGAAGGCGCCATAGTGGAACCAGTCATCTCCCATCCAACCGTCCACCATCGGACTCATCGGCGCCGCCACCTTCAACGCGGGATGCGGATTGACCAGCGCCATCAGCACCGTGAAGCCTTCGTACGAGCTCCCCAGCATGCCCACCTTGCCGTTGGATTCGGGTACGTTCTTCACTAGCCAGTCGATTGTGTCGTAGGCGTCGGTGGAGTGGTCGGTATTGGTGGAATTCAGAGGCCCCCGCAAGGGGCGAGTCATCAGGTAGTCGCCCTCCGAGCCATACTTGCCGCGAACGTCCTGAAAGACGCGGATGTAGCCACCGTCCACAAACACATCGTCGCCTGCATTCAGCGCTGCCAGCATATGCGGAGAATCCGTGTGTTCGGCGCGTCTCGCTGCATTGTAGGGAGTGCGGGTCAGGACGATGGGTGCGTGCGTTGCCCCACGCGGAATCACGATGACGGTAAACAGTTTGACTCCATCGCGCATCGGGATCATGGCCACCCGCTTCACGTAGTCATACGTGGCTGTCGGAGCTGCATACATGGCGGCAATGTCCGGCGTGAGTGGCGAGGTTTGCGCATGAATCGACAACACTGGGGCCATCACGGCGGCCACAATCAAAAAACGCCGGAACAAAGGTACACCGGTCATTCAAACTCCCACAATCGAATTAAGGAATGGCAAAACTCACTTTATGACAGCGCCATCATTGTAGCGGATACGAACTGGTGGCCCACATCCGCCTGTCTTTGGCGAATGTGGGAGTAACGCTCGGTTCAGGCAGCGAGATTTACTTCCTTGCTGCCGCGAACGTCCAATTCTCTCCCAGGTAAAAGTTCACGAGCGAGCAACAGAGAATCGCGATGCTGTTGGAGACAAGCACCGGTAGGCGCGCCTCCTGCACCAGCAGTCGCATTAGCACCAGATTCCCCACCAGCGAGACCGATCCGTTCGAGAAATGAAAACGCAGCAGTCTCGTGCACAGTGCAAAATTATTTCTGTCGCACCACGTGTAATGCAAATGCCACGCGAAGTTGTGCAGCAGCGTCAACTCAACCGCCGCAGCCGATGCAATCAGGTAGTGACCCGGCATCCACCGCGACAGCACCGCCAGCGCCGCCAGTTGCAGAGCCATTCCCACGGCACCCACCAAGTTGAATTTCCACCAGCGTTCGACGGTACTCACGGTGAGTATATTCACGGCAACGGCTCCTCCCGGTAGAGTTGCGCAGTATGCCGCACAGTAGTGCCCACGGCCATTGCAAACATCCCCACCACAGCAATCGTTCCACCCAAGTCGAAGAGCAGCATCCGATGCCCGAAGAGCGTGGCGTAAGGGCTGTGCAGCAGCGCAAGGTTGCCGATCGCCAGCAGAATGCGAATCTCCGTGGGACCGAAAATGCCTTGCGAGAGTTGGAAGTGCGCAAGCGTATAAGTGGCAAGATAGCCTTCGCTTGATAGAAGCAGGAAGCCTACCAGCATCGAGACCGCCGTCTGCCAGTGTGCCAGGCCCGAGTATCCTAACCCGCACATCAGCGCAATTGCCCCAAATAGGTCCACCATGTGATCCACATAGAATCCGTAGCGCGGACGCTGCTGCCGTCGTACCCGTGCCAGCGTTCCATCCATGCTGTCGCCCAGCCAGTTCAGGACCAGGAACACAATCACCAGCAACAGCGCCCGTCGGTTGTAGCGAGCCAGTGCGTAGCAAACGCCTGCACCAATTTGTGTGCACAACCCGAGTGCGGTGAGCTGATCTGACGTAACCCACCCGGGAGTTCGCAAGGCCATCCACTGCAACACCCGCTGCTCCACCGCAGCCGTCATGGCGCGGTTCACCCGTCGCGCCGGAACGAATGCCATTTCACGATCAATTACAGCCGATTTCGAATCCATCGTCTCTCCTCCGATTTCGTTGCGGTTTGCAATCTCTTTTCACGGCTTCTTCCGTAGAGCGTTCGCCGTGGAGCGCAGCGTGAATTCCAGCGACTCCCGCGGAACGCTCTGCACAAATGGGCGAACTACCCAGCCTAGTCCGCGCGGAATGTTGCGCGTCAGCGAGACTGACTCAATCTGCATGTAGAGACCGCCGTCCTGTTCGGCGTAGCTCCAGTAGCTGTTCAGACGCCACAGGAAACCGTGCCCCTCGCCGGCGTTCAGAGCGCGTTCTGAACTGGTGCCCGCTGCGTCGATCTCTGAGATCCTTGTACTGCGCGAGAAACTGTATCCATGCTGCCGGTCGAGCTCCGCGAAGGTGACGTCATAAGTCGTGTCCATCACCACCGTGAGCACGTGATGCTGGCGCACTCGAAGTTGCGCCTGGAGGTGATCCCCACGTCGCGAAAGCACACGGCCTTGTACTACCTGCGGACGGAAGCATTGAGGATAGGCCGCAAAGTCTTTCATCAGCCGCTCGAAGTCCGCAGCCTTGGCTCCGGCAGCGAAGGCCGTGCCCCGCCAGTGGTGGAGCATGGCTCCGTGCGATATAGCTCCTGAGTGGGTAAGCTCATCGACGATCAACTCGCCCTTGTGCAGGCGAGCCTCAATCTCCGGGCTCGTCGTTCCGTCAGCCAGGAAAATAGACGCCGAGCGATGCTGCTGATCGAGACGCGATTCGAGGGCGTTGATATAGGAATCGAAAGCCGCGAGAGCCGCGGGCGTCGGCTGCGCGAAAACCCAGGTTGGTACCGCTGCCAGAAGTAGCAGCGCCCAAGTCTGCCATCTGATTCGTAAGCGTTTCATGGATCGACCATGCTTCAAGCATGACTCCATGGCAATGCATGGCACCTCATCCAAGGGAATTTGTTTCTCACCGTGCAACTGAATGAAAGGCAATGCGTTGTGAGAAGTTCTATATTGCGAGAAGGCTTTGGAATGCGCTCGCGATTGGATACACTGGCCTGCGACGATGGCGGACTCGCAAAAAACCGGGCTCTACCGCTTCGGAGTCTTTGAAGCCGATGCCTCAACCGGAGAGCTGCGCCGCCAAGGCATACACATTAAGTTAAACGCGCAACCCTTCCTGGTGCTGCTGGCGCTGTTGGAGCGCCCCGGCGAACTTGTGACTCGCGAGGAAATCTGCCGCGAACTGTGGCCAGACGGAATCTTCGTCGATTACGAGCATGGCGTGAACTCAGCCATCAACCGCATCCGCGAGGCTCACAGAGACACGGCGAGCAACCCAAAATACGTTCAGACCCTGGCGCGTCGCGGCTACCGATTTCTGGCTCCGGTCGAGGTTGTTACCTTCGAAAGGCCCATTCCCAACCGGCAAAGTTCGACTCCAACTCCCGAATCGCCAGTTGCCAGCCCACAGCTTTCCGAGTCCGCAAAGCCCAATCCCGAAGAT
>Ga0302320_10020184_pt1 | contig 13315 bp, 15 predicted proteins | sample Bog_T0_3_FD_202130 | JGI IMG/M metagenome (GOLD analysis project Ga0302320, IMG submission 202130) | Peat permafrost microbial communities from Stordalen Mire near Abisko, Sweden - Bog_T0_3 | ecosystem: Environmental > Terrestrial > Soil > Wetlands > Peat | place: Sweden: Abisko, Stordalen Mire...
GCGGCCTCGGTTTTGGAGCCGCCGCCCTGAATGAATTTCACCACCCGTTCCCGCAAGTCCAACGCATAGGCTTTCATGCCCTCAAGCCTATCACACTATGTCCCAATGTCAATATGAAATGCTATAGCCGTTACTTTTGCTAAAGTAACCGTTCCTCCTTGCTCGTCGCGCCGAAGTCGGACGAAGGCGGCCCAAACGAGGAGATGGCCGGGGTGAGAATTCTCACCCTGAGGCGCTTCTTTACTTCACCGCGGCTATCAGTATGCTCTCCTTCTAATCAGCGGAATTTGATGACAACGACTCTCAATCGCATTTTGGCTTTGCTTGCGGTTTACACCGAAAAATATGTGCTGTCTTTGGTGTTTTTCTGCCTCGCCTTGCTGGAGTTTAAAAAAATCTGGAACTTTCTGTCAGGGCGACTTGGCGCCGAAACCGCAGTGTTCATGGATGCGGTCCACCACCTGATCATGCTCCTGCTTTATATGTTCACCGGCTTGTTGTTGCTGCTGGCGTGTCGTCCCGCGGTGCCGCCGCAAAAGCTGAGATTTATTCTCGTCCCCTTGGCCGCGACTTTCTTCTACCTCGTCTATTCCACTGTTCCATTATTCCCGGCATCATTGCAAATCAACCTATGTCCGCGGAGTTTGCAAATGTCGCTCCTCGCCGTCGGCCTGACCTGCACCATCGTCGGGCCGATGTTCGCGATTTGGGGCATTGTGCACCTCGGACGTTCATTTGGCGTTTATGTCACAGTGAGACAGGTGGTCACGACCGGGCCTTATCAATGGGTTCGTCATCCGATGTATCTGGGCGGGGGTTGCATGTGCGTCGGTGTTGCAATCGCGAATTTTTCCGGCGCCTACTTCCTGCTGGTTGCGATGCACATTTCCTTGTTGCTCTACCGGGCACACTTGGAACAGATGCAGCTTTCCGAGCACAGCGCGGAATATCGGGAATACATGAAACGCACTCGATTCATTTCCCCAAAGTTCCGCCAATCCGCCAGCGATTCGCTCAAAGCAGAGTAAGAGATAGCGCTGGAGTCGGCGCGCAACAGAGGCACAGGTTCGCTGGGAACAATAGTTCATCCAGAACCTTGCGATTCTGCGGCTAAACCAGGCCGGTTCCGTTCAGAAACGGCTTCAGTTTTTCCGCCAATTCTTCCGGCATTCGCCTCGGCTTCTCGTCAATCCCGGTGCAGGCGTGGAAGGTTTCGGCTTCGAGGACGAGTTTGCAGAGTTGGTTGGTGACGCGGTGGCCGAAATTCAAGCGCACGCGTTCGATGAGCGTCGGCCAGACTTCGATCGCCAGCAAATCATCGTAGCGCGCGGGCGATTTGTAACGCAGCCGCGCCTCGATGATGGGGAAAATCACGTCTTTTTCTGCCAGTGCAAAACGGTCGGGCCGAGCGAGCGGATGAATTCGCCACGCGCCGCCTCAAGCAAATCAAGGTAGCGCGAGTGGTAAATGTGATTGCCGACGGTGCATTCGGCGTAGCTGACGCGGTGCGTGTGGCATAACATCGTTCAAAGTCTAGGGTTCGGAGTTCGGGGTTCAAAGTTTTTTCGTCCTCGTTCTCGTCCCCCGGCCTCTCCTCGTTCGGCGGGGAGAGGGAAAATTAATTTGTGGGATGATTTCCCGGCGTAGGCCGATTGCATCGGCCAACACCGGGCTGATTTCCGCAGCACCTTCAGCGCGTTAAATCACACCGCCAGCTTCAAGTGGGTGATGCGGAAGATGGCGCCTTTCGGCTCGTTGCCGAGGCACTGAATTTCCCAGCCGTGGGCGAGGACGATTTGCTGCACGACGGCGAGGCCGAGGCCGGTGCCTTTCTGATGCGTCGTGAAATAGGGCTTGAAAATTTCCTGCCGGCGTTCGGGCGGGACGCCGGGGCCGTCGTCGCGGATTTCGAGGGCCGCCTCGCTGGCGCTGACGCGCCGCGCTGAAATTTGAATCTGCCCGTTCACGTCTGCGGCCTGGATGGCGTTGATCAACAGATTGAACAAAACCTGGCGGAACAACTGGTCGTCGGCCTCGATTGCAATCGGTTCGCCGCCGGTCTCCACGCGGAGTTTCTTTTCCTCAATGTCGTGGGTCAGCGCGCGCACCACTTCGGCGGTGGCGGACGGCAGCGCGATTTTCGAGCGGCGAATTTCGCGCGGGCGCGAGTAGTTGATGAATTCGGTCAGTTGCGCGGTCACCTTGTCGGTCTCGTCCATGATGACGCGGGTCTTCTCGCGGATGTCGGACGGGGCGTCGGTCTGTTTGGAAAGCATCTGCGCGAGGCCGCGGATGATGTTGAGCGGGTTGCGGGTTTCGTGCGCGAGGCCGGCGGCGGCGAGGTTCATCTCCTTGAGATGCGAATTGAGTTCGCTCGCGCGGACGAGGCGGATCTGCAGTTCCGCCGTCTTGGAAACATTGCGCGCGGCCATTCCCGCGCCGGCGGCGGACATGCCCGCGAAAAAAACGATGACGAACCGCAGCCAGAGGTCGCGAACGCAGACGGCGCGGTAATTTTCCGTGGACATGGCGAGCACCAGCCCGTGCAATTCATGGGTGGCGGCGAGCGCCCGGTAATCGGCATCGGACATGTTGCGCATCCACGGCGGACGACCGCGCGACATCCCGCGCCGCGCGCCCGGTTCGGCGTTGGTGGCGGTGCCGGTGGCGGCGCTGACAAGACCGTTCGTGGGCGGCGGCCCGCCCGGTTCGGCGTTGGTGGCGGCGCCGGCAAAACCGTTTGTGGGCGGCGTTTCGCCCGGCGGCGTTTCGGGACGCGGAAAATCACCGCGCATTTCGTTGGTCATGTCGCGAAACGACGGCAGGACAACGGTGGGATTGGTCGCGCCTTCGGGACCGACCCCCGTGCCCGTCACCGGCCAGATAAAAGTGACATAACCGTCCGACCATCGCTCGCTTTCAGCCGGGGTTTCGCGTGACAGCAGATTGGTGTTGCCGACGGCGACGATGTAGTCGCCGTCGGTGTTCAGCAAGCCGACCGAAATCAAGCGGATGGAATTGACGAGTTCGTTGGTGCGGTTGCGGACGAGTTCTTTCAGGAGCGGGTCGAGGCGTTCCTGCGGAGTCGCGCCGCGAATTCGGAGGGCGTGCGTGACGGCGCTCAAGGTGTTGGCGATTTCCTGGGACCGATTCCGCAAATCGGTCTTGGCGGCTCCGCGGACCTGGAAGTGCTCCTCGATCTGCCAGGCAACGACCAGCACCCAGACTCCAAGCAGCAGACCGTAAATCAAATTGCTATTTCGTTTGGGTTGCATGATTCGTATTCCAATTTAAGGCTGGGGCGAGAAAAATCCATCCCCATTTCTCGGGGTCGAACTGTTGTTCGCCGGCTGGCGGTCAAGAAAACGATCCAGTTCCTGCTCCGGAATCGAATTGGTGATCATCGGCGCCTGGCCGGTTTCATGCGCGGACATGGCGGCGAGTTCATCCGGCATCTGGACGACGTGCGGCGTGATAAACATCAGCAACTCGTCCTTTCCGTTCGCCTTGCTGGTGAACTTGAAAAGATTGCCGAGCACCGGTATGTCGCCGAGAAGCGGCACTTTGCTTTCACTGGAGGACTTTTGGTTGCTGATGAGGCCGCCGATGACGACGGTCTGGCCGTCGGGAGTAATGACCACGGTGTTGGCGGAACGTTTGAGGAGATTGGGCGCATACACGGCGGAGGTGAACAGGCTGGCGCCTTCAATCACCTGGCCGGGCGTCGAGGTGTCAATGGAGGTGATTTGCGGCTCGAGAATCATTTGCACCAGGCGGTTCTTCCCGATGAACGGCGTGACATCCAATTGGATGCCGACGTTCTGATAGCTGCCGTTGATGGAAGGAACGGTGGTGCCGGTGCCGCCGACAGCGGTTAAACTGACGCTGCTGGGCAGATAGACGCTCTGGCCGACGACAATTTCCGCCAACTGGCCGTCGCGCGCCAGAACGGACGGGCGCGACAGCACCTGCGCCTTGCCGGCGGTGGCAAGAGCCTGGATTGTCCCCGTGAAATCATTGCCCATGATCTGATAAAGCCCGCCGTTCCCGCCCGATCCCGACAGGGATGCCGGCACGCCAAAACCGTTGTTCACACTGTAACTCGTCGTCAACGGAGTAAGGCCGCTAGGCCCGATGGTTGGAGTCCCATACGTTGTTGTGCTGCCACCAGCTGGATTTGCAACAACTGTAGAAGGGGTGGTAAGACTGTAATTGGTTATATACCCCGTGATCACCCCGAAGTTATGGCTGAAACCGTTGTAATTGCCCTGAACACCGAAATCGAGCGCTTTGCTGTCGTCCACTTCGAGGAAGACGGCCTTGATAAGCACCTGCGGCACGGGCACGTCGAGTTCGGCTAGAACTCTATAGATCTGCTCCTTGGTCTCCTCGTCGGCGATGATGACAAGGTTGTGCGTCACCGGGTCCACCGAAATTTGCGCGGTGCCCACTTGGCCGTTGTTGTTGTATGCCGAGTTGCCGTTAGCGGCATTGCCGCGTGCTCCCGCAACAGCGCCGGCACCGCCACCACCACCGAAGGCAGCACCGCCGCCGCCGAAGCCGCCGCCACCACCACCGAAGCCGCCGCCGCCACCGCCCCGGCCACCACCGCCACCGCCACCGCCACCGCCACCGCCGCCACGGCCACCGCCAGCGTGGACTTGCAGCGCGGCGCAAATCAGAAATATCAGAATGCCGCTGACCTTTTGCTTGAAATGGTTTGTCGTCATATTTTGTATTTTCGTTGAATTTTTTCGTGGTTTGGAATCCTCTACGGCGTTGCACCGGTGCCGATGCCGGTGGATACGTTGGCGGTGCCCGCGCTGTTCGCGCTGCTTTGATTGCGATTCATGAGCGCGCTGGTCTGGGTGGTGCCGCGAGAATTGTTGCCCCCGAACATGCTGTTGAGCGTTTGCAGCGTCTGGTTCGGATCGGCGTTTTTCAACTGATAAGTATAAACTTGCTGGTCGCGAGTCGAAGGCTTGTCCATATCCGCAATCACGCCCGCAATTTCGTCCATCAAATCCTTCGGCGCGGTCACAACGACCGCCGAGGTGCGCGAGTCAGGCACAACGCCGATCTGCTGCGCCTTTTGAATGCGCTGGCTGGTGGTGCCGGCGCCGCCGGCGCCGCCGAATCCACCGCCACCGCCACGGCGTCCGCCACGGCCGCCAAGCTGAACCGGCGACTGGGTGCCGGTGGAGCTGGGGAAAATGCTGCTCAACTCGTTCGCCACGTCAATCGGGCTGGCCCATTTCAGCGGGAAAGTCGTGACCACCGTTTCCATCTCGGCGCTGTCATCCACCATCCGGATGATTTGAGCCAGATGCCGGATGTTGGACTGCGTGTCGGTGATGATGATCGAGTTGCCGTTCGGATCGGCGACAATGATCGCCTGCTCCGAGACGAACGACTCCAACTCCGTGACCAGTTGATTGGCATCCACAAACCGGATGGGAATGATCCACGTCGCAATCTCGGCGGTGTTCGGAATGTTGGTCCATATATTGCCGGTCTTGACCGGGATGTTGCGTGTCTTCGCGTCATTTTTGTTCAAAATCGTCAGCGTCCGCCCTTCGCAGATGGCCGCGTAGTTGTTTTTGTTCAACTCGGAATTCAGCAAATCCACCGCCTCATTCTTGGTGAGGTGCGTGCCTTTGACCGTAATGTAGCCGCGCGCCGGCACGTCCTCCACAATGATGAAACCCGCCGCGTCGCTTAAATAATTCAGCACCATATCCAGCGGGGCGTTCCGGTAATTCAAGGTCAAATCGTTGGGATTCGTATTCGTGCCCGTTGCCTCCGCGGGCGCCGGGAAGTCCGACGCCACGGGTTCCTCATCCGCCGGCGCGCTTCCACTCGGCGAAATGACCGCGGGAGCGGCGGGCTGATTTCCCGCCGGGGTGGCGGTCGTGTCATCCGCCGACGTGTCGTCCTCTTCGTTGGTTCCGGTTTGATCCGGCGGCGCGGCCATCATTGGCGGGGGCGGTCCGGCGTCCGGTCCGCCGCCGGGTCCCATGTCCGGGCCACCGGGCGGTGGCGGCGGCGGGGCTTGATCCGGCGATGCCGCCGCGTTGTTGTCGTTGGCCGGCGGGCCGGCGGGCTGCGCGGCTGCGGACAGCAGCAGCCCTGAAATGCAAATGGCGGTGAGGATGGTGGTGTTAATGATTTTCATTTTAATTCCTGTTGTCTAATTGCCTAATTGCTTTTGTCTTTGCTCCATGAGTCTTTTCAAAATTGCGTTTCCTTCAAGGGCGGGACTGGGAGCGGAACTCTCTGCGGGAGCGGCGCTTTCCGTCGTTCCCGGAACCGCACCGAATACCCCGCCCGTGCTGGTGGACAAATCGCCTTGCCCGTTCACCAGTTGCCAGACGCCGTTATTCTGCCGCATGCCCTGGCCGATATTCATCGTCAAAGTCCTTTTTTTGTCGGTGGACTGCAATTGGACGCCGGAAGTCGTGACTTTCGCCACGGTGTAGCCGGCGATGCTGTTGCTGTCCGATTGAGACAGCACCTTCCGGTAATTGTTATTGTTCCCGTCAAAAAACGCGAACATCCCTTTTTCGTAGCTCATCGTGCCGACCAGTTGAAACTCCGGTCCGCGTATTGTCTGTGGGCCTCGGTTAGTGCGTATCACCTGCGAGGTATTGATTGCAAACCGGTCCGGATTGAAAATGTTCCGCCGGAAGATGAAGCCAGCGAACGCAGAGTAATTCGTCGAGGCGGGCACGTTGTTGTTGTTCCCAAATCCGTTGTTCCTCCCGAACCCGCTCCTGTTCCCGAATCCATTGCCGTTGCCGTTATTTCCGAACCCATTTCTGTTCCCGAATCCGTTGCCGTTGCCGTTGCCGTTGCCGTTGTCGTTGCCGTTGCCGTTGTTCCCGAACCCGTTTCTGTTCCTTTGCGCGGAGGCAATGGTCACGCCGGCCAGCACGGCCAGCAAAATTCCGAGGCAAAGTGGGAAATAAGAATATTTTTTCATAGGAATCACTTTCATCGTTTCACTTGTTTTGTTGGTGGTGGTGTCAGCAGCGCCAGCCCGCTGACTTGAATGCCGAGCGTGAGTTGCTGCCCGGTGGTGTCGTGCGCGGCCAGTTCCACCGAGTCGAGCTTGAGCGCCATTGACCCGCTTTCAATCTGGTAAAGGAACTGGGTCAGCGTGGCAATGGTGCCGGACGCCTCGAGGCGCATGTTCAGCGTCATGTAATTCGTCGAGTCATTTTTCCACTGCGGCATGATGCTGGTGATGTCCGCGCCGGTGCTGCGTGACCAGGAGGTGAGCGCCGTGAGCAACTGGTTCTCGGCCAGCGAAGTGTTGGACGGCAGGCAGTTTGCCGTCATGTTGCTCCACTGGTTGCTAAGGGTGGTCGCGCTCTTGATCAAATTTTTCCCGTCCGCCACCTGATTTTTCAAATTCCTGATCTGCAAGGAGCGCGCCGACCACAATTTGGCCAGCGGCGAATAAATCAGACTGTTGCCGATGAGCAGCGCCGCTCCCACGGCAACCAGCATGATCAAGAAGTGCTGACGATTTTCAATTTTCATTGTGCTCCTCCGTATTGAAAGTGAAAGGTGAACTGCATCGGACTCTTGCCGTGAAGCAAATCCAGCTTCACATCGCGCACGCCGGGCGCGTTGCGCAACTGCGTCTGCATCAGCAGCACCGACGCGGTGTCCGTGGTGTTGCCGGAGCAGCTCACCGTGCTGCCGCCCTGGATTTGGATGGTCTTGGCCGTCACGACGCCGGTTTGGGGAAACGCCTGCGAAAGCAGCCAAAAAACCGACAGGTTCCGGAACGATTCGTCATACCACGGCTGGAATTGCCGGATCCGGTTCTGCTCGGCCTGCAACTGGGTGACTTGTTTCTCCATGCCCTTCCACTGCGAGCGCAGCCGAACGAGCTGGACTTGCTGGACGGCAAACAATCCGCCGACAATCAGCAGGATGCCCGCGGCCACCGCGCCCGTCGTCCGCAAACGGCCCGAGGAATATTTCGCGGCAAACTGCTCGATGAGCGTCGGCTTGACCGGCAAAAATTCAAACGCCGGCGGCTCATTCACCAGCGGACGCGCCGCGAGGCTGAACGCCGCCGACAGCGATGCGTCCGGCGGAAGCTGCGCGCCAAATTCATCCGGCTTGTAGGCCGAGACGACTTCCACGCTCAAGCCCATCGGCTCAAAGCGCAGTTCCATTTCATCGGCGAGCTGCCGCGCCAGCTCGCGCGGGCCGAAAACGCGGATGCGCTTCACCGCGTCGCGCAACTCGGCGGGCAACTGGCCGAGCGTGATGCGCGATTCGCGCGCGACGAGATCGGGCATCAGCGTGGGCCGGCCGTTGGGATTTTCAATCGCGCCCTCGAGCGCGCGCAGCGCCGCCACGCCGCCGCCGCAGGTGATCTGCAGCGAGACCGTGCTTTCGCCAATCGCCAGCGCGAGCACGCCGTTGGAGGCTTCCGCCGCCGGCGGCTGCAACGCCGAAAGGCCGAGCGCAAAGCTGACCGGCTTCAATTTGGCCGCCGCCAGCACCTGCTCCAGCGTCGCGATGTGCGCGCCGGGAATTCCCGCAAACAGAATGTGTTTTTTGTCCGCCGCCAGCGGGCAGCGCGAACTGGCGAGCTGCAGCGTCGCGACATCGGTGGGAAAACCCCGCTCGACTTCCAGCTGCAACAGGCTCTCGGCGTCGGCGTCCGGCAGCGGCGGCAGTTCCGTGCGCGCCGTCAGCACCCATTTCAGCGGCACGCCAAAAACGCAGCGGCGCTCGCGCACGCCGGCGGCGTCGAGCTGGTTGCGGATTTCGCGCCCGACCAGTTCCGGCGCGGCGGTCAGCGGATCGAGCGTGAGCGCGACGGAAAAGCTCTGATGCAAATGCAGCACGTCGTTGACGCGGCGCAGCACCACGCCTTCAAGGCGGCTGCCGTCCAGCGCGAGGCCGAGCACGCTCGACAGTTTCTTGCGCTTCCGGAAGTTGATTTTCAGGATGTTATTCATTTTGCGATGTGTTGTTCGCCAGCAAGGTCTGCCGCGCCTTGTCGCCCAGCGCCCAGCCGAGCCGGCTCAAGTCCTGGCGATAAAGTATGATGGGCGTGCCCTGGCTGGTGTCAAAAATAAACTTCACGCGCCGGTAGCCGCGCCCGAACGGCCCGACCGCCGCGACGTCGGCGGTGAATTGATAACTTTTCGTGGTGACGTAATCGCCGCCTTCCAGCGCCGTGAGCACCGGGTTGTTGTTGCCCAGCGCGTCAATGAGCCACCAGATGGAATTGAGGCCGCCCGGGTTTTGCTCGCGGTAGTTGATGAGCGCCTCCGCCGCGCCGGAGGCGGTCGCCTGGTCCAGGTTGTTGTTCACGCCCATGAACAGGGCCGTCAGCACGTCCTCGCTGGCGGTGTTGACGTTCAAGCGATTGGTGATGTAAGTCGTGGTGTTGGTGTAAATGGTCACGTAGTCGTAAATCTTCGCGAAATCCGCCTCGCTCATGCCTGCGGCCAGGCAGTTGGTGGCGAAGCCCAAAAGGCTCTTATAAGTATGATTAGTCAAATATCTGATATTGGCGGTGTTGATGCCGGCGTTTCCCAACAAGGCGACCATCGTTGCGGTCTTGGACATGCTCACATTCGTCAGCGAAGAGCCGTCGGGACGGAAATTCGGCTCGCGCGTCCAGACCGTCGTGTATTCAAACAGGCCGGAATTCAACTGGCCCGTGCCGGTGGAATCCTTTTCGTTCGCGTCGAGCACGCCGTTCCGGTTGAGGTCGTCGCCGACGAGCAAATCCATCGTCGCGCCATAAACCAGCCGCAGTTCGTCCTCGGTTTCGAACGGTGCGTATTTCGGAAAATAGCCGAGCGTCGAGTAGTCCAGCCCGACGGTGCCGTTGGTGGTGCGCCAGTCCACGATGGCTTGCGCGAAATCCGCCGTCATGTTCGGCAGATACGAAAGCATGTTCGTGTTGGCGAAGTTCAGATTCAACTTCGAGCCTTCGTCAATCAGCCCGAACGCCGGATCACTGCCGCTTTGACCGGTTGTGTTCAGGCCGGTCAGGCCTGAACTGCTCGTGTCGCGGCCAATGAGCCAGAACTTCGCGTCGCCGATGGACACGGCCTCGCAGGAATACTCCGTGGGATCCGGCACCGCGCCGTTCGTCGCGTAGTTGAAAAGGACATAGCTGACGTAACGCGACGCGCCTTCGATGGCCTGGTCCGCCGTGAGGCCGCTGACGCGGTTGTCCGACGCGCGCAATTCATACGTCATCGAATTGGCGAAATACAGGGCAATGCTCACCAGCCCGACGCAAACCCACAGCACGATGATGAGGACGGAACCCCGCGAGCGCAGCAACAAATCGGAACGCTCGCCGGCGGGACGCCGACGCTCGCAACATTGTGTTGGATTGCGCAATTTCATTTCAATTTCCGTTTCCGCTGGTCGAGGCCGTGGACGGAACCACGTTCGTGAGCGCCTGCGAATCAATCGGCACGATCATTTCAATCGGCGTCGAATTATTATTGTTGTCGCCGGCCATTTGGATGTCCACGCGGACGGCGAGCGGCAAATTCGTATAAGTCGAGGTCACGCCGGTCGTGTCCCAGGTGTCCTGCCATCCCGTGCCGTCGAAGCAGGTGAATTTGATGTCCTGGACGCCGGTCAACATGAGCTGGTCTTCCACGTCCGGCGTCGTCATGGTCAACAGGTTTCTCACCACGCTGCGGACCAGATTCCGGCCCACGGCATCACGGTCGGTCGGCTGCCGCAATTCGTAAGTCACGCGCTCGATGTCAGCCCACGGCGTGCTGTCGCTCAACGCGCCGCCTGCGGTGAACATTTCAATCGCCACTGATTCCGGCACGCCGGGGCTGCTCACGTTGCCGACCCGGAAATCGCCGCCCATGACCGCGCCGGACGTGCCGTTGGTCGGCGTCACGACACATTGCAAATCGCGGCGCAGCATCGTCACCGTCTGATCCAGCGGCGCGGCCGCGTCCACGGTGTCCGCCGTCGTGTCGCGCAGGCGCAACGAGGCGAACAGCACGGTGTTGACGGCGATCAGCACAATGGCGGCAACGCCGATGGCCAGGACCATTTCAATCAGCGTGAACGCGTGCATGTTGTGCATTTTAATCTTCACTATCGCAAACTTGTGGTTGCCCCCGGTTGCGTTTGCTGCGACTGCGCATTCGCCAGCGTGCTCAATGTCACCGAGTAATCCTTGCCCTGCGCCTGAAATTTCACCTCCGCCGTCAGCATCATAATCGTGCCTTGCTGTATCGAACCTTGCATCGGAGTTTGATTCGCGCTTTGCGGCGAATCCTGCGGCCAGCTCTGGCTGGTCAGCGTCCAGTTGAAATCCAGCGGGCCTTCCGCGACCGTGCCGTATTGCGTGCCGCCGGTCCAGTTCGTCGTGACCAGGCTCTCGTTCAAAACCCGGTCGGCGATGCGCGCCGCCGCGCCCTTCCGCGCCGCCACTTCGCCCGCGAGGCTGGAGACGTGCAGCGCCTCAACCGCCACCGGAACCACAATGGCCAGAAACATCATCGCCGCCAGCACCTCGGCCAGCGTGAACGCCGCAACACGACGTGTGACCCGTGGCGCGTGACACGAAATGCCCGCCCCGGCGGCGCGGCTTTTCATGCCACTGGCCACTGGCCACTGGTCATGGCTTGATGTCGCTAACTTCATAGCCCGTGTGGTTTGGCGACTCGACCAGCCAGCGCGCAACGCCGGCGGAATCGGTCAACTGCACTGTCTGCGGACTCTCCTCGTCCACCGTGCCGTCCGGCAAAAAATGGATGGCCGGCAGATTGTTGAACGTCGTCGGCGCGTTCAAACCAAGATTCAGCACCGAGATTTGCAAGGTCGAATCCACCGTCAAATTTTCCGCCTTCGGATCGCCGGTCTGGTCGGTCGTGGTCTTGGTGCTCATTTCCGCCGCGAGTCCGTAGGCGCCGTTTTTTTCGTCCACCCACAACAGCATCGGCACGCCTTCCGAAACCGCGCGGCTCTGGGCGGCGTGCGTCAGCGCAAACAGCCGCCGCGCCTCGGAATCCAGCGCCCGGCCGCGGATGAAATTCGCCATCGCCGGCGCGGCCAGCGACGTGATGACCACCAGCAGCGCCAGAACGAGAACCAGCTCGATGAGCGTGAAGGCGCGGCAGCGTTGCCATTTAATTTGTCCAGTTGTTAATGTCATCTGCGGTTCCTATCCGGCCATCCGGGCCGGCGGAAGATAAATCATAACCATTCGGGTTATGCTTGCCGGGACACTCGTAAATGTAAGGAGTGCCCCACGGATCCACCGGAAGCACCGGCGGATCAAAATACGGTCCATGCCAATTTGTTGCGCCGCTCGGCTGTTGGAACAAGTCTTGAAGGCTCTTCGGATAACTTCCGATGTCCACCTCATAAGCGTCGAGTGCGGTTTTGAAACCTCCGTGGAAACCTCCATTGCGAATATCGGCATACGCCGCCTTGATGCGTGCCTGCTCGCCGCCATGACCATGAGTTTTCGGTGGAACGAGCGCATAAAGCAGTGCGAGGATTCCAAGAATCGCCAGACAAAATGTAATTGCCGCTCGCACATGACCTCTTCAATTAATTCGTCCAACTGACAATGTTGTCGTCGTCACCTTCCTTGCCGCTTTGGCCGGTTGACAGCAGATCGTAGCCGCTGGCGTTGTGTTTGCCGGGGTAATAATAGATGTAAGGATTGCCCCACGGGTCCACCGGAAGCACCGGCGGATCAAAATACGGCCCGTGCCAGTTCCGGGCGTTGCTCGGCTGCTGGACCAGGTCCTGCAGGCTCTTGGGATAAAAACCGTTGTCCACCTCAAACGAATCGAGCGCGGTTTTGATGCCGCCGTGGATGTCGGCATACGCCGCCTTTTCGCGCGCCTCTTCGCCGCGGCCCGCGATTTTGGGAATCACCAGCGCCGCGAGGATGCCGATGATGGTGACGACGAGCATCAGTTCGACGAGCGTGAACGCGCGGCGACGAATTGCGCCGGAGGGGCGAGTTCCACGAGCCCCAAAAATTCCATTGTGATTGTTAGTCAGGGACTCGCAGAGCTCGTCCCTCCGAAGGTTTTGAATTTGAATTTTCATAATTTGCCGGGTGTTGATTTTTTATTTGATGTATTGGCTCATGGACAGGATCGGCAGCAACATGCCGATGAAAATGGTGCCGATGAACGCGGCGATCAGAAACAGCATGATCGGCTCGGCCAGTGCCACGGCGGTCTTGAGGTTGCGGTCCAAATCCGCCTCGGTGACGACCGCGATGCGCACCAGCTCGCCGTCGAGTTTGCCGCTTTCTTCCGCGACCGAA
>Ga0302320_10020185_pt1 | contig 13313 bp, 8 predicted proteins | sample Bog_T0_3_FD_202130 | JGI IMG/M metagenome (GOLD analysis project Ga0302320, IMG submission 202130) | Peat permafrost microbial communities from Stordalen Mire near Abisko, Sweden - Bog_T0_3 | ecosystem: Environmental > Terrestrial > Soil > Wetlands > Peat | place: Sweden: Abisko, Stordalen Mire...
CTACGCGCGCGGGCAGCAGTCCAGCCCAGATTGTGTTTGCGTTTGCGCGCGCGATGGGGATGCTGCCGCTAACGGGGACTTCTTCCGCGCAGCATATGGAGCAGGATCTGGTGAGCTCTCAGATTGCACTTTCGCCGGAGGCAGTGCTGGCGATTGAGTCGATAGCAGGATAAAGGACTCGCCGTTGGCGCGAAATCAAGAAGCCCCGCTCAATCGTGGCTTGAACGGGGCGCCCTCGAGTTTGGTATGGTGAGCCCCGAGCAAGGTAAGCTATGGCTTAACCTCGAATACCGTGCCGGCATTGTATGCGCCGCCGCCCTGTGTAACGCCGTAGAGGTTTCCGAGCGAGTCTAGGATCAGGCCGCCGAATGGATCTCCCCCCGTGCTGTTGCCGTTGAAGTTGTAGAGAATGGTCATGTCCCAAGTTCCGTCCTGCCCTGGAGTCGGCTCAAACACCGTGCCGCTGAGATCGCTTCCGCCCTGGGAGAGGCCATAAATGTTGCCGGAGGCGTCGAAGACGAGGTTGCCGTTGGGCGAATTGGGATTTTGGCCGTCGTTGCCGTAGGTGAAGCTGGCCAGGATGGTCTCGTTCCACGCTCCGCCGGAAGCGGGCGATAGTTCGAATACGTTCCCGGTCTCGGTGCCGCCGCCAGCAGTTGCGCCGTAAATGTTGCCCTTGTAAAACGTTAAAGCTTCGGGGGCACCCGGGTCCGTGGCGCTGCCGAAGCTATGAATCGTACTCTCGGTCCAGGTTCCGCCCCCGGCTGGAGTTAGCTCGAATGCAGTTCCGCAGGCGTCGATCTCGCAAGACCCATTGCCACCGTAGACCGTGGTCCCGTAAACATTGCCGGAGGAATCCAGCGTCACGCCTCCGAGGGGTCCGTACCCGTCTATACCGTTTTTCTGGAAATTGTGTAAGACTGTCTCGGTAAAGCTTCCATCCACCTGTCGAACCAGCTCAAACACCCGGCCAACGTTCTCACTCCCTCCCAAATAGGTTGTGCCGTAGAGATTACCGGCCTTATCGAAGACCACTCCCGAAACCTCACTGATCGTGTACCTGGGCTTGGGTGAGAAGCTGTAGAGCACGGCTGCGTTCCAGCCCCCACCCGCCCTTGGTGACAACTCAAATACGGTTCCCGCGCCGCCGGTGCCACCTTGCGAAGTGGTGCCGTAGAGATTGCCGGCACTATCGAAGATCAAACCAGCCCGCGGATCATTCCCGATCGCAGTGCGCTTCTTAAAGCTGAACAACACCGATTCCTCTTGCGCGGACGCGCGTTGTAGGTTCCCGAGTATGGTTGCGGCCATTACTGTCACGGCCAGCATCGTGGTGATGGAGCGTTTCTTGATTGGCATGGAGTTCTCCTTAAGTATCGATTGGGGAGGCGTTACCTGTTTAGCCTTGCCTGCGGACAGTTCACAGAAGCGGCGTTGACGCCAACTTCAATGCGTCGCTTGAAGTGAGAGACGGTCTCACTTTGGGGAGGAGCTAGAAATATAGTCGGGCAGAATGTTCCTGTCAATATTGAATTGCGCCCATTTCAAAGCTCTTAGGAGATGACTTGTTAGTTAACTCGTGAGAGGTGACACATTGCTAGGTTTAATATTTCGTTGGCCTGGGAACAGGAGCGAAGCCTGCCCGGCTCGAGCCCCTCCGGGTAGGCCTCATTCGTCCGGATTTTGTAACGGAGGAAATTTGCTCCGCTCACATCGTTTTTTTCTCGTAGAATTACGGCGCATCTTCGTGATTGCGCGAAAATGGCAATCATCCCCTCCAGATGCGAAGGCCGTGACCGCGGCGAGGAGATCCCATGACCAGATTCAATAAGTGGACAACCATTCTTTTTTCACTGTGGATGACGCTGTTGACCGCAGGTTCAGCAATTCCGCTGGCTGCGCAAATTACAACCCTGCACAACTTTGACGGCACCGACGGAAGCAACGTTCAGGCAGCGCTGGTTATGACAACGACTGGCGAGTTTTACGGGACAACCGGAAATGGCGGCGTCAGCGGACTCGGCACGGTCTTCGCCATGATGCCCGGCGGCGCGCTGACTACGGTGCATAGCTTTGACGGGACGGATGGCAGCGCGCCCTTAGGCGCGCTGATTCAGGCGGCCGACGGCCACCTCTATGGAACCACCTACCAGGGCGGCGCGAGTGGAGATGGCACCGTTTTTAGAATGACCCTGGGCGGCACGCTGACCACGTTGCACAGCTTCGATGGCAGTGACGGCGCGAATCCTTACGGAGGACTGGTGCAAGGTACCGACGGAAATTTCTATGGCACGGCGTTGGCCGGAGGATCCGAAGGATATGGCACGCTGTACCGACTTACACCCGGCGGCGTTTTCACGGTGTTGCATAACTTCACGGGGTCGTCGACGGACGGCGCGTATCCGTATCCCGCGTTGATTCAGGCGACCGATGGAAATTTTTACGGCACAACTTTCAGCGGAGGAGGCGCGTTTGAGGGCACAGTCTTTCGCATGACTCCGGGCGGCGTCGTGACGCTGGTGCACGCCTTTTGTCTGGCGGGCATTCCCTGCCCCGACGGCGGAAATGTGCAAGCCGGCGTGGTGCAAGCCAGCGACGGCAACTTGTACGGCACGGTGGTGAGGGGCGGGGATTCCGCATGCAGCCTGGGCGGGTTCGATGGATGCGGGGCGATATTCCAAGTTACCCTAAGCGGCACATTCACAGATTTGCACGACTTCCACCTAAGCGATGGCGCGGGCCCAGTCACGGCTTTAGTCGAAACCAAGAATGAAATTTTCTACGGAGTGACGCCCTACGGCGGGACGAGTTCGGAATGCTCGGGCGGTTGTGGGACTATCTACAAAATTTCGCCCACTGGCACATTTACGTCGGTCTATAGCTTTTGCACGTCAAGCGGATGCCCCGATGGGGATTTGCCTTTGGGGAACCTGGTTCTGGCACCGAATGGGCTGCTCTACGGCTCAACGGCACTGGGCGGCGCAGACGGCGACGGCACAGTCTATGTTCTTCCGTAGGAGGGTCCAGGTACCTTATCGTTCCAGAATGTCCTTGTAAGCGTTCAGAGCCACTTTCCTTGGCTGGCTGGGAAGGAGTAGATCCAATTCGCGGGTAGTATTGCCAGCGATGCCGATTTGCGTGAGGCGGATCATGCCTTTGCCGAAGTCGGCGAAAACAGGGACCAGCATGGCGAAGTGATCGTCGACCTCGCTCTGGGTGACGATCATGTGCAACTTTACTTTACCGCCTTCTGCCGGAGTTAGCTGGTAGTCGAAGTGATAGCGCGGCACCTGGGTGCCGTAGACCCATTCGTTGAAAAACCAGTCGAGGCGGCCGGTGCCTGCGATATCCATGCGCTTGCTGATGTGCTTGTTTACGACGGCCTCGAACGATTCCGTTGAGGCCGGCTGCTCGCGGTGAGTGTCGACGAAGTCGTGCATCATCGCGATGAAGTCTTTGTCTTTGTCTTCGTTGTCGTACATGATGGAGCGCAGCATTTGCAGGACGTAGGCGCCTTTGGGGTAGGTCACACTCTGGTAAGCGCCTTCGGTGCGCGGGGAATCGAGGCGCAGTCCCATCCAGAGCGGGCCGGCGTCGTTGGGGGCGATGCCAAACGCATTCTTATCGAGAATGCGGCGGCGGAGGCGGTCCCAGAATTCGATGTAGTCCTTGCGCCAGTCTCCACCGACGGCCTGTTGCAGAAACAGTCCGGCGGAAAATTCGGCGAAGCCTTCCGAGAGCCACTGATCGTGGTAAGACGCCCAGCCCACGGTGTGACCCCACCACTGGTGAGCGACTTCGTGCGGAGTTACTTCCTGCACAAAGCCGGTGAATTGGCTGCTGATTTTGCCAAACAGCAGCCAGCGCTGGGTGGAATCGGTGTAGGCGGAGAGCGGGAGATAAACCAGGTTGGGCCAGGACTGCCCGAAATTAAAATCCGGCTGCTCGGTGACGTAAATGTTTTCGTAGGGAATTTTTCCGAAATAAAAAGTGCACAGCTGCAACTGGGCGCGGGTTTGCTCCAGGGCATACTTGGTCATGCCGTGCGGCGCCAGGGACTGCAGCGCCGGCGAGTGGCGGAAACTGTTGGGCAGGTCTTCGAGGTAGTAGCCGGAGATCTTGTAGCCGGTGATGTCGTCGGCCACGTCGAGTTGCTTGTAATCGCCGTAGTTGAATCCGGCGACCGCCACGGGGATGGGCGTGAGCCAGTGAGTGACGGCGAGCTCCTGTTCCATCGATTCTGACTTTAGCTGGCCGACACTGATGACTTTGTAACGCTTGGGAACTTTGAAAGTCAGGTCGTAGAAAGCGCGCTCGCCGAATCCATTCAGGTTGGGATACCAGGAGGTGCGGGCCCCGACGTAGAAGCTGCCTTCGCCCGCTTCGGTGAGAACTCTATCGCCGGCGTACTCGACTGTGATGGAGCGCTCCTGTCCGGGCGGCGGCGCCTCCGGAAGCACGGCGTAAAAAGATCCGTCTTCCTTGCGGCTTTCCTGAATGAAATACAGGTCCTTGCCTTGCTCATCGGAAACGCGGGTAACGCGAAGATTGGGCAGCAGTCCAAACTTCAGCACTCGCTCGCCGGCGACTAGAGACGCGAAGGTGACGGTGGTAGTGGCGAACAGGTGTCCGTTCTTCGCGATGACGGTTTCGATTTTGTAGCGGCGGGTCGCGAACAGGCGGCGGTCTTCGCTGGAACTGGCGGTGTGGCGGGTGAATTCCGATTTCAAGTGCGACAGGTACCAGACGCCATCGTCCATGCCTTCGGGGTCGTAGTCGATGAGCGCTACTTCTTCGGGGGAATCGAGCTGGGGCAGAGCGCCTACGCGGCTTCTGACAAAGAAGCGGAGATCTTTGTGCTTCTTGCCACGGATGTAGGCGTTGAAGAATTCGGGGTGCTTGGGGTTGTAGATGGCGGAGAGAATGTCGGCGTCCACGTTGTCCATGGTTTCGCCTTGCAGCAGATATTGCGTAAAACTTATGGGGCGGTCGCTGCGCTGGCGCAACTTTTCGCGCCAGTGGTTGAGGACGCTGGCCGCTTCGGATGGGGGTTCGATGGGAGCGCCGAGACCGGGAAGGAATTTTAGATGCACATCGCCAGTGAAGCGGAAAACCACTCCGGTGAAATCTTCGTTGACCTCGGGCTCTCCGGTGCGGCGGTTCAACTCGCGGGAGTCGAGTGGGAGCGCGGGTTTTAGATTGAAATGACCTTCTCCTATGAAGATTGCGCCGGTGACGATTCCGTTCACCGGACTGAGCATGGTGAGCGTCCCTTTGTCGAAATGAAAAGTGGCGGCGTCGCAGGGCAAAGTGAAATTATCGAAGCGAAAAGTCTGGCCCAATCCGAGGCTGCGCAGCTGGCGGTAAACCGGATCGGAATTGGCGAAAGCCGCGCTCTTGCCAGGAACGGAGATGGTCACTTCCTGTTTGGCAACGGCGAGCGTGAGTTGCAGTTGCAGGGACTGCTTCAAATCGACGGTCTTGGTCAGAGGTTCGAAACCATCCTTGGTGACGCGCAGCGAGTAGGTTCCGGGTTTGAGGACCGAGGATTCGAATTTGCCTTGACCATCCGAAGATAGGACCGTCGGCTGGAGTAAATCGACACCGGTGATTTCTATTTGTGCGCCGGCGATCACAGCCCCGGAAGAATCCTGGATTGTGCCGGAGATGGTTTGGGCAAACAGAGCCGGCGCGGAGAGCAAGACCGCCAGTAAGGCTAGCCGGGAAAAGTACGCGGAGTGACGGCAAATAGGGCGATGCATGATACGGCTATGCACGATACGGCTATGCATGGTGCGCCAACTATAGCAAGATTTGCGGGGTTGTGGGCGGTCGAGTTGATGGATTGACCGGAAGTCAAAATCCCCATCCTTAACGTCGCCAAAAACGCGACGTTAAGGATGGGGCGGATCATGATCTGCACGCAATGCTTTCACCTTCACATCTCGGCCTGTTTCACGCCATCGGTACTGCACCTTTGTGGATGAGGAAGTTTTGCATCATCCCCGTGTCTTCGTGGGGCAGGATGTGGCAGTGGAAGACGGATTTCCCCAGCCACTCTTTGAACCTCATGCGAATAACCACCGTAGACTTCATGGGCACCCAGACGGTGTCCTGCACGACCACGGGACTGAGCGGCGTGCCGTCGATGGAGACTACTTCGAAGTGATTGACGTGGATGTGGAAGGGGTGGCCTTCGGTGCCGCCGTGATGCGCTCCGAGTACCTGGATGTGCCACTCTTCGGCGCGTTCCAGTTCGACTACGTGAGGGATGGCCAGCTCCTGATACTGGTTATTGTTGATGGTGAAATCGATGCCGACGTAAGGATTGACCACGCCGGGGAAGGTGTCGCCGAAAACAAAGTTGCGAATGCGCTGCACGTCGGAGGGCAGAATGGGATTGGCGTAGCGCTCCTGGATGGGGAGTTTTGCCGGGAGTGGCATATCTTTCGGCGGGCCTTCGACTTCTATTTCGGCGATCACTTTCTTCTCGCTGGTAAGGAACTGCTCCTCCTGCGCCAACTGCACGATGCGGTATGTGCCCGGCGTGAGGCTGGCTTTGATCAGGAACTCGCCGCGGTTGCCGGGGGCCAGCAGCATTTGTCCGACGGCGGGATTGAGGCCGTCGTAGGGCATCTTGCGCGGCGTCGGGAAATTTACCCCGTCCATCGCGATCAGGTAGAGATCGTGGTCTTCGACCACGAGAGGCATCACGTTATCGGAACAGGCGTTCAACATGCGGAAGCGGACTACTTCTCCGGGAGCGAGTTTGTATTGCGTGGGCGCCAACTGTTTGCCGACCGGGTGGGTTTGCATGTTGTAGGAGTAGTTGTGAGTCTCTTGAAAGAACGGTTCGCCGTTTAGCAGGAAGTAGCGCAGCTTGTAATCGCCGGTGGTGAAGCCGCCCTGCAGCGTGGTGGGATTAGACTGGCCGGTCTTAGGATCGTAGATGGTCACGTTACCGGAGAAAGTTTGCCAGATGGCATTTTGATTGGGATCGTAAGTCCAGAGGTCGGGAACGGTTTCGCTGGGGAATAATCCGAGGTCTTGCACAATGAGTGGGATGTCGCGAGCGGCTTTGATTTCCGGGACCTGGTCGATGTCGCCGTAGACGATCAGTCCGCCGGCCATGCCACTGACGACTTGAATTGCTGTGGAACCGTGATGGTGCGGATGATACCAATACAGGCCGGGAGGCTGGGTGGGAGGAATTTGGAAGAGATATTCTTTTTGGCCGCCGGGCGGGATGGAGATCATGCGCGCGAGCGGATCGCTGGTGCCTAGAGGTTCGAAGAGATGCGGAGCGATATCGAGTCCGTGCAGGTGAAGGTTCGTTGTGTTGTAGTGGTGGGGAACGTTGGGGCTGCCGTCCCATGCGGAGTCGGGGCCGTTGGGTGGGAGGGAATTCTTGAGCAGAATGCGCAGCGCTTCGCCGGGCTTGGCGGAGATCATGGGGCCGGGGACCTGGCCGTTGTAGGAGCGCAACTTTACGCGCGTGCCGTTGATGGTTTTCTCGATCCATTGGGGTTCGAGGAGAATGGACGCGGCGTTGGCGGGTATTGCCGCTGCGGGGGAACTTTTCGGCGCGGGTGTTTTCTCGGGTCGCGTCTTCCCTTCACTCTGCGCGCGAAGGGTTTCTGGAACGAGAGATTCGGCGACGGCGATGCCGCCGGAGATAAGCAGATCACGTCTTGAGATCACGATTGCAACCCACCTTTCCGCCAGCAGCAGCTTGGCGTTGATGGGGCCATGTTACAGCAGAGCCGTACGATTCAGCTCACAGGAAATAAAATCCCCACCTTAACGTCGCTGCGAACGCGACGTTAAGGATGGACACGCGCTATTTCTAGCGGAGGAGCCGCTTGCCGTTTCCGGCAGCTCGCACGCCGTATCGCTTGCTGGCTGCCCATCCCATGGCGGCGAGTGCTGCCAGAATGAACCAGAGCGTCGATCCGCCCTCCGGCATCGCGATCTGGGTCACGCGATGAATGGGAAGGGGATCGGGCCTGAGGATGGTGTGATGTACGGTGTCTTGCCTGGGTGCGGGTGCTTTGTACTGCATGAATACTCCTCCATACTTCAACTGCATTTGCGCCCGAAATCTCCGGGCCAGTCTGAATCGTACGGGGGAATCGTGGCGAGCGAAATGGCCTGTCCGAGATGGCCCATAGATAACCGTTACCGCTCTCAGAAAGTCCGCAGAGTTGTGCACAGATTTCTAATGAGCAGGAATGTTGCACATTGATTGTTGGTGTCAGGCTGGCGTCAGCAATGCGAAGGACGGCATGATTGAGATCTTCCCTTTCTTACACAGGACTGCCCTTTCCCAGACGAGGCGTCCGGGGCTCCAATCAACCACTTACGGCGCGGCGGGCGTCGTGACTCCGGGGATGGTCCGCCTAGGGGCCTGATATAACTCCATGCAGACAACTTTGAGACCTTACGACACTGCGCCGGCAGTTTTCTTGCGATAAGATCAAAGGGTAATGAATTCACCGCATCCCCCAAGCGAAGCTGGAGAAAAAGCTGTGGCTGCTGCGCCCGCGCCCGCGCCGTCGAATTTCGTCCGCGACATTATCCTTGAGGACCTCAAGGCCAACAAACACCATGGCCGCGTGCAGACGCGGTTTCCTCCAGAGCCGAACGGATATCTGCACATCGGACATGCCAAGGCGATCTGCATCGACTTCGGCCTGGCCGACGAATTTGGCGGCCATACGAATCTGCGCTTCGACGATACCAACCCTGAGAAGGAAGAGACGGAGTACGTCGATTCGATCAAAGCCGACGTGAACTGGCTCGGTTTCCACTGGGATGGCCTGTTTTACGCTTCCGATTATTTCGATCAGCTCTACGACTGGGCAATCAAGCTGATTCGGGATGGCAAGGCTTACGTTGACGATCTTACGGCGGATGAGATTCGCAAGTATCGGGGCACGCTTACCGAGCCGGGAAAAGATAGTCCTTATCGTAATCGCTCCGTCGAAGAGAATTTGGATTTGTTTCAGCGCATGCGCGCCGGCGAATTTCCCGATGGATCGCGGGTGCTGCGGGCGAAGATCGATATGGCCTCGCCCAACCTGAACTTCCGCGATCCCGTGATGTACCGCATTCTGCATGCCGAGCATCACCGCACCGGCAGCAAGTGGTGCATTTATCCCATGTACGACTACGCGCACGGGCAGTCGGATTCCATCGAGCGCGTGACGCATTCCCTGTGCACGCTTGAGTTCGAAGACCATCGTCCGCTTTACAACTGGTTCATTGAGCAGCTGGGAATCTTTCCTTCGCGGCAAATTGAGTTTGACCGGCTGAATCTGACTTACACGCTGTTGAGCAAGCGCAAGCTGCTGCAACTTGTGCAGGAAGGGCGCGTGAAGGGCTGGGACGATCCGCGCATGCCCACGCTGGGCGGCATTCGGCGGCGCGGCTACACGCCGGAGGCGGTGCGGAATTTTTGCGGCGCGATTGGCGTGTCCAAGACCAATGGCTCGATTGAACTGGCGATGCTGGAACACTTCGTCCGCGAGGATCTGAATAAGCGCGCGCCCCGGGTGATGGCAGTGCTGCATCCGCTGAAAGTTGTGATCGATAACTATCCCGAGGGTCAGGTCGAAGAGATGGACGCGGTGAATAATCCTGAGGATGAGAGCGCTGGAAAGCGCAAGGTTCCATTCTCGCGCGTGCTTTACATCGAGCAGGATGACTTTCGCGAAGATCCGCCGAAGGGATATTTCCGTTTATCGCCGGGGCGCGAGGTGCGGCTGCGCTATGGATACTTCATTACTTGCAAGAGCGTGGTGAAGAACGAGAAGGGCGAAGTGGTGGAAGTACATTGCACGTATGACCCGGCAACACACGGCGGGAATGCGCCGGATGGGCGCAAGGTGAAGTCGACCATTCACTGGGTGTCGGCGTCGAATGCCATCGATGCCGAAGCCCGGATTTACGAGAATTTGTTCAGCAAGGAGAATCCAGGGCAGGTGGAAGAGGGGCAGGACTTCACGGCGAATCTGAATCCGAATTCGCTGGAAGTGATTGCCGATGCGAAGCTGGAGCCGTCGCTGGCTGGCGCAGTTGCGGGCAGCCGCTATCAGTTTGAGCGGCTGGGATATTTTTGTGTGGATCCGGATTCGAAGCCGGGCAAGCCCGTGTTCAATCGGACGGTGGCGTTGAAGGATACTTGGGCGAGGGTGGAGAAGAAACAGGGCAAGGGCTAAGAACTCGCCAAAAGCAAAACCCCGAGCGCGTCTTCCACTCGGGGTCAGCACATTCAGCCTGTCCAGCTCGTCGCAATTATCCGAAGTCGCGGGCTGGAAGTCAAGGTTACTTGAGGAGCCTCCCTGTCCTGAGACTCCTCGTCAGATTCCCTATCATGAAACGGGAAGCTGTGGGCCCGGCGGGATCCGAACCGCACCTTCACGCTTGACAGGCAGATATGCTTCCAATTACACCACGGGCCCAGAGATTAGATTAGAAGCGCAGGGGAGTGGTGAACAAGCCTGCCGACAGTCTAATTTTGAGCAGGGTTCCCGTTTCGGAACCCGCTGGTTGTGTACTTGCGGGGTCTGCGGGGGTACGGAATACGCCGCCCACAAATGGCCACGTGCCGCAGTAACCAGAAGCCATCTTATAAATCCTCGACGATTGGACGCGAGCGTACCGCAGGGGCTAAAGCCCGCGCCTTTATTGAGCCTGGACGGCACGAGTGAACTCGTGCCCTTTCCAAAACCGATTTATGAGATGGCCTCTAGGAAGTTTTCCGTTAATGCGCCAGCGCGCCCGCCCAGTCGCTGAAATTTTCCGGCTTTCCATCATGCACCACCGTGGTGTAGACGCGGTCCAGGCCCATATGATTGCGGGGGCTGAACTTCAGGTGCGCATCCGCGCCCAGGCCAACATCGAAGCCATTCATTGACTCCAGGGCGGCGATGAATTTTTCCCGCGTGGGGTCTGGGCCGGCGCGTTTCAACGCCTCCACCATAACCACTGCATTGCTAAATGCCTCCAGCCCGGTCGGGCTGGGAGCACTGGCCGAGGCGTATTTTTCGAGGCACTCGCGATAAAGCTTCACGGTAGGCAGATTGGTGGCGTCGTAGGAGGGCACAATCTGCATGCTGATCACGCCTTCCGCGTCTTTTCCGGCCGCCGTGATGAAAGCGTCGGTGCCGATATAGGAGCCCGACACAAACACCGGCCGCCAGCCCTGCCCATGGATCTGTTTGACCACTTCGGCGGCCGCCGCATAGGTGCTGGCGAGCAGCACCACTTCGGCCTTGGCGGCGTGCACCGCCGCAATGGCCGGACCGACCTCGAGCGAGTTGCGGGTGTAGGAGCCAGTGGCCACCGGCGCGGCATTGTGCTTGGCCAGCGCCCGCGTGGCGGAATCGAGCACCGTCTTGCCGAAGGCATCGTCCTGGTAGATTATGCCGATGCGGCGCGCGCCCGCCCGCCACAAATTGTCCACCAGTTCCCGGGTCTCGTCGTCGTAGGAGGCCCGCAGATTGAAGATGCCATGCTTTACCGGCTCATAAATAAATGGAGCTCCCGAGTAGGTGCCGACCAGCGGCATGCGCTCGGCTTCCAGCAGCGGAATATACTTGGCGGTGGTCGCCGAACCGAAAAAAAAGCCGGCGGAAAACACGTTCTCCTTCTTCAGCGATGCGAAACACGCGCCCGTCCTTTCCGTATCGTAGCCGTCGTCAAACGACGACAGGCTCAACTCACGGCCGAAGACGCCCCCGTGATCGTTGACGTAGTGGAAGTAGATGGTGGCTCCGAGCACAATCTGAATGCCATACTGGCGGTTCGGTCCGTCCAACACGGTGCAGGAGCCAATCTTGATCTGGTTGTCACTCACTCCAGGGGTCTGCGCCCCGGCCTGCGCGGCCAGGCTGCAAACCATTAACAGCGCCCACTTCCACTGCCATTTTCGCGCCTCAGATATAAAACGGTCCCTAAGCATTTCGAAACCCCCCCATTTTTTTTGGAAAACCGGAACTCGCCGGCTCAGGTACGCAAAGCTAGATGCGGGCCGCGAAATCCGTACACTTACGGCATGTTTACCACTTAATGTAAAACGGGAGCTCCAGTTGGCGAACTAACTAGTTGTGTACGTGCGGGCTTTTCGCAGGCTTGGCGCTGCTTGGGCGGTTCCGAGTGGCGGTGGGGCATGCGATCAGGTGCCGAAGCAAAAACCCGAGCGAGTCTCCCACTCGGGGTCAGATATCTGCCTGTCAAGCTTCAACCCCATTATCGGAAGGCGCCATTCGGAAGTCAACGTTACTCACGAGCCCGCCTGCCATAAAATCATCGTCAGATTCCCTACCCAACCCACGGAATGCTGTACTGAGGCACTACCGACAGCTTATGCCAGTTGACAGAATCGCGTTTTTGGCCCAAAGTGTGTGGCGGCGTGCTTATGGGGTTAGCTCTCTCTCCGGTGAAGAAGGGTCTGTGCATCGCGGTGGCCGTGGTGCTGGCTCCGGTCCTGCTGGTGGGGCTGGTGGTGCTGGCGGCGGGCGACTGGCGCGACGCTGGGGCTACGCCGGGCGGCGATCAGGTCCTGGTCAGTTCGGTTACAGCGCAGAAGAACGGACTGCGCACGGCATGGGTGCGCGTGGAGTACAAAGATCCCATCAAACTTCCTCTAGGTGGACCGTTCGTGGAGTTGCGGGCGCGAGTTCGATTTAATTGCTCGAGCGGCAGCGAGATTCCCAATTCCGAGTGGTTCTACTCCCGCGACCACAGCGGCAAGCTGGTAGTGAGCAAGAAGACCCGGCGCGACGACCAGTTCGGGCAGCCGGCCGAGGGCGACTTCGGCGGCATTGCGCGCGAGTTTGTTTGTAAGCAGAAGTAAGTAATGAGCGTCTTAGGATCTCGCACTACGAGAGTCCTCCTAGCTTGGGCAAACCAGTTTAGCCGTACCAACCGTGTTTTTGACTCGCAATTGCTAAAGGAACGCAAATGAACTATGCACGTCTCGGGCTAGCGGCGCTAGGCGCCACGATCGCCTATTTCGCCTTCGGTTTCTTAGTATTTTGGCTGGCGCCAGCTCTTATCGAGGAAGCCCACAAGTACCCGGCCGTATTCCGAACTAAAGAAAAAATGATGACCGTTATGCCCATTGGAATGGTCGCAACTTTGGTAGCGATCCTGGTTGTCGCCGTAATTTTCGCCATGCTACATCCGGGCGGATCGGGCATGGCGGAAGGTGCGCGCGTGGGCGCTCTGATTGGCATTTTCGCGGTTTGCGCATTTGTGCTGCACAACTACGTGAATCTCAACATCGGGCTAAAACTCGCTCTGGAGCA
>Ga0302320_10020186_pt1 | contig 13312 bp, 10 predicted proteins | sample Bog_T0_3_FD_202130 | JGI IMG/M metagenome (GOLD analysis project Ga0302320, IMG submission 202130) | Peat permafrost microbial communities from Stordalen Mire near Abisko, Sweden - Bog_T0_3 | ecosystem: Environmental > Terrestrial > Soil > Wetlands > Peat | place: Sweden: Abisko, Stordalen Mire...
ATCGTCCCATGCTGGAAGCGTAGTACCTTGCCCCGAAGTAGTCATTCCCTGATTCGGCGTCCCGTTCTTTGCCGGTAGAGCGGGACTGGACGCGCTCCAGATGCAAGGCTGCTTGCAAGCCTAATGCGGTCGTGGATTTGCAGACGCTGAAGCCCAGATAAAGGGCTGGATTTGAACTCGGAACCCCCAGATGCAGTTTTTCTCTTAGCTGTGGCATTGCGGCCAGGAGGCCGTCTGGGATACACGCGCTCGGAGCCGGAGTCATTGCCCTCGATTGTAAGGCTTTGAGGCCGGTTCCGGGACGGAAGCGGCCTCTCTTTAGCAGCTAAAAGCAGCTACTAAAGGAAGAACTGGGCACGCCTACTCGCGGTCGTCCTCGGCCTCCGCCGCAAGGGCAGAGAAGAGAGCCTCGGCGTCGGCATCCATGGCTTTGGGGGCCTGGTTCTCGCCCCGCTCAAGCAGGGCTCCGGGATGGGTGGCGGCATGGATTCTTTGCAGGGCACGGATGGCGACCTGGGTGTATATCTCCGTGGTACGGATGTCCTCGTGTCCAAGCATGGCCTGGATGTGGCGGATGTCGGCCCCGCCCTCGTGCATCAGCGTGGCCATCGTGTGGCGGAAGAGATGGCAGGAGCCGGTCTTGCCCAGCCCGGCCGCGTCTACCCTTTCCTTGACCGCGAAGCTCAGGTGGTCGCGGCTGAACGGCTCGCCCTGGGCCGTGAGGAAGACGGTCATGTCATCCGGCTCGACGGCAAGCTGCGGACGGCCCTCCCGGATGTACTTCTGAAGCCACGCTATCGCCCGCTCACCGATGGGCACATAGCGGTCCTTGTTGCCCTTGCCCTGGCGAACGAGGAGCAGGCCACGGTCGAGTGAGAGATCGTAGAGCTTCAGAGCGATCATCTCCATGCGGCGCAGGCCGGTCGAGTACAGCACTTCGAGGATGGCGCGGTCCCTGAGTCCGATGGGCTCCTCGACCTCGCAGAGCTGCACGATCCGCTCGACCTCCTGGGCGGAGAAGATGTTCTTGGGCAGCGAGCGGCCCAGCCGGGGAAGCTCCAGATCCGAGGCCGGGTTGTGCAGGATGTGGTTCTGCCGCGTCATCCACCGGAACCACACGCGCAGCGGGACGAGACACGAGTGCTGCGAACGGAAGCTCAACGGCTCGCCGTTCTTCTTCCGGTAGTGGAACAGGTGCCGCTGATACCGCTCCAGCACGGGCCGCGTGACTTCTACCGGCTCCGTCAGTCCACGCTCCTTGCACCACTGCAAGAAGAAGCCGATGTGGACCTGGCGGTTGCGGACGGTGTGCATGGAGTAGTTCTGCACCGCCAGCGCGTGCAGATGGTCGCGCATCATTGCTTCCAACTGTGTGGCTGGCATGGTCTCGGGTTTGCGGGTCTTCGTTACACGCGCCATTGCTCTACCTCCTCGCTACGGTTACGACGGAGCGGAGTTTCTCCTTGCCCCGTATAAGTGTTTTTCCGGCTTTCAACGCCGGAGTGCATGGAAGCCGCATGAACACAGGCGATGACCGGTATAAAGTGAACCCGACATCCCCCCGACTTGGGGCCGACTTGACCCCGACTACTGGCCTTTCAGCCCCGACTTCTTTTCGTCGTACTCATCTCCTGCCCAGCTTTTCAACGTCGATTAGTCCGCCCAGCACCGGCTTTCCGCCGTCGGCAGGCTGCGTGAAGACCAGCTCGTAGACGATGCTCTGGCCACGGCCGCCGCGATGGACGAGCAGGTACTCAAGCTCCTCCAGCCGGTGCAGGTGCGTTTTCAACTGCGTATCGCCCCAGCCCGTCGCCTCGCGCACGTCACGCCGGGAGAAGCGGTAATCGGGGCGTTCCATCTTCTGACGCTCACACTCCGCCGCAGCCATCGCATCCACGGCCAACAACAGCCGCCTGGTCTGCGGTGGCAGCTCGTCGAGCGACCGGCCGAGCACTTCATGCGCGAGCCGGTTGGCCACGGCGATGTCGTCGAGCGCAACCTCGATGTACTCAACCACGCGGCCATTGTGCTGAACGGCCTTCCGGGGCCGCTGATGCTGATGCAACAAGGCAACGCTGCGGATGAGCGTCAGATACTTCATGTGGTCGCGCCGGGTCCGCGTCTGCGAGTCGTGGAAGGTCAGCTCCCGTGCGTAGGGATTGACGACGGAGACAGGCTTCAGGAGCCGCTGCGCGTTGCGATGCACGGCAAGCACCGCCGCTCGGTCCTGCCGCCGCAACAGCCCTTCGACCGTCTGCGCCTCCCGCTGCACCCGGTGGATGGCCTGGGTCTGCTCGCGCTCTTCGTTGACCGTCAGAACCAGGCAGCGGTTCAGCATCTCCTCATCGAGATTGATGGCCGTCGTCGTCAGGAAGAGCATCACCGGACCCTCGACGCGGTACTGATGCGTCACGTGGCGGCCCGTGTTCGGGTCTTTGCCCGTCGAGGCGATGGTCAGCACGCCTTCCGACTGCAACAGCTTCAAGGCGTAGGCCGCGGAGTGCGCACCCTCTTCCTCCACGATGGCCAGCACCTTGTGCTTGAGGTCGGCCTCGCCCATGTAGAAGAGAGACTGGCCGGTCATGGCGGAGTATTGAACCCGCTGCTCCTCGGGCAGGAAGGCCAGTACCGCTTCCATCAGCGAACTCTTGCCCGCCGCCGATGACGACTGCATGATGATGGCAAGCGGCGATTCCAGATGCCGCGAGACCACACCCAGATAGCCCACGAGTTTGTTGGTCTCCTCGCCTACCACGCCGCACCGTGCGAAGTCCTCGACGATGCGCTCCAGCAACTTCGGACTGCGCAGCAGCTCCATCGCGGCCTCGCACTCATCTGCGGTCAGCGTGACGGCCTCTTCCTTCGGTGCAAGCGCCTGCCTGATTTGCTCGTCCTGCAGCTCTTCGAGTTTCAACAGCACCCGGCCAAGGTCGCGGCGGATAACCTCTTCCTTGATGCCCAACTCCTCGGCTGCCTGCTTGGTAAAGCCGCTGCGCTGCCGCGCCGAGTAAAGGTCCAGCGTGTCCACGTGGAAGGCCGACTCACCGCGGGGCGTCCGCCCGGAGACAAGCACGTTGACCTTCAACAGCTCGTAACTCATGTTCTTGCTCAGGCCGCGGATGCGGTAACGCCGCTCGCCCTGCATCAGGAAGATGTCGTCGCCGCGCTTCTCGACCGGCACGTCGATGGTCGGCGCGGGCGCTGCCGGGGCTGGCTCCGGTTCTGTTGGCACAACCGGCTCCGGCGTGGCGGCTAAGGAAAAAAACTGCTCTTCGATTGCAGCGGGGATGGATGCGGCGGGAGCTGGCTCGGGAGCGGCTTCGAGGATTTCTTCCTTAGCCGCTGCTTGTGTCTCTGCTGGCTCCTGCTCGATACCTGGCTCCGGCATTGCGCATGGCTCCGGCTCCATGCCCGGCTCCGGCTCCATGCCCGGCTCCGGCTCAGCCACGATGACCGGCTCCAGCACACGCGGCTCTGGCCGCTGCCCCTTGCCCAGCCACGTGGCCCTGTTGAGCAGCACGCCCAGGCTCTTCGCCGCCGGCTGCACCTTCAGGGCGTAGGCGTTGGCGTCCATATTCTTTGGGAAGAGGATGCGGAAGCATTCGATGCCTGACTGCATCAGTTCCTCGGCCAGCTTCGCGGCGGCATTGTCGCCTGCCTCGTCGCGATCGTAGGCGATGTACACCCGCTCGATGCCATGCTGGGCGAAGGCCGCCCGATGGTCGGTAGTGAAGCCGTTCACTCCGTAGCTCGCCGTCACATTGCGGTAGCCCGCAACCCAGAACGTCAGAGCATCTATCAGCGCCTCGCACAGGACGATTTCCTTCGACGTGGCCAGCGCCTCCTCATTCCACACGCCACGGTGCTCGCCGGGCAGATACAGATGGTCCGGCGTTCCGGGGCGCAGATTCGGCGTGACCTTGCGGCCATACATCTCCATCACGTTGCCAGCGGGATTGAAGACCGGGATGACAACAGAGCCGTTGAAGTGCTCATGCCCGCTCTCGCGCAGGATGCCCAGTGTTTGCAGCCGTCCCCGCATCTCGGCGCCGGCGGCGCGGTTCTTCGCCGGAAGCCGGTACCCCAGCGTCCGGTTGGCGAAGCCAAGCCGGAAGCGGTCGATGATTTCTGCCGACCTCAGTCCCCGCGACTCCAGATACCGCATCGCCTCCGGCGACTGCTTCAGCGTCTCGTGGTAGTAGCCGACGACCTGCAATAGCAACTCACGGTCGTCCGCATCCCGCTCGGCCGGCGGCGGCAGCTTCCGCACCGTGCCGTGCTTGACCGGCTGCACCGGAGCGGCTACTAAAGGAAGATGGTCCTCTCTGAGCAACTCGACCGCATGGCGGAAGCTGATGCCGTTGGCCTTCATCACCCAGTCGATGCAAGTGCCGCCCTCGTTGCAGGCTCCAAGGCAGTGCCAGAGGTTCTTCGCTGGAGTGATGACCAGCGACGGATTGCGGTCATCGTGGAAGGGGCAGAGGCCCAGCAGGTCGGCGCCGTGCCGGTGCAGCTTGATGCCCCGCGCCTCGGCCAGCCGCTGGACGGAGACCTCACGCTTCAGCCGCTCGACCTCCGCCTCCGGGATGCGTGCCATTCTCCCCGCCCTCCGCCGAAAAACCTGTCAAGTGCTTTTTCCACTCTTTGCGGGTTTTTCTTCCGTCCGCAAGTATACACGCTGGGCGTGTATACTCACAGGGGATTTGAGAGGAGCAAGAAAATGGGCTTTACAATCGCCTCTGTCATGCCTGCCAAGAAGCCAGCCCAGAACGCCTTCGGTAAACGCCTCGTCGCGCTCCGCCAGCAACGCGGACTCACCCAAGTCCAGCTTGCCAAGGCCACGGGCATGACCCAGAGAGCCATCTCCTACTACGAGACCGAGGCCGAACTGCCTGCCTCGGCGGCCCTGATCACGCTGGCGAAGGTTCTTGAGGTCTCCGCCGACGAACTGCTGGGGCTCAAGCAGCCCAAGCCCGGCAAGGCCGAGTTGCGTACCCCCGACCCGGAGACCGAGCGGCTCTGGAAGAGATTCCAGCGCATGGCATCGCTGGCCGAACGCGACCAGAGAGCCGTCATCCGCCTGATTAACTCTCTGAGCACAACGAACGGAAGCGGGCGCACAGCGGTGGAAGCCCGCTCGTAGCCTCCGGCTGCCGCTGTTAAAACAGGCGGCTCTTGGGATGGTTGCTGGCCGTGGGCGTCTTCGCTTTGTCGCCGGCCGTGGTGGGCTTCCGGGTCCAGAACTTGGATTGGAAGTTGAACATGGATACGGTCTCCTGATAGCGCATCCAGTAACGATGGAACCTTCCGAAAAGATTTCTTTTACGAAGGCTTCAAGTGGGCATTTCCACCCGCCTGCATTCAGCGACTTACAGCGCCCCCCGCCACAGGGTTTTTGGAAGCCCCCTCGAACGCCCGGCACGCCGTGCCCACCCCGATGCCCAACCTCGCCGCCACCTTCGCCCATGACAAGCCCTCGGCACGCAGCGTGGCGACCTTCTCCGGGTTGACCAGCACACGCGGCCTGCCCAGCCGCTTGCCCTTGGCACGGGCATTGCGCAGCCCGGAGCGGACACGCTCCTGGATGAGTGACCGCTCGAACTCGCCCATGGCCGCGATGATTTGGAACATCAACCGCCCTGAAGGCGTCGAGAGGTCGAGATTGTCCATCAGCGAGATGAACGCCACCCCATACGCAGCCAGGTCGGCCAGGGCGTTGACCAGGTGCCTCAGCGAACGCCCGAAGCGGTCTATCTTCCAGCAGACCACAGCATCGAAGCGCCGCAGATGCGCGTCCGCCATCAGCCGGTTCAACGCCGGGCGGGACTCCCGCGACCCCGACACGCCGTGGTCAACGAACTCCTCGACCACCTGCCAGCCACGCCGGTCGGCATACTCCCGCAGCTCCCGGAGCTGCATCTCCGGGTCTTGAGCACCCACGGTGCTCACTCGGGCGTACAAGCACACCCGGCGGATGTTCTCCGCCTCTTGTGGGAGACACACCCGCCTGCTACGGTTGGCATTAGCCATGCTGCCTCCTCATAAGGCGACATCGGTGAGCGGCGTATCGGTGCTGATAACACCGGTGCGCCGCGCTTGGGTTTACTTCCTCGTCTTTGCCTTGGGCTTGGCGGCCTTGGACCTGGCAGGCTCCCTGTCCCAGTACGGCGACTTGCAGCCGGAACAGCGCACCGGCTTCTCCCCGTCCTTGGACTGCCACTCGTAGCCGCACTGGGCACAGACCCAGACGACGACCTTGATGATTTTCTGCGGCATGACCCTACTATACACCGGAAGTGTACACCGTGGAGAGCTTCCAAGCCTGATATACACCGATGGTGTACACCCCGGAGAGCTTCTGAAGTAAAAAAGCCGCTCGCCCATCGCGGGCAGGCGGCTTCTTGTTATCAGCTATGGTTTACTCCCAGGCGGCAGAGGAAGCCTCCACCCCGGCATCCAGGCCGACTTCCACGTCGCCGCCGCGCCCCTCTCGTCCTCGCACCGGCCGGGAGCGGCCGGGAGCCGCGGTATGCCACCGCGCTCGCCTCCTTCATCGCCGCCTGCGTCAGGCAGCCTCCAGTTGAAGGCCACTTTCGACGGCACCCACGGCGTCCGACTCCATCTCGTCCAGCAGCCGCATGACCCTCGACCACATTGCTTCCCCCCGTTTGTCCGAGTACCGGTCGGGGTACCTCACGATCTTGGTGTCGGTCCGAAGGATGAACCCATCCAGTACCAGGTCGCTGGCCCGCGCCATCGACTCCTGGGTGGCTCTGACCACCTCCTCGATGTCCTCTACGGGGCCACCGACCAGGAGGGCGTCCTGCACAGGCGCGTGGACCTCAACACCCCTCTCGGTGGCATAGCAGCAGGCCCAGCGCAACATCTCGCTCCCGTTCGACTGCATCGGATAATTCGAGATCGTGTTGGGCTTGGTCCGGGCGGTCACCTGCAGCGGCCACCGGAAGACCGTCTCGATCTTCCGGTCGAAGACGGCCAACTGCGACCGCCACTCACTCCACTCCCAGTAGCGGGCGTAGACGCGACGATGGAGATCAAGCAACTCCTGCGCCCGCCACTCCGGCTGGCCAAGCTTCTTCGACAGGCCGACGGCGGTCTGACCGTATTGCGTCGCGAGCATAACTACCTTGTAGAGGTCCCGAACCTCGGGATGCGTGTGCTTCGTTGCCCCTCTCGGCGCGGCGCCGGCCTCAACCGCGAAGGCCATGTAGATGTCGCCGCTTTCATACGCCGCCTTCATGCGGGCGTCGCCGGACAACGCCGCGGCGATGGCGAACTCCGCACTGGCCCAGTCGATGTACGCAATCGCCCGGCCGGCCTCTGGCTTGATCAGCGACCGGAGCCAGGCAGACGGTCCGAAGATGAACTTGGCGCTGGGAGGGTAATTCCGCCCCGTGATCGAGCGGAACGGCATCAGCGAGCAGCGGTTGCTGCCATCCGTTCCCACGGTGAGCCCCAGTTGCCGAAGGTGGGTCAGCGTCGAACGAAGGTCGCGCAGGGGTGCGAGGGCCGGGAACCGCAGGGCCATTGGTTTGAATACGTCGTCGTCCTCCGTGGACAGCAGTCCCGACGGCGTGCGCGGCCACTCCTTCAAAAGCCCCAGCCCTGAGAGCAGCGCCTCGAACCTTTTGTCGCTCCAGTGAATACCCTGGTACACGCCGAAGTGATGTTCCGCCTCAACATCGTCCGCGAGCCTCAACTTGATCTCATCCCAGTTGTCGCCGAGGCGCCGGAAGGTGGGTACGTCGATCGGGATGCCGGCATACTCCATCTTCGCGAGCGCCTTGGTATAGCGGCCCCGGAAGATGGCGTAGGGTATCTCCATTGCCGGAAGCATCGCGGGCAAGAGCTTCTCCAGCGCCGCGACATCCTCCGCACAGTAGTCCAGGATCGCCCGCTGCTCCTCCTCGGTGTACGGCGCCCCCCTCAGGATCAAGGCGATCATGGACTGCTTTTCGACCACGGTCATCGAGTCCAGGCCGAAGTGGGCAAGGGCGGCTATGAGGGATGTTTCCACCGGGCTGCCGTCGAACTTGTTGCGGCCGTTGGTCAGGCACCGAAACTCGGCGAACAGGTCGAGTACGTGCTCCGGCAACTGCCAGCCAAGGGCCAGGAAGGCGCTCCACTCCGCCTGGGCTGCATATGCAACGTACAGAACCTCACTTCCCATAGGAAGGGGATTCTCATGCGCTGCGCTGGGGTCCCCGAAGAACACCTTGTGACGGCGCCCTGACCGAAGCTCGTATGCCACGAGGCATACGGGCACGACCCGCTCGCCGTCACGAGCGATGTACTCCGTGTCCAAAAGGACGACTTCCTCGAAGTCGCCCAGCTTGGGAAGGTAGTTAAACATTGAAGTCACCCCGGAGCTTCCTGACCAGTGGGTGGGCCAACGTGTCGATGAACCGCGAGCCGAACGCCGTTTCGAGTATCTCGTTGAACGTCATGGGCGGCCACACCGGAGGCGCAGGCGACACCATCGGCGTTTCCAGCAGGTACCCATTGGACGACTTGTCCGGGATTACCCGCATCCAGCGCTTGGAAGCCTCCCGGATCGCGATGCGGGCGGACTGGCTCCAGGAGTTGGTGCTGTTCTTGTAATGCCAGAGGAAGAGCGATCCGTCCGCCGTGATTGCCGTGGCCAGGTTGAGCGTGTCCACCTTGTTCTCGATGTCCACGGGCAGGTCGAGGTCGGCCGACAGCAGGTAGATTTCACCCGTCGCCTCGTCCTCGATGGTCGGCATGCCGTCGGCGCGGTAGTCGGCCGAAGGATGGGCATGCACGAACTGCTTCTTCGACGGCTTGCGGACGGGGATCACCGTCTGCTGCTTGCGTCCCCAGCCGCCCGAGTCCTCGGTCTTCTGGACCTGGGCCTGGCGGTAATTCTTGGGATCGAACTTCGACTCCGGCGGAGTCGATACTGCGGCGGGCGCTGCAACACTGACTGCAGCGGTCTGGTCGTTCGTGGTCGGAGCATCGATCGGATGGTTCTCAACAGCAGAACCTCCGGGCATCGGCGAAACAGTCTTGATGGGATTCATTTTGGAGCCCCTGTAGACCCAGATTCCTCCGCGGTGTTATCCGGGACCGGAGGGGCGGTCTAAAGCGAAGATAGGCTTGCTCAGGGCGCTTCAGTAGGGTTCAACTCCGGATTTATGGGGGCGACTTGATCCTATAAACTGATGGAACTAAAGATTTTCCTGCCGGGCAGCGGCCTCGACATGCCGGAGGAGGCTCTCCAGCTTCCGGGCGAGTTCCGGGTGCTCCCGCCGGAAGCCCGCCAGCTTGGCAATCAGGTCGCCGGGCGCGATCTCCATCTCGCAGTAGATTCCGATTATGCGGGCGATTGTAGCCGCATGGCGATGTGCCAGCGGCTGGAAAGCCGGCGCCGCCCCTTGGAGCCGTGTGCCGGCGTCCTTCTGGTCTACGGGGCCTGGCACGGGACTGGCCCGCATTGAAGCATAGGTGAGCAGGTACAGCACCCCCTTCGACTTCATGAGGGTTGTCTGGGCTGGAGTCTGCCAGCGTTCGGCGAGGTCCCGAACCCAACGGAGAGTGGCCTGCAAGACGTTCAGCGACTCCGAAGGATCGAAGGCGGGCTCCGTGGATATGCCCGCCGGGAGCGGGCATCCTTCTGCGAGCGCGTCGGCAGCGAGCATCAACTCGTCCCAGTGTTTCTTGATTGTGGCCAACATGCTCTGCGCTTTGCTGGCGACCTCCGCCATGTCCTCCCGCGTGGCGAGCATTGGAAGCACAAGGGGCTTGGGAAGCGTGGTAGTGGCACCGCCACCTCCCGGAGCATCTCCTTTGCCATCTGTACGCGGCTTGATCTCTCTTTCTCCCAGGCGGGCCAGGCACCAGTACAGGACGCCTCGATGGCATCCGCCATCCTCCAAGGGCCTCAGGCACTCCAGCACGTCCTTCCTGTCGCTCGTTGGCAGGTTCTGGCCCGTGAACTCGGGGAGTGCCGCGGGGATTTGAATGGGAGCGTCGGGGTCCAGCCATTCTTCATCCAGACCCATCCGGTCCTGGACCGTTACCGCAGCTATCTTCCTCCGGGTCTCCCTTTGTTGGTCCGGAGTCTGGCGGAACTTGGGACGCTTCTTCATGGTTGGATTCTATCGGCCGTGGCGGAAGGAGAAGGATCAGGCGGGTGGCCATGGGAGCACCCCGCGGTAAGGGCTGAAGCTTGCATTCGTCGCTGCACACAGGGGTATGGCGGGTCTCCGTTGTCTCCGTACCGAGGGGGGAGGACCTTAATAATAGATATAGAGGTGGCTTCGTATACAAGGTATGAAGGGATACAACGGAGACCCCCTGTACCCCGGTGTGGCTTACCCAGTCGTCGAAGCTGTTCGCCGGGGAACGCCAGCGGATCGTGAGCCGGAAGAGAACTCGATCACGATCAAGCGGCAGCAGGCGGCATCATGCCCGTCGCGGTGACAACGTCGAGTTATGGCATTGCGCCACGATAGGGCAGGCAGGATAGGCCGCGTTGGAGCTGGGGGCCGGGTAGGTGGCGCAGGAGGGTGGCACCGGGTGGGTTCGTTGGTCGATCGCTCCTGGAGGCCATCCTGGCAACGGCCGCTGACCTTTGCCGCGGTGGCGTAACCGTCCCACTGAATACGCCCGCCTTTCTCTGGGCATACTGGAGACGTGTCCGCCCTAAAACCGATGCCGTAGGCAGCGATTCCGCACTCCACACGTTTACATACGTAAACGCCCGTCACCGACTGCAAGGTCGCCCTGTCTGCACCCTCACCGTAACCTCAGACCTACCACAGGCCGCCAACGAGAGGCGGCCCGTGGGCTGAAGTGAGAGCTGCTTGAAACCCACGAAACGCATCCGCTGCGCTACGGAGAAAATCCAATCGCGGTCCGTGTATCAGCCATAATATTCGCTGCGCATACATTGAGTTCATTCTCCCAGCAAGACCCAGCTGTCGAGTGAAGGACTTCGCCGTCTTTTATTGAGATTTCAACTGAATAGTTTAACTTCGCCCGGTGGCCATCTTTCTTCCACTGCACATTCGTTGGGATTCTCACGATCAAGATGCGGGCTTGGTGCGCCACCTGCGTCGTGAAATCAGGCGATTTACTGAAGGTCCGTTTGACCTGATCGCAGAGTCTGGCCGTCGCTCCATCGTCCCCGTTGCACAAGATAGCGACTGGTACCGGCTTAGCTGGCAAGTCGACCTTCGGCTTGTCGGCCATCTGTAGGCCAAGAAAGAGCAGTGCGGTCAGAGTAATCAAGGGCATTTCGTTTGTCCGTTCGTCGAAGTGCACGGCTTCGTGGTGGGGTTCTGCTGCATTTCCTGCGTCTCCGGAGGCTTCAAATTGGTCCCTGGCCTGTTCGACATGAGATCCGTTCCGTCATAACCCGGTGCGGGTGGAGTAACTCGATTCCCATTCTGATCCACTCCCTCCACATACTTGTCTTTGGCACCGGCGAAGTGCATGGTCTCATGCGGACCAGCATCGTCGTCCCCTGCGTTCCGGCTATCGATATGGCCCTTGTTGCCCCCGAGGTGATTCACGCACTCTCCAGCGGCACCACACATTGCAGCATTCTGGCTGGGACTGATGTCGAGTGTATTCATCACGCCATTTACTGGCGCCTTTGTATAGATGACCTTGACATTGACGTTTGGGTCTTCGGAGTGAACATGATTCGCGCGCTGAAGTATCTCGTGAACTCTCTCTTTCGTTGCGCCGCGCCCTGTCATGTGCACAGGAATCAGAATCGTCACATGGCCGGTTTTTGTATCAACGATTTTCAGTGCATCATGACCATCCTCATCGATTCGGATAAGAGGATTATTCTGCACGTAGCTGTAGAGGTTCAGCGTCTGGGGATCATCCAGCTTCGCGTACGGAACAGGCTCTTCTTTCGCGCTCCAGTCGGGAGACATAAACCGGCCCATCGCTGAGCTGTAGTAGCGCGCATCGAAATAATCGTTCCCTGATTCGGTATCCCGTTCTTTGCCGGTAAAGCGGGATGGCTCAAAACACACATCAGATGCACATATTGCGGTGTGCATCGTAGTGCTATTCCTCCCATCGTAGTCTCACTACTGCTTCGATTGGTCGTTTTCCTCAACTCGAACATTCGAGACTTGGGATGCTGTCAGCCGATAGGGATTTCTCTCAACATGCTGGAAAGAAAATGCCCCTTGGAATTTCGCGCTGACTTGATGACGTCTTGTTCCAAGGGCAAGTTCTCTATTGACCACTTCGTGAAAGTACTTGAAATCCGGGTGTGATTGAGCGGCATCCTCCACTAATAGAACAACGCCCTTTCCGGGACAGTGTGGATCAAAAAGCGCGAGTCCTTCAACGCCACCCGCTGGCTCGCCGTAGAAGACCACTTGCTTATGATCGAATTGCGTCGGATCAGCGACGAGTTCACACACTGTCGTTTTGACCGGGCTTTGATCGTCAGATTTGCCTTCTGACCGGCAACCCAACAAAAAGGCTAGTTGAACAACAAACGACAACATGATCGAGCGGAACCGAGTCCTAAAAAGAATGTTCATTTGCATGCGCCCCCAGCGCAGTCAGCATCCGCATTGGCTTTCGCGTTCACTCCAACTGCTTCCAAGCTGTATGCGCTTGCCTTCTTTGGGTCCCAACCGGTATCCCAGACTCCATATGCTGAATTAACACCTAGACCTTGCGCAACTAGCGCCTGGCTCTGATACGCCTTAAACTCTGTGGCCAGAAAATCACGTTTTGTTTGAGGGGGTCCCACTTCCATTCCGTCGACTCCATGTGTTCCCTCGTGAGCTACCGTTCCCGCACTCTCTGTGGCATATTGATTTCCAAAATTGCTCTTCATGGAACCTAGATCAAACGTAATGCTGGTTGTCTTAAAAAGGCCTGTTCCGAGAAAGCTTTTCGAATCGGTTTCTGCATTTGTCGAGCCACCTAGATTTGCAAAGCCGATACTGACACCATTTTTCTGGCCTTCAGATCCATAAAAGCTTAGGACCTTGTCGAGTCTTCCTCGCTCACTTGAACCTGCTTTGAAGCTTGCATCTGCAGTCTTGATCAGATTGAGAGCGTTCTTAATAGCACCACATTGCTCTTTACTTCCGTTGCATTCATAGTGTCCAGTCACATCAACCCGAGTAAGTGGGTTATTTCCGACGTATGCATACAGGTTGAGGGTTTGCGGATTGTCGAGCTTGGCGTAAGGTACGGGTGCGATTTTCGCCGACCAGTCTGGCGACATAAACCGGCCCATACTGGATGCGTAGTACCTGGCCCCGAAGTAGTCGTTGCCTGATTC